>Ga0157370_10002665_pt1 | contig 21419 bp, 29 predicted proteins | sample C35metaG_FD_113463 | JGI IMG/M metagenome (GOLD analysis project Ga0157370, IMG submission 113463) | Corn rhizosphere microbial communities from Kellogg Biological Station, Michigan, USA - C3-5 metaG | ecosystem: Host-associated > Plants > Roots > Rhizosphere > Soil | place: USA: Michigan...
AGACCAGAGCCACCGCGCTCACCGGCCGGCACCAGCGCCAGGGTGTCGCCGTCCTTTTCGATCTGTACGGTCAGGGTGTTGATCCCTTCCTCGCGAAACAAGCCCAGGGCGCTGATACGGCCCGGCAGGTAAGGTTGATCGTTGAGTGCAGCAGTCAGCGCGGTAACGGTAAACGCTTCGTCGTCAAAAATGGCGATCTCGGCCATGGGTACTCTCCAGAAATTGAAAAGCCCGCTCAAGGCGGGCTGGGTAAACGTGACTAAAGGTCCTAGCGGACGATCAGAAAATGGGCGGCCAGGTCTTTCTCGGCCTCAGGGTCCAGTCCGGTCAGGTGCACTTCGCTGACCTCCGCCAGACGCACCACCGCTCGACCACGGCGAACGACGTCCGATTCACCGAGTGAACCGAAGAGGATCGCTACAGCGGTCTGGGTGCCGTCTTCAGCGGTCGGGTGGTACGGCGCGAATTCACGCGTCGCGGTCACCAGCCCCAGGACTTGCCCTGGGTACAGCGCTGGACCTGCCGCAACGTTGATCGATTCCCGCGAAATGTTCCCCGCCCCTTCAGACAGAAGAAACTCACCCGCGTGGATCGGCTCTTTTTTGATGGTCATGGTCTTACTCCTTTCGCGCCGCGCGCAGTTCCAGATTGGGCCGCTTGTCGCGAAGCCCAGATCGAGGTGGGATCAGGTTGTTTGGCCAGCACCTTGGGTGCTGGGTCGTCATCCAGGGGCAGACTGTTATCGATTTCAAAGCCCTTGCCGCTGGTGACAATTTTGTCGAACAGACGCGCCCGAACTGCTGCAGCATCCAGCCCCGCCGAAACGTATTCAGCGCTGAACTCCGGTAAACGAGCCGCCACGCAGAGATCATTCACGGCCTTGGCACGTGCCAACCCGGCCAAGACGATCTCTTCGCTTTCGAGCTGGGTCGAACTGAGCAACGGCTCGACCAGATTGGAGATGCCCGCCGCCGTGCAGCGCTGGGAGATCATCAGTGCCAACTTGGCCGAATCGACCACCGGCGGCACCAATGGTGGATCGACCGGATCCAGCTCCAGATCCGGATCCGCTTCCGGTGGCTCGTCGAGCTGGGCCAACAACTCAGCCGGCGCATGCTGGTAACGCTGCAACACACCACCTTGGCCAAGGCAGGCCTTGACCTTGATACCGTCGCCGACTTCATCGGCCAAGCCCAAGGCCACGGCCTCATTCGCGGTGAGCCAGGTTTCAGCGGCGACCAGCCGCCGCAGTTCGACCTCATCAATGTCCGGCGCCTTCGCTTTGTAGGCTGCGATGATCGCCTCCATCGTCTGGTCGAGTGCATCGGCCACCTTGCGAAAGTCTTCGGCATCCCCGCTGGCATAGGTCCAGGGGTTGTGAATCATCAACATGGCATTGGCCGCAATCACAACCTTATGCGCGCCGCACACCGCTACGCTGGCAGCGCTGGCAGCCAACGCGTCAATCCGTCCGGTACAACGCTCACCCAAACGCGACAACGCGTTGTGCATAGCCAGCCCGTCGAACAAATCGCCACCGATGCTGTTGAACGCCGCAATCACCGGCGATACACCGTCATCCATGGCCCGCAGGTCTTGCACGAACTGATTAGCGGTAATGCCCCAGGTACCGATCTCGCCATAGACAAAGACTTCGATTACTCGCTCGGCGGCCTCTCCGCTGGCCTGCACGGCGTACCAAGTTTTGTCCTGAACCTGCACCCGCTGCCCAGCGCGGTTGTAAATGCGCGGTAGCGCTTTTTTGCTCATGGTTGCTCCTTGTCGTCGGTTGTTTCGACGGCATCCAGGGTGTTGTAGTTGAGGCCCAGTGCCGTGGCTCGTGCCAGATCGGCGGCGTTTTCCTGATCGACCGTTTCAGCGTCGTAGCCGGTGCGCAGAACCATTTCGCTGCGTGAGGCAAAGCCGGCCTGCACTTCCATCCGCCGGGCTTGCACGTCCTGCACCGGCTGGATGTAGGCCCAACCTTGCGGCACCCAGCGGGTACGCAGGTAGTCGCGGCGTTTCTGCGCGTAATCGTCCAGCTCCAGGACACCAGCCAAGACGGCCATGTCCATCCAGGCCGCCCGCACTGGGCGACAGAGCTGGTGGACGTAAACGCCGAATTGCAGTTGCTCCAGGCGGCGCCGAAACTCGTTGAGCACCACTCGCAGCGCTCGATCGTTGATCCCACGCATGTCGCCGGTGAGGATCTCGTAAGGCGTGCCGGAACCGGCGGCTGCCGCCATCAGTTGTTGCCGCATGAAGTCTGGATAGTTGTTGCCGGCGTCCGGTGGCTTGGAGAACTCCACCTCTTCGCCAGGACCCAACTCCTGCATGGTGCCGGGTTCAAGGGCGACCATCGGTGTGAAGCCATCACGATCCAGATTCAACGGAGCTCCGGTCACCGGATCTCTGGGTACAGGCCCAGACTCCGGCGTCGGTCGCTTGATAAAGCCGGCAAACAGGTTGGCCACTTCCTGGCGAAACAATACGGCGTCGTCGTAATTGTCGAGACTGCGCAGACGCTTGAGCACCGGCGACAATCGCGGCACGCCGCGCAGTTGACCGGGTTCCACCGGTTCAAAGATGTGCAGCACCTGCGAGGCAGGCACCCGAACCAGTTGGTTATAGCCAGCGTTCAGCGACGCTGCATCGCGCGGATGCGACAAGTACATCCAGTAAGCCACGCGCTTGCCGCCGGGGTTGAACTCGATGCCGGCGCGGATCGTATTACCACTTTTGGTGCTCTCGTACTTGTCATGCGGGACGAACTCCGGCGCCAGAATCTGCAGCTGCAGCGGAACCGCCAATCCCTCGTCCAGGCTGCGCGGTCGTAACCGCACAAAGCACTCGCCCGAGGTTTCAACCGTGCGCGCCACCAGGCCCTGCTGGCCGTAGAAGTCAGTGCGATCATCCGCATCCGATTCATCGACCCAATCGCCCCACAGTTCCTGCAGCAACTTTCGTAAAGCATCGTCGTCGGTGGTCGGCCGTGGCGTGATGCCCGTGCCGATCAGATTGCTGACGCGCTTGTCGATCACGTTGAAGGCATACGGGTCATTGCGAACGGCTGCCCGAGAGCGCGAACGCAGGTTGCGCAATGCCGGGGTATTGATGCTGTTGATCCCGTTGTCGGGAGCATCCCAACCAGTGGAGCGCCGGCCCTCCCCGGCGCCTTCGTAACTGGCCTTGATGTTCGACGGCAACACGAATCCGTTACGGGTCAGCGTCGGGAAGTGTCTGGCCATTAGACTCCCTTGCCCCCGTGGTATAGCCGAACCGAACGCGAACGCGGTCCGGCGGCGTTGACCAGCGACGAGCGAATCTCTTCGCGCGCCCTGAGCAGTTCGTCGACGGTGCGGTATTCCACGGTACGGTCGGTGTAACGCACGGTTTTCTCACCGCGAGCGATGGCCGCCTCAACCGCGTCGAGGTGCTTCTGGGTAAATGACATATCAGCGTCTCTTCAGGTAACCGCTAGTGGAACTGCGGCGTTGAGGGGGTGTTGCTGCGGGGCGCGTTTGCACGACCGGAACAGCGGGTGGTGACGCCGGTTGCCGAGTCGGTGTTGCTGGATCAGGACGATCGACCCGTTCGCCTTGAACGGGCTTGATGCCCAAGGCTTCGTCAAACAGTCCGGACTGCGCCAGGGACTGACGCACGCGCTCCCAGTCGTGTTCCTTGTAGCGATTCAGGCCCAGGTAATGCGCCATGGCCAGGCAATACACCATTAGGTCGAGCGCTTCGTTGCGCTCGGCTTTGCCCTTCACCCACTCGATGCGCTTGTGACCGCGCACGTAGCGCGCGACCTTGCGCTCTGCGACGCACTGATCGAAGAAGTCATCCGGCAGGTCATTGGCAAAGTGCAACGCGCCCGGCCCGGATTCGAACGGGTAGCGGTTATAGATCCAGTCCTTCGCCGTGTCGGTACCGACGAACCACAGCTCGGCACCATTGCGTTCGGTCTGACCTTTCCAGGTCACATCGACCATGGATGGGCGTTGAGCAATGACCGGCTTGCCGGGTTTGCTCGCGCCTTTGATGGCGAACACGTTGCGCCAGCGACGAACACGACAGAACTGATAAACCTCATCGGTGTGGTGACCGCCGGAGTCGACAGCGGTAGCCAGAATGCCCAACCCAACACCGCACGGATGGCGATATTTGGCCTTGAGTAATTCATCCAGCGCCGCCCAGGTGCGCTCGTCGGCGGGATCGCCCGAGACTACCTGAAAATCAACGATCCAGCGCTCCATGCCGGCACCCCAGCCCATAGCCATGAATTCCAGCCGGTTGGCCTGAACGTCGACGGCCCCGGTAATCATCAACACTGCCGCTGGCATTGAGCCGAGGGTGTAACCTTCCAACCGCGCCCGCTGCCTGAGCACGTCCGCTTTGGTCTGCTCCTGCGCCGCGTCCCAAACCTTCGCCAGACGGGTGTTATAGAACACCTGCATGGGCTCAAGGTCGCCTTTGGCCTGGGCCTTTTTGGCTTTCTCGAATTGCTTAGCCAGTGACTTCCAGTCCATCCACCCCAGTGGCGAATACAACGCGTTGAGGTGGAAGCCCACCGTCTCGCCGTCGCCTTCGGCGTGAGCGCGCCATTCGCCGTTGGCGAGCATTTCGCCCTTGTGGTACTCCTCAATCAGCACATCACAGTCAGGTCCGGCGCACTGGTAATGCACCACGCTGAAGTCCGGCGAGTAGTGCAGGCGCTCCCACTCAAGGATTTGCATGTGCCCACACGTCGGGCATGGCACGTAGTAGTGACGCTGGTCGCTGCCATCGAACAGGTCGGAGATTCGCGAGGCGCCTTTGATCGTCGGGGAGCTGGAGAAGTAGAACTTGGCGTTGCGGCCAAAGGTACTACCCCGAGTTTCTGCCAGCTCGATAGGGTCACCCTCCTCGCCGATGTCCACCTCCCAGCGGTCGATCTCGTCGCCGTACACGTAGCGCGCTGACAGCTCCGACAAGTTGGCGGCCGAGCCTGCGGTGGTCACGTACAACGTACCGCCCTCGAACTCTTTGGTGTCCATGGTGTTGCGCGAATCTCGCGAGCGGTTGGCCGCCACACGTTCGCGCAACACCGGCGTCGCCTTGATCGTTTTGCCGATCCGCGAGGACACCCGTTTAGCCAGGCCCAGGCTTGGCAGCAGAGCCAGGATATTCGACGGGGCCATGTGCATCAGGCCGCCGATCCAATTCAAACCAATCTGAGTTTTCATCAACTGCGACGCGACCATGGTGATCACGCGCTTGCAGGGGTGAGCCGGCGACAGGCAACGCATGGGCTCGCGGGCATACGGCGTACGCGAGGTGCGGTACTGGCCCGGCTCAGCGGCGCCGGTGTCACGCGGGATTCGCATGAACTCGTCGGCCCACTGATCGATCCAGACATCCGGGTCGGGCCGTAGCCCACGGAAATACGCCTCGCGGTACACCTCTGCACCGTCAGGAAATCCAGTGGGCATGGGCTTAACTCGTGGTCAGTGCGTGTTCAAGGTCCGCTAAAGACATGCGTTCGGCGTCTTCCAGCGAGCGGCGGATCGCCGCCGTGAGGTGCTTTTCGATTTCCCAAGGGTCGGTCATCGACGCCAGTTCAGGAGCCAGTTGTGGGGGCATCCCGAGCAGTTGATCGCGCAGCATGCGACCGGCGTTGTAAGCGCCGGTTTGAACTACCGACAGAACTACCAGCGAACCCTTGGCCTTGTGCAACTCGATCTCGGCGAGCTGGGCCAGGTTGTGCTCGCGCAATGCGCGGGCTTTCTGGAAATCAGGGAGCTGTCCAGCAGGGGTGATCGCGAGCGGCGGCGCAGCCGTTGAAGTCGGCTCGACCTGGCTGGATAGCTGACTGTAAACGTCACGCTGAAGCCGATCTTGGTGGTGGCGGTCAGCAACAGCAGTCTTACTGGGGTCAGCGGTGTCGCGAATCAATGCTTCGCTCGCAGTGACATCGACCTGTTTACCGTCGGCGGTAAGCACCAAGCGGTTGTTGTTTTTCAACCAGGTGATGTAGCTGGGCGCCCTGCCGATCCGAGCCGCGAAGGCGCTCTTTGACAGGTACATTGGTTCTGTCATAAGCCCTCCTTTTCAACGGCTTTTCAATGGAACCTTTCGATTTCAATGGATTGAATTTCAGTAAGCTGGCAATCCTGCCGCTAACAACTTCCCGCGGGTTTCCGACCCCGTACCCTCGGGATAACCCCAGGGTCCCCGGCGGTTTTCGGCGCACCAGATCGGTGCATCACCCTTGCTCGCCCCCGGCGGGCGGGACTTCGCAGACGCCCAGCCGTTTGGCGGCCCAGCGTTCGTAAAGTCCGATGGCGACATCGGCACCGGCCATCGCCGTCAGGCAGCCCAATGCGCCAGCCGTCCAGATCGACATGCCGGCGGCGATCATCAGCATCATCGCCGACACGCCGCAGACAATGCAGGCACCAGATCGTAGTGCTAAGCGCCGCAACAATGCCCAGCCCCGCGCCCCGTCCTTGTCGGCTCGCCACATCTCACCGGACACACCGCCGACCAGAGCCAAGACGATCACTAACCAGATCGGCATCTCTGCCAGTGCTTGTTGCTCGTTCGTCATCGCCCTACTCCATAAACGCAAAAACCCGGCGCAATGGCCGGGTTTGGTGTGTGGTGCCTGCCGCTCTCTGCGGTCGCACCTATCGAAGATGAATACTTTTTACAGGTGGATTCCGGTGGCAGCAAGCGAGTTTTAATGCCATGGAGCAATACGGGTGCTACGTGGGTGTGACACAGGTACAACGCAGGTACAACGCATTCAATCGGCTATCGCTTCTGGTGCCCCGTCCTACCTGTCCCACCATGCAAAGTCGAAGTAGGACAGCTACAGGCGCCTAAATTCGGGGCTCCGCCCTACTGTCCTACCTTATTTAACTTTCTCTTGTGTATAGAGAGAAAACTAAAATCACGCATGCGCGCCATGGGCGCGACTACGTGCCCGCTATGCTTACGTGTGCATGGGGCGGGCAAAGGTTGGACAGTAGGACAGCCCAACAACGGCGCGGCCTGCACTTGTCCGACTGCTCGAAATGGCAGTCGGACAAGGCCGGACAGTAGGACTGGGATACGCGGAGTCATAGCGGGGGTCACGCAGCTTTCCCCATCAACATGCCGGCAATGTGCAGGTGCGCTTCGTGCAGACGTTGGTAATAGGTATCGCGACTGCAACCACAGTGGGTGTATTTCTGCGAAAGGAAGCTTTCGTGATTGCAGTAGTGCTCCCACACCACGACGGAAAGCTGCGCAGGCAGGTGTTTGTTCACGATCAGCTCGATATCGACTGATTCATCCAACAGCACCCGACTGCCGCGAGTACCACGTATCAACTCGCCTTTGCACTCCATCAACATGGCAATCATGTTGCCGCCACTCGATCTGCCGTAGGTTTCAGTCATCGGCGAATGCAGATCCTGCGCCCAGAGCTTGAGCATCTCATCAATGCGTTTAATCAAAGCACGGCTCCTCAACCAGGGTCGGCTGCAATACAGACGTACGTCCCCAGGCCGCAGGCTTCTGATAGGCCCACTGTCGGATGCCGCTCTTTGCCAAAGCCGGCATGCGCTTTTTCCGCCAGCCCAGGCGATGCATGATCGCGCCGACCCGCATCTGCTCCGGCTTACCCCAATGCCCATAGTCCAACTTAAGGGCCTGGGTCAGGATCTCGTTACCCGTAGCGGTTTCGCCGATCTGTGACTCCTCTAACCATGTGAGGATTGGCCCCTCCCACTCGTCAACAACAAAGCGCTCGTCCTGTGCCTCGGCAAACATCCAAGACTCGTCCTTTGTCACCCACCAGATATCTCCAGCCTCGAAGCAGAACACCGCTTCAGCCCACAGCTGGTCGCGGATCTCGCGGAGTTTTTCTAAGTCGACCTTATTGCAGAACACCGGCCAGTAACGCCGGTTGCCGGTAGCGTCCTTGAGGTATTCCTCTTGGTTGGTGGTACCCACGAACACACACTGGCGTGGCACGTCATTCGTTCTGCGGCCGTAGCTTTCGCGGTAAGTGTCGGTGGATGCGGAGAAAAACTGTTTGGCCTTGGTGCTTTCGGCCTTGTTGAAGCTGTCCAGCTCCCCCAGTTCGACGATCCATTTGCCGCGTATCGCCTGGAAACTGTCCTTATCGCCAAGGGCAAAAGGCGTGTCCATAAACCACTCGCCACCGAGAATGCCCATGGCGGTGGACTTACCCTCACCCTGTCCGCCTTCTAGGATCATCACCGAGTCGGCCTTGCAGCCCGGGCGCATCACCCGAGCCACCGCAGAGATAGGCCAACGCTTACCGACCTTGGCCGAGTACTCACTGGCCTGGACCCCGAGCACCTCCGTCAACCATTTTTCCAGCCGAGGCACGCGGTCCCATTCGAGCTTTTCGAGGTACTCACGCACCGGGTGAAAGGAATGGTCGTGGGCAACCACGCTGACCGCCTCAATCACATGAGACGCTTTGACCCGCAGGTTGTATTGCTGCGCGAGCCACTTCATCACCCGCATGTCATCGATGTCAGCCCAATCGCCAGCACCGCCGCCAAAGGGAGCGGACCGCAGCTTAACGATCTTGGAGCTAAATACGCTGTAACCGATGACACCCGCCCAGCGCTCATCATTGCCCAAGATCAGCTCGACGTTCTGCATGTGCGCGATCAGGGAGCCATTTTCGGTGCGGGCCAGTTGATCCTTCCAACCACCCGCTGCAGGAGGTTTGACTACCGCCAACACCTGGCGGCGGACAGCCTCCAATCCTTCCGCAACATGCAGATCGTTGAAGTCAGTCCACTTAATTTCGCGCTCGCCCGAGAAGACCGGTGCGACCACCTGACCGCCGACGATCAACGCGGCGTTATTGGCTTTTTCTTCACCAGGGTTCCAAGGATCGCCATTAAGGCGCTTGGTTTTCCAATCATCGTCCCGACAGAGGATCAGCGGGCACCCCGGGAAACGCTCGCGCATGGCCTTTGATACCGGCAGCAAGTTACCCGCATCAAACGCAATAGCGACCGTCAGCGAGGTCGCCATGTGCAGGCTGGCGCCCGTGGCGTAACCCTCACAGACCAATACCGGCTCACCTGGTTCAGGGTGCGGGCCGATCAGGTGGAAAGCTCCCTCTTTGGACATGCCGTAGGGCCAGTAGGCTTTGTCACGAGCGGTGTCTTCTTGCTTTGTCGGGAAGATCACCTGCAGGCCGACGATCTGGTCTCGCACATTGCACATCGGCACCAAAAATGCGCCGGTACGTGGCGCATAGCGGACCTTGAACCCCACGATCTGTTTTCGTTCCAGATAGGCGCTCTTGCCCTTTTCCGGCATGCGCTTGAACAAACCGGCTGCGCGGTTAGCTGCTCGCCGTGCCGCGTTGGCCGCCACTTCTGCGGCCTTACGCTTGGCGTCTTCCTGCCGAGCGCGCATGACTTCGCGCTCTTCCGGACTCATCCGCCCAGCCTTCACCTTGATCTTTTGCGATTCGCCCGAACGCCAGTCACCGAAGCTACCGAAGATCAGCGTTTCGTTCTTCTCGGTGTGATGCTCGTGGACGACGTACCAGCCGTTCTTTTCCTTGCCCTTGTCCTGAGTGGTTTTACAGCGGGTGAGCTTGCCAAAGATCAGCGGCTGTTCAGGCTCAAGCCCGTGGTCTGCGAATTGATTCAATACCTCATCGAGCATACCGGGCCTCCCGCGCTTCAGTGATGGACTGACAGTTCAGGCATTGGGTACACCCCTGTTGAGCCACCCGACGTTTTTCCGGGATAGGTTCTTCGCAGTCCTCACAGAACAGAAATGAATGCGCCGCCAAGGCAGGCTTGGCGGCGTTTCGCGCAGCCAGTGCCTGATCTAGACGTTCCTGCACCAGGTCGTTAGCAAAGTCAGCAATGTCAGCCACGATCAACACCCTGCGTCGTCTGATTAACGTAGGTAGCGCGGTTGAACATCCCCAGCAGCCCTTGAATACCGCGAAACACCTGCAGGCGAATTGCGGCCAGCTCTTGGTCAGTCACCACACCGTCGCCGATGCTCTTGGCCCAGGTATCCGCCAAATCTGCCACCTGCCGAAAATACTCAGCAATGCCAGTGGTGAGGGTTTCAGGCATATCGTTGGTGTATGCCTCGGCCAACTCCTGCCAAGTCGTGTCCCCTACCAACGCGTGAACGGCATCCAGAATGCGGCGGTCCTTGGTCAGCTCCAGGATCTCGCCGAACTCCTGAATGTTCACGGAGTGGCTTGGATGCGTGGGAGATAGCTTGTGCTGCAGCGTGGTGGCGTTTCTGCCGGTGGTGGCGGCGATTGCAGCGGCTCCGCCGGGATAGTCCCGAGCAGCATGGTAAAGCGCTAGATCGAGCGGCAGAATTTCCCGCCGCGCCCGTTCTACAGAACTCAGTGCGATTCGGCTCATGGCATTAATCCTTATAAGTTGCCAGTGCCGCGCGACATGCAGTGGTGATACATTTGCCGCGTGGCTTGAAAGGGCCCAAACGCCGGCTAGATCTTCAGGATCGATACCGGCACCGTGCCGAGGCAAACGATCCGTCGTTTACCTCTGGCGCAACAGCTGCCCAATCTGTGGTGGAAAAGGCAGCAACACCAAGGCTTCCGAGCCTTGGAAAGCGCGGTAAAAATCGACGGCTTGCATGTGGTGTGCCCGTCTTTCTTTATCGCGACCCGACAGCGCTGTGGTGGTGCGTGTCGGGAGGAACTGGGCGGCCCTTGGGTCGCCTTTTTTCTTAGGCCGCTTGTGCCGTTGTATCAGTAAGAACAGGAGCCCGACCCTGTACCCGCAAATACTGCCAGTCGATATCAGGGCGCAGTGCTTCGCAAGTCACCCTGCCCATAGTCTGCCGGTCAATAGCAATCGCGAGACCTGCATTGGCTCGACGATTACCGTAGGCAACTTGCTTAAGCTGCCCTACCGATGTCTCACAGCAAGCGGCAAATGCCTCGAGCTGAGCTGTATCCAAACCCTTGATGTAGTCGAGTAGAGTCATGTTCACCTCCAAAACAGCCCGCAGATTAGCAAACGCTAATCTTGCTCGCAATAGCAGCATGTAATTTACAAGCTGCTAACGGCAGAGACATTATTTGCGCATGGATATTTACGAAAAACGCTTAACCATCCTCAAGGCCCTTATTGGTGAAAACCAATTGAAGGATTTTGCAGGAGCACATCTCGATGTCGACGCTTCCTACCTTTCGCAGATCCTCAACGGCCATAGGACGCTAGGTGATCGCGCCGCAATGAACCTTGCGAAAAAACTAGGCGTTCCGGCGGAGCTACTGACAACAGGAAATTACTCCGCTGACGACCAAGATCGTATATCGGCGAAATGGCTCGCGCTTGACCTCAAACCTCCAACGCTCCCCCATCCCGCTTTTTTCAACGCTTCGATCAATGAGACTGCACAGCGCGTTGTCGAGGACAGAGAGTCTTCAGCTAAATACAACCGCCCCGCTCCAGTGCCAGTAGTAGGAAAAGCCATGCTGGGATCCGAGGGATACTTTGACGCCCTTGACTACCCGTCAGGGCATGGAGATGGCTACATAGATATTGTCAGCTCTGACCCCGACGCCTACGGTCTCAAGATGGTTGGTAGCAGCATGCACCCACGCATCAAAAGCGGGGAGTTTGTGCTGATCGAGCCAAACCATCGCTATCAAACAGGCGATGAAGTACTGGTAAAAACAGCGGATGGAAGAGCCATGGTGAAGGAGTTCATCTACCACAGGGATGGACAGTATCGGTTCGATAGCATTAGCGATGGCTATCCCCCGATCTTTCTGGATGAGCATCTCGTCGAAAAAATCCATTACGTAGCGGCGATCTTGAAGTCCTCTAAATACATAGACATCTAAAATTTAGCATCTGCTATTGCATAAAAATTTAGCTGTTGCTAATTTTGCCTCACTCTTCCACCACAGAGCGAGGCAATACCATGCACACCACTGCCACCCTGCACGTCCACCCGACCGCTGCTGATCCCTTCCGCATCTTCGAGATTCGCCGTTTGGCTCGCGAATCCGGCTGCGCATTCATCCCTACAAAACCCGAGAAAAAATCCCGCACCGCCCCTGCTCCGTTCAATCCGAACGGCGGAGGGTTTGCAGCATGAGCAAGTTCAAATTCGACAATCGCGCCCTTCAACTGCTCAACGCCCAGGTCAATCTAAGCGGCACCTTCAACCACGTACTCAGGTCGGAACCCAAGCGCGAAGCCGTGCCGTTTCGCCTGAAGGTTGAACGCAACGCATCGGACACCCTCTTCGTCATTGAGCCGGGAAGCGAGCGCCACACGCTGACCTTGCCCAATGAAAAAAAGATGCACCTCAAGCTGGCAGACTTCATTGAAGAAATCATCAACGGCCCGCTCGACGCCACCAGCACAGCCGATCTGCAGAACACTCCGCACGCAAGCCGCCAATATGCTCGATTCGATACTGAGCACAAACAGCGCGTGTTCGAGTTGGTGCGTACCGGTGGCGTGGTGAGCCTCGACATGGGTTTTGAACTGCCGATACATGTCGCAATCCATCGAACCCAAACACGCGCCGGCGTCACCACCATCATGAGCATCGGCGTGAAACGCCCGCGCACTAAGTGCTTCACCGTGTGCGGTACCGATGTGGAGATATACGAAAAGGTTGCCGAATCCATCAACCACCTGGCTGTCGTGGCGACTCCCACCGCGCATGCAGCCTAAGGAGGGGTCCATGGATCGTACTCTTGCCCAAACCGCCAAACACTTGGGTATCACCCGTCCCAAGTTGATCAGCCTCATGCGAGAAAAGGCGCTGCTCAACTTGCAGAACCTTCCCGCCTATCCGAATCGGGATCGTGAGTATCTGGGAGTCAAAAACGGTAACTGGTATCACGAAAAGCTCGGCATGCAATACAGCCAGTCAACCCGGGTGAAGCAGGCCGGCATTCGTTGGCTCGCCGAGCAACTGGGTCTGAACCTACCAGAAATCCCGGTAGATAACCGTGACGTGGCCTAGGGAGTACGCCCGCCAGATCGTCGCCATGCACACACGCGAGGAGCGCAATGCCGCGCTCCTTGAAGTGCCTGATCATCTGCGGGAGTTGACCAAACGTCACTGTTTGAACGCCTGGAATCACCCGTCACGACTTAAACGCAAGGAGGCTGAGCAGCCGCATGAATAACGCCAACCAAACACCGCTACGACTACTTCCCGCACCGGATAGCTCCACCGTCGAGATGCTGCACCACCTCTTCGGCGACGTGCTTATCCCCCTCGAAAAGCTGCGCGTGCACTACTTCAAGAACCTCAATGAAAAGACGTTCACGGAAGCGATTAACAGCGGACGGATTCAACTCCCAGTGACCACCATCGACGAAAGCGTGAAGGCATTGAGGTATGCCCATATCAGGCACGTCGCCGCCTTGATCGACATCCGCGCCTACAAAGCAGACGAAGACATGCCGCGACCGTCAAACGACAAGCCGGAGGCGTGAAATAACACCTGATCCTGACAACGAATAAAAAACTAAAAATCGGCTGCCACCACCAGCCAAGCGAAAACCACCAGGAGCACACCACATGACCGCAATACAAATCGGCGCATTGATCGTTCTGATCGTACTTGTTGGCCTCACCTATTGGGCAGGCTATCGCGGCGGCCTTATCGATGGACGAATCGAAGGCATTGACGAAGGTAAGGCCATTCAACAGGCAGACAACTCGGAATCGATTCAGGGACTGCAACTTCTTGCTGATCAATGGCACGGCCATTACGAATCAATCTACGCACGCTACACGCGCGCCTTAGACGCTTCCAAACTGGGAGAGACAGAACGTCAAACCCTGCTGGAAATCGCAGAAAAACTGCGAATCGCTGCCGAGACGTTCAGCGCATTCCATACAGGTAAGAAACTCGCACGCGACACCCTTGCGCTACGAGATCAAGCGCTCGTCATGGCCGCTCTCCTGGAGACAGAAACTCTGGAGAAAGCAGCATGAATAGCCTTATCCCAATGTTGCGCCTGACACCCCAGGCAGCCGGCGAACTGCAGGGGCGATGCACCAAAGCCACCAGCCAGCTGCAGGAGCTGATGCGCTTTCGCAAAGAATTCGAACGGCAGCTGGCCCTGCTCATCGGCAACGACGCCGTACGCAAATTGAACAAAGACACCAAAAACGCCCTGCTACTTGCGGACCTGGTCAAGGAGGCTGCATGAGCCGAGATTTTCGCCACCATCGCAACGCGGCTCACGCGTCACCAGCGCCTAACGGGCCAACTCGCTATAGAACACCGGAGGAAAGCGGCATGACGATGGAACTGCACACCACCCAAGCATCGATCGCTTTGCTCCGCAACGCAAATGGCGTCGACGCACCAGAAGCAAACAGTCTCTGCTGCGCAGCAGCAGGCATTATTGCCCCTCTCAGTGCCACTGCCGGGGCACCTCTACCCCACGAAAAGCTGCGCGAGGCAGCCACAGCCGGTGCAACGCTGATCGCTCAGAATCGCCCGACCGCGCAGCCTGTTGTGGGGTATACGCAGTTACATGCTGTCACCATCGTTCAGGAGGCAGCATGAACAGAGAGAACTCGTTCCAGCTGCCGAGTGAGACGCTTACAGAAGATGAGTTGGCCACTATTACAGGCTACAAGATTCCGTCATGCCAACGTCAGTGGCTGCAACGCAATGCTTGGGAACACGTGCTCACAGCCGCACAACGCCCCGTTGTAGGCCGCGTGTACGCCCGCTTGAAGCTAGCCGGGGTGAAACCATCAGCAACCAATGCTGTAGCTGAAACCTGGTCCCTTGATCTTTCACGTGTAGGTTAACGATGCGCCAGAAGAAAGTTGCAAATCGAGATCTGCCGCCACGGATGATCCGCCGTAGCCGCGAAAGAAAGAACGGCAGTACATGGGTGGGTTACTACTACAACGGGCGGGACGCCGAAGGGAACCGAGTCGAAATTCCGCTCGGTGGCGACCTCGATGAAGCCAAAGTCGAATGGGCACGTCTGGATCGCAAAGCCACACCCAAGCCTGCTCACCTGATGGGCAGGTTTTTCGACGACTACGAAAGAAAGGTGATCCCTGGGCTGAAGCCCGGCACTCAAAAGGACTACTTGAAAGGCCTTAAACAACTACGCAATGCGTTCGAGTCAGCCCCTGTAGACGCGGTCACCCCGCAAGTGATCGCCCAGTATCGCGACGCCAGAACAGCAAAGGTGCGTGCCAACCGCGAGATCGCCCTCCTCTCGACCATATTCACCTTTGCCCGCGAATGGGGGCTCACTGAGAAGGCAAACCCTTGCGCCCGCTTACGCAGGAACAAAGAAACGCCTCGCGACTTCTACGCAGGCAAAATCGTTTGGGATGCGGTTTACACAGAGGCACCGCCCGAGCTGAAAGACGCAATGGACCTAGCCTACCTGACCGGCCAGCGCCCAGCCGATGTGCTCAAAGCATCGACTGCCGACTTGAACAACGGGTTCCTGATGGTAAGCCAGGGCAAGACTGAGAAACGCTTGCGCATCCGTCTACACGACGGCGCAGACGCATCAGGGCTCAGCAGCTTCCTCGACGCCCTACTCGAGCGCAAAGCCATCGCCGGCATCAGAAGCTCAAACCTAATTACCAACCAGGCGGGCCTGCGAATGAGTTACGCAATGCTGAGAAATCGGTGGGATGAAGCCCGAGAAAAAGCAGCAGCGAAGGCCGCGGCTGAAGGTGATGCAACGCTTGCCGCCGCGATCCGCCAGTTCCAATTCCGCGACATCCGACCAAAAGCTGCCAGCGAAATCGACGACATTAGTCATGCTAGTCGACTACTTGGCCACTCAACGCAGGAGATGACGAAAAAGGTTTATCGCCGTGTTGGTGAAATTGTGCGCCCCACAAAATAACTAAGGGCTACGATGGACTGCTACCTGTAGGTTATCCCTGCGAGGACAAATCGACCCAAAGCTACCGCTGGCCAAAGGCAGAAAACGGCCATAATTGGTCAGGCAATTGACAGAGATCTAGCTCTACTAGATCAATCTTCCGTACTGGACTTAAAACCGATGTCTTTTTTTTCTAACCAATGGAGCATTACATCTTTTTGTTTTCCGTCAACAAAAAATCTGTTGATATCCTTTAGTCGTATCTCAAGTGTTTTTTCAAAAAAAAGCGGGCAGCGCTTATTGTCCTCACCGCACGACAAAATATACTCTTCTCCTTTGATTATATAATTACCATTCCCAATAAATTCAGATGTGCTCTGGGAAATGGAATCAATACTGCAGGCGAGTTGAATACGCCCCTGGTGGCTCGCCTCATTCCAATTAAAACGCGGAGAGTATTGAAGCTGGGTCAATAGAGTAATGATTACTTTAGCAGCATTATATTGCTCTTCTTGCCAATCCCCAGTACTTCCAGCTGTTTTGTACCAGCAGAATTCTTTAACCAATGAACCATCAAGCGGGTTTTTTAATACATTTACCGCGCCATGTTTGAACGGACTATTAAGGGAGGTTGTCGAATTTTCGTATACAATGTCGTCAATGAATATCCTGCATCCTTTACCCGACTTCTCCAAGCCAACCGCCCGAGTGACTGCGCCACCCAATATAAAATGTCCGATAGATCGATTGATTTTACTCGGCTCAACAATTTCACCGTAAGCAATTCCCCCCCTGGACAACAGCCCAGCACTAACACAACTCCACATAAATGCGCGGGCCGCATCCAAAACGGCTACGACATTCTCTGACCAAATATATGCGCAATCCGAAAGTTGAGCGACTTTGACATCTTTATGAGAGACACTGATTGAAGCTAAGCAGGATCGAAACTCTGTCAGCAGCTGGCCACAAAACAAATTAGCTGTAGAAAATGGTGAAGATGAAAGTCCCCACACCTTAAAATCGTGCTCGCTGAGAACGACCTGATTTTGGGTTAAAGCGCCAACCCCCAGCATATCAACAAAAAAAACTGCACCTTGATACTGCCTCATATCGCACCTCTCCAACGCAATCTACGTCTTAGGAAAGTACTGGCTCATAAAACTTAATTCATCATGAGTTAAAGATAAAGTGAATTCGCCCCCCCCCTATACTACTGCCTATAGTTAATCGCCAATCTTAAATCATTCACGAAGCTATATGAAGGAATAGAGCCGTAGACGATACCAAAGTAACCAACGGCATAGATCAATAGTCGATGCGCATATGTGATCGCACCAGGACTAGAAAATATAGTATAAATAACACCAAGAAGAAATATTGCAACTGACAAGTAATTTATAAACCTAAGCCTGTCCATTGCCTTTTCAATTAAATTTAATAGCTTCTTTTTCGCTTCCTCGGCGCTAACTCTTACTGCATCTTCGTTTTTTATTATTTCATATCTCTTTAATGATCGCTGCACTTGGTCCTTAAGCGCCCCATAAGCTTCGCAATGAATATTATTCGCTACAAAGGTCAAAAAGCTAACGCTAAGCAAGCCTGCACAAACAAACAAGAGCGAAAATAAGTCTGCATTTTTTATTAAAGCAGCAATTGCAATTAAGGCACCAGGTATCGCAAATGCTTTAGCTTGGCTAGAGGATATTGAATCATTTATTTTTGAAATGTAATCCGTCGATTTTTCTTCAATTTCTGACAAGAGTTTATTAACGGAAAACTTATGAAGATACACATCATAATTTTCATGGTACTTTTTCTTGAGCCTAGCGCCCTGCTTGAGTAACCACGCAAAAGTCGCCCCTGAGTGCTCCTCTTCCAATAACTCAGCGAGTGACGCCCTTAATACATCTCGCCTCTCTTTCTGATGCCCGTCCGCTATCGCTATCACTTCGGCCAAACTAGCTATGTCTTTATCTTCACCACACCCTTTGAAACCTTCCACGACTTGCCCAAAATCAATTCGACGTGGGTTCACCTCGTACATCTTCGCACCTTTCTCGGTGCTGATAAAAAAAACTAGTGTTGATTCTACACCCTCACTTCCTCCGTGGTCCTTTAGTGAGGACAACAATGCCCGCCACTGAAAGTAATATTTTATACTTCCGATAGGCTGACACTCAGGATCTTGGCCGCTAAAAATTTTACTGTCAATAATATAAAAGTTTTCAGGCAAATCTTTACGCGAAAGAGAGTATTGCCAAAAATCCATCATATTTGGATAAAATGGCGACCTGGTTGGCCAGGAATCAACACTTAAATTAAGGGGCAAATAGCAGTCGTCGCCTGTGTTAACAATAGACTGCTCTCCTGTATAACCTAGATTGCAGACAGCATTGTACAAGTCTTCCAGACTCTTGAGGTCGGAGTGTACTTCCAGATAACCATCATCTATTTGGAGCATGGAAGCATTGAGTAACGAAGCTATCTGTCGCATTTAATCCTCATTCGTGCCGATTGCCAAACGAATGTTTTCACGATCCTCAGGAGACAATGGAATCATTATATAGGTCAGCTCCTCATCGACAATTACCGGCTTATCTGCACCAGAATAACCGATTGACTTGGCCTTGACAGATACAGAATAATTATTCTGATAGTCCTTAATTTGAATTGACACACCCTTATTAAGAGCATGCCTAGTTGCCTCGAATATAGAGTTAACTTGATGCCCGTTTTCGTTAGCATACTCCGAAAACTGCCCAACTGCAGCATGGCCGTCTGGCAGCTGTTTATCAATTATGTGCTGGATATCCACCAAGGCAACCTGTTTGCCAATGTTTTTCTCTATATGCTCATAAACCTTCTCAGTTATCTTCTCCTGTACAGAACTCTTTAAAGCATTTGAAATAGAGAATTGTTTGATAGCTTCGAAAAGATTCGCAACGCTTTGTTTATTAGAAACTGCGCTATCACATCCTAAAGCAGATTTAAAAAACTCTGATTTAGATCTGCCTTCGATAAAGTGTAGGTAAGCGGCCCCGGACTTTTTTGGATAAATAACTGAAAATAGTGTTAAATCGAACATGGCAGCCTGCCTCAGTGCATCAGTATCGATAGGCTGTAATCTCTTAGGTTCTAGGTTTTTTTCATCAAATTCAAACGCGCCTTTTTTATCCACCATCACGATCATTAATCGCCCATGGTCCTCTTCGTCACCAAGAGTTTTGTAATGAATAAAAACAAGATTTCCGCCCGACAGAGATGCACGTTCTGTGTCATTAGCAAAACTTGTGAGCAGCCTCATCTCTGCTTTAGCAAAATCTCCAAACTCTAAATCGTCGTCGATATACTTCTGAAGATTTAGTGGGGTCTGATTTGATGGAAGGCCAGAGAAATAGCTGTGGAATTTATTCTTCTTCCTGAACTTTTTTTCTATCTGCTCGATAAAATCAACTGCTGCAGCATTTTTTAGATTCCAGACTGTTCCCATCACGTACTTGAAGGGCTTCCCCTGCAACTCTACATCTCGCTCTAAGGAGGCAGTAATAGCTGCTACGATTTCAAATTTAGGAAGGGAAACTAAACTCTCATCTATAGATTCAAGTTCACTTTTATTAACAGAAGTCGATAAGGTGTTCAATTAGCTACCCCGGCTTATTAGCCTGCAAGAATTCCGCTCACAGATCAGAGATTAAGACACGGGCATCAGTCGCAAACGCAACTGAAGGACATCCATGTCGGCTCCGTTCTGTATACACCTCAAATGCATGATGGCCAAGCGTCACCACCAACTCTGTCAAAACTGTATAAACATACAGCTCCAGCTGAATTTATGTCAACACCAGCTACCGTCCGCTTTTGGCCGATTTTTACCCGTCACCACCGTCTGCTATGGGTCGATTGCTGCCGCATTTGGAAGCAGCTAGCGAACATTCACGCTACGTCTGCTAGCGGAATTCGCGCTATGGGCTATTGTTTGTGCCGGCATATTGGAATCACGATCTGAAGCGCAGGTTGATTTCGAGCCAATAAGGATGGGCTGCGGTGTTTTCAAAAGCTGATGGCTCGGTACAGCCGCTACTTAATCATCGTTTGGGCGAGCAGCTACAAACGGAAGGTTTACGACATGTCTAGATGTACAGCACCGGTCCATGGTCATCGTTCGGCAAGCGCAAGAGCAGCGTGTCCCGCATGTGGCAGCGGATATAGCGGGTACGGATCGCGATCGTATTCATCCTCGTCCTACGCACCATCCTATTCGTCCCCGTCACATGGCGGAGGTGGTCGCAGTAGCGGCGGTTCATCCAGCAGCGCAAAGCCGCGCTGGTCGAAACCCGGATCCTCAGTGGCCTACACCTCCGCCGAGGTAAGAACGCTCACACCGGTACGCGAAAATGTCGAGAGGCGTGCCGCAGTACCTGATCTACGTGACGTCTTTCTTTGTCACGCCTGGGACGACCGGAAAGGACCCGCGAAGGAGCTGCATGATGTACTCGAGTCGCTCGGTGTTTCCGTTTGGTTCAGCGAGAAAGATGTCCTTCTAGGCTCTTCCTTACTGCGTGAAATTGATAAGGGATTGGCGAAGTCTCGAGTAGGAATTGTGCTGGTGACCCCTGCTTTGCTGCGTCGCCTAGCAGCCGAAGGCATCGCCGACAAAGAGCTTTCCGCGCTCCTCGCAAGGGATCTACTGGTTCCCATCATTCACGACACCACATACGAATCGCTGCGCGAAGTCAGTCCTTTACTCGGTTCGAGAAGCGGCCTGAGCACTGCTGAAGATACGTTTGCAGATATCGCGGCCAAGCTTGCCGAGTTAGTCGCCCCGTAGCTTCACTGCCCATGCGTACGGCTTTACTTAAAGACCCGTTATCAATCGAAGGAGTTGAACACATGAGTATTAAACCCGGCCCCAAACCGATCGCTGAATCCACCGGCAAAAAGGACCAACGACGTCGTGTTACTGAAGAAAACAAACCCAAACATCCTGATCTGGAAGTACATAAACACAAAAAAGGTGACTGACCTTAAAAGCGGTGAGAGGGGGTGAGTCACGTAGGTTTGGCCCCTTTTGGCCGTATTCCGCCTATCGCGTCCGACTGAAAACGGCGATTAGCTGTCATTCCAGACGTGCAACAATCAGACGTAAGCAGTCGGTCACGAGCATCTGCTTCCGGCCCATTGCGGCCTGACACTACTCTGATCCTAGGTACCGCTATTGTTCGCAGTTGCGGAACACCGCCAAAAAATTGCGGAACACGTCACTTTCCCGAGGACAATAAAAAACCCCGTAGATCGTTGATCTACGGGGCTATTTATAGTGGAGGCCGAGGTCGGAATCGAACCGGCGTAGGTGGATTTGCAATCCACTGCATAACCATTTTGCTACTCGGCCACTTACATTTGCTGTCATGTTGCTCAACATCAAATGCGTACAAACTTGGAGCGGGAAACGAGACTCGAACTCGCGACCCCGACCTTGGCAAGGTCGTGCTCTACCAACTGAGCTATTCCCGCGTCTTGGTGTGGCGCATTCTATAGAAT
>Ga0157370_10002666_pt1 | contig 21408 bp, 26 predicted proteins | sample C35metaG_FD_113463 | JGI IMG/M metagenome (GOLD analysis project Ga0157370, IMG submission 113463) | Corn rhizosphere microbial communities from Kellogg Biological Station, Michigan, USA - C3-5 metaG | ecosystem: Host-associated > Plants > Roots > Rhizosphere > Soil | place: USA: Michigan...
AAGACCGCTGTATACGAGTCTGGCATTGTGACCCGCTCGCCCGTGCTGGACGCGATCGCCTCCGGCAGCCCGGGCACCGCCGAGATCAGCTACTGGCAGGATCTCAACGCCGATGAAGCCCCGAACATCAGCAACGACGATCCAAACGACCAGGGCGAAGTCGGCAAAGTAACCCAGGACAGCATGCGTGCCCGGGTCCTGTACCTCAACAAAGGTTACGGCGTGGCTGACCTGACGGCTGAACTGGCCAACAGCGAGCCTCAGCAGCAGATCCGCAACCTTTTCGGCACCTACTGGACCCGCCAGTGGCAGCGTTACACCCTGGGCGCGGCTCGCGGCATCATCGCCTCGAACATCGCGAACAATGGCGGTGACATGGTCATCGACGCTGGCGCGACAATCAGTGCGAACGCCTTCCAGGATGCCGCGTTTACTGCCGGCGACGCAGCCGACCAGTTTGGCGCGATCGGCGTGCACTCGGTGGTGATGAACCAAATGGTCAAGCAGGACCTCATCGAGTACCTGCGTGACTCCGACGGCAAGATCATCCTGGCCACCTACCTCGGCAAGCCAGTCTTCATGGACGACGCTCTGGTGTATGGCGCTGGCAAGTACTTGTCGGTGTTCTTCGGCCAAGGTGCTTTCGGCTACGGCGAGGGCACGCCGAAGGTGCCGGTAGAGCTGGAGCGTAAGCCGGGCGGCGGCAATGGTGGTGGTGCTGAAGTGCTTTGGGAGCGGAAGACTTACATCCTCCAGCCGGCTGGCTTCAGCTGGAAGGGTTCCGAGGCTCAGAACCTCAGCCCAACCGCCACTCAATACGCCGCTGCCGCGAACTGGCAGCGTGTCTTCAGCCGCAAGCAGGTCCCCTTCGCCGCTGTGATCAGCGGCACCACCACGCCGTAATCCGGCCCATACAACCTGGCGCATTTATGGGCGCCGGGGAGCTTTTGAGGTGACTCATGAAAGTGATCTACACGGACAAGCCGGGCAAAGAGCGGGGCGTGTGCTACCGCCTGCTGAGCGAATTCTTCGGTGTCATCGGCTCTGCTACCGAAGTGGTGGTCGATGGCGATGCTCCGGACATCTTCGACGCTTACCAATCGGCCGGTATCAAGGTGTCCGACGGCAAGGAGCCAGAGAGCAAAGAAACCGACCCTCTGAAAATGAAGGTCCCCGAGCTGAAAGAATGGCTGACCGAGAAGGGCATTGCCTTCGACCCGTCCGCCAAGAAAGAAGACCTGCAGGCCCTGGTGCCAGCGGAATAAGGACAAGCACATGACCGACTTCATCACCGTTGCCGATGTTGACGCCTCGCTGGGTCCTGGCTGGGCGGGCACCGGTGATCCGGTCCTTGCTGTGGCTATGGCCAACGCCTGGCTCACGGCCAAGATTAAGCGGGCTGTTCCCGATCCGGTCCCGACTGAGATCAAAACAGCCGGCGCCCAGGTCGCCAAAGAAGCGGCGGCTGGCAAGCTATATACGGCCACGCAGAAGGAAGTGCAGAGCAAGACGGTCTCGGCTCAGTCCGGCACATCGGTGAGCAAAACCTACGTGGCGGGCTCTACCGAACAGTCGGCGGGCGTGAACTTCGCCCTGGCGCTGCTGGCCCCGTGGATCACGCGCTCCGGCGTGATGATGCTGAAGAGGGTCTGACCGTGAGCATGCGTGAAGAGATCCAGGCCGAACTGGCCGAAGCGTTCGACGATCCAGATGGCCTGGCCGAGGCGGTCAAGCCGGTGACGGGCGTGCGCAAGGTTGCGGGCGAGTATGACCCCGACCTGGGTGGCGAAACGCCGGAGACCACCGTGACGTACTCGGGGCGCGGAGTTCTGGGCGGCTACCTGTCCAAGGAAATCGATGGCTCCCTCATCCAGACCACCGACAAGAAGCTGCTTGTGCTGCAAAACGAGCTATTCGTGTCGGAGGCCGGTGTTCCGACGGCGATACCGGCTGCCCCGGCCATTGGCGATATCGTCAACGGGCTGCGGGTGATGAACGTGTCTGCGGACCCTGCTGATGCAACGTGGACGGCGCAACTGAGGAAGTGACGTGGCGAACAAGTACGCGAGCATGAATGGCAGCTTCGCCGAGAACATTCGCGATTTCGCCGAGCGCGCCCAGGCTGGTAGCGACGCAACCATCCGAGAGATCGTTATCGAGATCGGAAGCAGCGTCATCCGTATGTCGCCGGTGGGGAACCCAGAGATCTGGGCGGCGAACGTTGCACACCGCCAGGCGAACACCCGGGCAGCCGATGACTATGACTTCACGGTCGCCGTGCGCAACACGCTGGTCAACCTCAACGAATCGAGCTTCACGAAGGCCGGTAAGCTGCGGCGCGGCGTGAAGTACGCCAAACCCCTGACCAAGACCGAGCGCGACCAGAACTTCAACGTGAACGGTTTGGTGGCAGGCAAGGACTACGTTGGCGGCCGGTTTCGGGGGAACTGGCAGTTTTCCATCGGAACGCCGGTGGAGGGCACGCTTGATCAGGTCGATCCGGTTGGTGGTGTGACGCTGGCCAAGCTGCGACTACAGGTCCAGGCACTTACGGCTGGCGAGACAGCCTACATCGTGAACAATCTTCCGTACGGCATCCCGCTGGAGTACGGGCATTCGACCCAGGCCCCTGGCGGGATGGTCCGGATTACCCTTGCCCGCTTCCAGCAGATCGTCGACGAGGCCACAAGGAACAACCAGGTATGAGCCACGCCATTATCGCGTCCATTTACGAGGCCAAGCTGATTGCCTGGAGCAAGACCCGGGTGAAGCCGATCAAAGTTGTGTTCGAAAACGTCCAATACGACCCGGCCGACGGAGAGACCTATCTGCGGGCGTTCTTGCTCCCGGGCGATACTGCGAGCAGCACGCTCGCCGGCGATCACCGCGCATTCATCGGCGTCTACCAAGTCAGCATTGTGGCCCCGGCCGGAACCGGCAAAGCCAAGACGAACCCACTTGTGGCTGAGTTGACCACGCTGTTCCCGCTTTATGCGCGAGACACAAAGGCAGGTCTCACCGTCGTTACGATGTCGCCAGTGGATCCTGGCCCGGGCATTCCTGATCCACCCACATATACCGTGCCGGTATCGTTCGAATACAGAGCCGACATGGTTTAGCCAGGATCAAGCGGGTGAGTAGGCGTTCCTTGATGGAAGAGCATTTGCCAATTGCCAGCCTCAAGCTTCCAGATCGAAGATCTCCGCGCGTATTGCCCTGGTGCTCCGTCGCGGTTGGATTGGGAGGCTTCGTATACCAACAGGCAAGCATCCTTGGAGATCACGGTCAGTTTGAAATTTCGCGCTAGGATCTCAACGCGAGGCCTCAGATTCGGCAGACTTTCAACGGTATCAGCTTTCGAATAGAAGGCCCCTGAGCGACCAATTTCATGAAAGTCTTTGTGCAATAGACGATCGAGTTGTTCACGGTCATTCCGAACACTCGTCTGATGCAGACTGATCTCCATGTCTTGAAGCAGGTTGAGTAGAGCGACCTCTGTCACCTTGGTTTTCCCCTTTGCTCCATCCCAGAGTTACCTGATTAGCACTTCCACCGCCCATAGGGCAAACCCAATAACCCGCCACTGTGCGGGTTTTGTCATTTCTGAAAAGAGGAAACACCCATGGCCGTCTTTCTGCCGAATGGCTCTACCGTTGTCGTAGCATCCGGCTACGGCAATCCGATCGTCGTCACTTCGATCTCCAATGCTCTTGAAGCCTCGGTATCAGCGGCGGCTCACGGCCTGAAAGCTGGCGATTTTGTCGAGGTGACTTCTGGCTGGGCCCGACTGAACAATCGCGTGCTGCGCGTGAAAACTGCTACCGCCGACGCGTTTGTCCTTGAAAAGGCAAACACTCTTAACGTAGCGCGCTATGTAGCGGGCGGCGGCGTTGGGTCTGTGCGCAAGATTACGGACTGGGTGCCCGTCAGCCAGGTGACTGAATCCGCGAAGTCCGGCGGCGATCAACAGAACGCAACCTACTCCTTTCTGGAAGAGGATGACGAGCACCAGATCCCGGCAACCAAATCTGCGATCTCGTTCACGCTGACCTTGGCGGACGATCCGGAGTTGCCGCACAACGACGTGTTGATTGAGGCCGACGACGACAAGAAGCCTCGCGCGGTGAAGGTCAACCTCGCTGCTGGCGGCTGCATCGTTTACAACGCATACGCCTCTTTCGACAACGTCCCGTCCCTCAACAAGAACAACATCATGACCGTCACCGCAGTGTTTGCAGTCGTCGCCAAATTCATTCGTTACGCGTCGTAAAGGAAGGGTTCATGGCTAAGTTCAAATTGATCCAGAAGCCGACCTTCAAAGCGCCGGTGATGATTCAACGGGCCGGTTACAGCGATGAGAAAGTTGAGTTCGAATTCAAGTACCTAGATCGCACCGCGCTCGCCGAGTTGTATACCGGCTGGAACGAGCGGCACGACGAGCTGGGCAAGCGGGTAGGGGACATGGACCTCAAGGCATTTACGGCTGCTCAGATCGATCTGCAGGCCGACCAGCTGCTTGATGTCGTCGTCGGTTGGGAGATCGAGGAAAAGTTCACACCCGAAAACGTACGCATCCTCGTCAATTCGATCAACTCGGCCCCTAAATCCGTGCTGAATGCCTATGCCGAAGCTTTCAATGAGGCCCGCCTGGGAATCTTCTAAGCGCTGCACGCGCGCTCTATGAGCCAACGCTAGAGGGTACGGATGCCTTCGGCTTCACTGCGGCCGACTACTCCACAGAGATCGGCATCTGGCCGGACAACTGGGACGCCTTCAAAGTCTTCGAGGCCATGAGCACCCAGTGGCGCACAGGCGCGTGCGGCGCAACAGGCATGGACTACAGCGTTCTATCCGGTGTGATTCGGATGTGTGGCGTACCGATCAGCCAGCGACAAACCATTTTCAGCGACTTCCGCCGCATGGAGGTTGAAGCCCTGCAGGTGATGGCGGAACAGAGAGAAAACAAATGAGCACCAATTTCGCTTCCCTGGGTATTGCGGTCGAGTCGTCGCAGGCCGCAAAGGCTGCTGATGACCTGGATAAGCTGGTCGATTCGGCTGAAGGCGCCCAGAAGGCCATTGATGACCTAGGCAAAACAGGCGAAGGCCTGGCCAACACCGGAAAAAAGGTTTCCCAGGCAGAAGCGGACGTTGCGCAAAGTATCGATAAATCGACGGCGGCCAGGGACCGTCAAGCCGGGGCAAGTCGCAAAGCAACTGACAGCGCAGTAGCGGAAATCTCCGTCATCAGTCAACTCGACAAGGCGATGACGGGCAATATCTCGAGCATGGAGTCGCTGGTTCAGGCTGAGGGTTTGCTGGAGCGTGCCCGCAAGGGCGGCTTGGTCACTATCGAGGAGCAGGCGAAGTACCAGGATCAACTGGGAAAGGCCTACGACAAGATTGAAAAGGTGGAAGCCAAAGAGCTGGTCCAGAAGCAAAAGCTGATCGAGGCAGAGAATCGCCAGATTGAGGCACTGAAGCGCACCGTCAACGGTATTGACCCAGTGACCGCCAAGCTGGCGAAGCTGGAAGCTCAGGAGAAAGCGCTCAACGACCTACACAAAACGGGTCAGATCGACGCCGATCGTTACAACGAAGCCTTGGCCAAGATCGGCAAGGACCGCGCAGGTCTGACTGAAGCCGCGGGTGCATTCGACAAGCTGAAGCTCGGCACCCGCCAGGCTCAGGAAAACGTAATGCAGCTCGCCAACGCCATCCAGGCGGGTGATCTGGGAAGCGGGGCGCGTGCTCTCGCTCAGCTGGGCGCTGGCGCCGGTGAGTCGGCGAAAAGCCTGGCAGGTATGCTGATCCCAGCCGGCCTGCTGGTCGCCGTAATCGGTTCGCTGGGCTACGCATACTTCGATGCAATGAAGCAGGCGCGAGAGTTCAATGCCGCGATCAATGGCGGTACGAATGGTGCCGGGCAGACCATCGCCAGCCTGAAGGACATGGCCGACGGCGCTGGGCGCGTCACCGGCAACCTGTCCGGCGCGCGCGAGGCAGTTGTTTCGCTTGCATCCGGAGCAGCTACCAGCGGCACGCAGATGCGCAATCTGGCCGAAGCTGCAGCTGCTGTGAGTGAAGTAACCGGGCAGGGCGCCGGCGAACTTGCCAAGTCCTTTGCCACTGCCGGCGAAACGGCCACCGAAGCGGCAGGCAAGATTAGCAGCCAGTACGGGCTGCTGACCCTTGAGCAGTACCAGGTGATAAAAGGGCTGGACGACCAAGGCGACAGTCAGCGCGCCCTGGATGTGCTCAGCGAAGACCTGAATCGGGCAGCACTTACGCGGCTGAAGACCTACCGCGAGTCGCTATCCGACGTAGAGCGCGACTGGGACAACATCAAGACCGCTATCAAAGGCGCGTACGCCGAAGTCCGGTCGGAAATTTTCCCCGACTTGGCGAAGCAGATCGAGATCACGCAGCGGGTGCTGGATACGCGCAAAGGCGGAGGGGTGGCTGGTGCCATTTCCAATGGACTCAGCTCACTCAACACCGCACTAGGCCTGGGCACCGGGGAGCATGACGACTCGACCGAAGCTCTGGAAAAGAAACTTGCAGGCCTGAAAGCCAGGCAGGCGGCCAGCTCCAATCTGGCAATCGCCACCGGTGAAAACACTGACGCGAACCAGAAGGCTATTGAGGCTCAGCGGGCGCTGGATGCGCAGCTCGATAACGTGAACCCTTTGGCCAAACGCCAGGCTGGGTTGAAAAAGCTCAATGACCAGTTCGGTGCGCTATACGAAAACGCTGAGAAGACTGGTCAGAAGTCGCCGCTACTAGATGGTGGCAGCTTCGATGGTAACAAGTTCTCAGGCGGTGCCTATGACACGCTGCTGAAGGGACTTCAGGACAAGAATAAGGACCCGAAGGCAGCTGGCACCCAGGCCGATCTCTCCAGCTTCAACAACGCCAAGAACGACCTGGCGGCGATCACCGAGACGTACAAAAACTACCAGAAGGAACTGGAAGCGGCGCAGAAGGCAGGCTTGCTATCCGAGGCTGACTACCTGCTACGGCGCCAGGCGCTGATCGGGAATCAGCTCGACCAGACAACGGCAGCCTACGAAGCAGAGATTGCGGCGCTTGAGGCCGCCAAGGGCAAGAAGTCCACGTCGGCTGCGCAAAGCATCCAGCTGGACCAAAAGATCGCCGACGCGCGCGCAGGGATGGTCAAGGCGCAGAAGGACGCGGACAGCCAGCTTGAAGTGCTCGCAACCAACGAAACCGGGCGCTTGGCAAAGCAGGAGCGGGCGATCAGCACGTACGTGCAGGCGCTGGGGCAGCAACAGAGGGCCTTGGAGCTTGCAGGTCAGCGCGCAGTGCTCGGCGTAGGGCAAGGCGATCGCCAGAACGCGCTCAGCGGCGAGCTGAACAGCCAGCAAGACCGGTTTGCTCAGCAGTCGCTGGAGCTTGCCAACCAGAAGTCCGATCCTTCGCGCAACCTGTCGGAGGAAGAGTTCAAGCGGAAGTCGCAGGCGCTTGCCGATGCGAACAAGGCCGCCACCGACCAGATCCGGCAGAACTATGCGGATGTGGAGAATGCCCAGGGCGAGTGGACGAAGGGCGCAACGGCAGCCTGGGATAACTACCTGGATTCGGCGCGCAACATCGCCGGGCAAACCAGAAGCCTGTTCGGCAATGCCTTCAGTTCCATGGAGGACTCACTGGTCAGCTTCGCCATTTCGGGCAAGGCATCGTTTGCCGACTTCACCAAGTCCATCCTTGCGGACATGGCGCGCATTGCCACACGCCAGGCCAGTTCGGCGCTGCTGGGCAGTTTGGTGGGGGCGGCAGCAAGCTACTTCGGTGGCAGTGCGGCCGGCGGAGGTAATGGTCTCGCTGCGGGTTCCGCTGGCGCAGCGTCGTCGAATCTCGGCGCCTCGGCGGCTGGTTACTCCAATACCTACTTCCCACAAGCCAACGGCGGCGCATGGTCGGGTGGCGTGCAGCTGTTCGCCGATGGTGGCGCCTTCACGAACTCCATCGTCAGCAAACCCACGGCGTTTGGCATGGCCAACGGCAAGACAGGGGTTATGGGTGAGGCAGGCGAAGAGGCGATCATGCCATTGACCCGAACATCCAGCGGCAAGCTCGGGGTAATGGCCATGGGCGGCAGCGGGTCTGGCGGAACGCAGATCAATGTCGAGGTACATATCGACGGCGACGGAAACGCATCGTCAACCGCTGACGCGCCTGGCTATGACCTCTTCGGCAAGGAGCTGGCGACGTTCGTTGAGCAGAAGTATCAGGAGCTGCGGAGCAAGGACATGCGCCAGGGTGGCGTGATCAACAACGCAATCAAGGGGCGATGATGGCTATCGAACGATTCACCTGGGCGACAGAGAAGGGCGCAGAAGGTGATATCACCCAGCGCGTTCGCTCCAAGCAGTTCGGCGATGGATACGAACAGTCGGTAGAGGACGGCCTCAACAACCGGTCGCAATCCTGGCCGGTTACCTTCACGGGATTGAAGGGGCGTATCAAGGACATCATGGACTTCCTCGACCGACACAAGGGGGCGAAGGGCTTCCTCTGGGAGCCGCCCCTGGGTGAGCTTGGCCTCTACAAGTGCAACGGCTACAAGCCTGTGCACCGTGGCGGCCAGGTATACGCCATCACCGCGACTTTCCAGCAAACCTTTCATCCCTGAGATAACCGCCCATGGCAATGATCACGGACATCCAGAAACTGGAGCCCGGCGGCGAGATTCGCCTGTTCGAAATTGACGGGACCGAATACGGCGCCGATTACCTGCGCTTCCATGGTCATGCCATCCCGCACACTCCAGAGGAATTGCTGGCCTATGAGGGCTCGGAAGAGGATCTGCCTGCCAAGTCGATTATCTGGCAGGGCCAGGAGTACGCGGCCTGGCCGGTGCAGATTGAGGGTATTTCCTCAAGTAGCGACGGCACCGCGTCTCGACCGACATTCGCCGCCGGCAACGTTAACGGGCGCGTCACGGCGCTGTGCCTGGCCTTCGAGGACATGCTCAAGTTCAAGCTGACGGTTCGCGAGACGCTGGCCCAGTACTTGGATGCAGCGAACTTCCCTGAGGGCAACCCGACTGCCGACCCAACCCAGGAAGCGCTGGAGATCTGGTACATCGACCAGAAAACCAGCGAGGACGGCGAGGCAGTGGTCTGGGAGCTTTCTTCGCCAGGTGAAATCGATAACCACGGGCTACCTGGCCGTCAGATGACGACGTTCTGCCACTGGGCTATGACCAATGGCTACCGAGGGCCGGACTGCGGCTACACCGGCGCTGCCATGTTCGATGACGAGGACAACCCAACGGATGATCCGGCCCTGGATCAGTGCAAGGGTTGCCTGTCGTCCTGCAAATTACGCTTCGGCGAGAACAACGAACTGTCCTTCGGCGGATTCCCCGCCGTTTCCCTGATTGCCCGGAGCTGACCATGCGCAAGCACATCATCGCGGCGATCCAGGCGCACGCTGCAGAGGAATACCCCCATGAGTGTTGCGGCCTGCTGCTGGCCGTTGGCCGGGCGCAGAAGTACTTCCCGTGTCGGAACATCGCCACGGAGCCGAATGAAGAGTTTCGGCTTGATCCAGAGGACTACGCCGCGGCGGAAGACTTGGGCGAGGTGATCGGCATCGTTCACTCGCACCCGGACGCCACCAGCAGGCCGTCACCGCATGACTTGGCCATGGGCGAGGCGACGGCTTTGCCATGGCACATTCTGTCCTGGCCCGAGGGCGACATGCGCACGATCACGCCAACGGGCAGCACGCCGCTGCTCAAGCGCCCTTTCGTGCATGGTGCGTGGGACTGCTGGCAGGTATGCGCTGATTGGTATTCCCGTGAGTGAGGCCTCGAGTTCGAAGCCTTCCAGCGCACCGACGGTTGGTGGGAGAGCGCGGGCAACGCAAGTCTGTACGAGCAGCATTACGAGGCTGCAGGTTTCGTGCGTGTCGACCGCCCACAGCGTGGCGACATGATCGTCATGCACGTCGGGCGGACGGTTCACCCAAACCATGCCGGGATATACCTCGGCACGGATCCGGTGCTGCCGGGTGAAGAGTCAGGCACGTTCGGCCCTGGCCCGTTCCTGCTGCACCACCTGTACGGTAGGCCGTCCGAGATAATCGTCTACGGCGGCCCTTGGAATGACCGGACACGCCTGATCCTCAGGCACAAAGACGCAAGACAACCAACATGACGCGGCATGGCCGCAGGAGAGTGTATGCAGAAGCATGATCAGTTCAGCCCGGTAATCGCTTGGCGATCAATGCTGGGGAGCAAGCCAAACCGCGAGCCGGTAGAGGTTGATGTTCAAGATTGGCGCGCCGAGTATTTGCTCAGCGGCCCGTATAAGCTCTCCGAAGGCGGTAAAATCGAAGTTGTTGGCGGCAGGCTTCTTTTTACCGGCGGCTGCCTCAAGATCAGTTGATGTGGTGGAACGTCCTGGAGAAGCTACCGTCACCAAAGTAGTTAAGGTTGTCGGCTAGTATTAAGGCATACCCTGGGCCTACGGCCTTAAGCTCGTCCGAAATGGTTTGAAAGCTCGACTCTGAAAGAAACGTAATGACACCGCACCCCACCTCAACATCTTTGTATGCGAATTTGGTCGCTACGGGGATGTAGTCTTCTTTCGAGGTGACGATGATGTAGGGGAAGATGGTTTGTCCTTCGTTCACATTGACCTCCAGGTCATAAATGCGCCGAAATTGGCGCAACCCCAGTCCTTGGGCTTGCATGCGAAGGACTGGGGGGATCCTTTAGCGTCTACCAGTTTTTTTCTCAATAGCTTGATTAAGTGCTGACTCGACGAAATCGTATGTCCGGCTGTATGTCTCGAGCCCAAGCTGACCTAGGTGTTCTGTAGCAGGTCCGTCATGCCTGGTTCTATTGAACTCGGAAGCCAAGAGAGCAAGTTTATGATCCGGGACTAAGTCAACCAGCACGGCGGCAAATGATCTGAGAATCCCGATTGTGGCGCTTGTTACGCCTGCCTGAGCGTCCTGCATAAGTGAAATCTCTTCCGGATCCATGCTCGTTACCTAGAGGTTAGCTTGGGCGCAACGCTACTCTGCTTGGATCCACTCTTGCCACTGGCATTCCATCCACGCTGGATGCCCGGACAGGCTTGATCAAAGCATGCTTGTCTGCTTTGAAGCGTCACTGATGAAATAGCAATGGCTTCACTTGCAGTGATCCCAGCGCTATTGACCTCACTCAGCTCGGCAGCTTTCGTGCGTCAGTAGGTACGAAATAGAAGAGTTACTTGTGAGCCATTGCTTTCGGTTTTGTATTCTTTCCCTGCTTGCAAATTGGCTTTGACGTGGCCGGATTTGTGAACGTTTTGTTTCTCGTTCTGGAAGTCGTAAACGATGTCTGCTTTTGCTTGGCCGTCAGGGGAGAGCTCCGTAATCACACAACTGATGTATTCAGACGATGCGGTTCCCTTCACGCCTCTATTATTTGAGGCGGCAGCCGAAACATGGCCCACGATGCTGGTGCAATTACCAGAGTAGGAATCGACCTTCACTTGTAGAGCAAACGGCCTAGGATTTGGGGCGTTTTGATCTACGTCCGCTTCGTAAATGACCTTACCGTTGTAGGTCATTTTTTGATGGCTCATCGCTGGGATGTGCGGGAACTGCTCAGTGATCTGCTGCTGGGCCGTAGCGGAGGTAGCCAAAAGCATTGTGAGCAGCGAAAGGGTGTTTTTGAAACGCAAAAGCATGCTGAATTTCCTTTTCTATGGAACATGTTTTTCGGCACCATGCTCCGAATCTTTATGACAAGGCGGAAAAACGGACCATGATCCGCCGCCGGATTGATAAATGAATCTGAGAATCAGCCCAATGCCGGTTTGAGCTAGTGATCAGAGATGCTAGATTTTCGCCCCAAACTCAGAGGGAACGACATGCGGATTTTGATAGCGGCGGTAGCGGTGGCGATGCTGGTGGGGTGCGCCTCATCCGCAATATCGGTGAGGGATGCAAAGCCTGTTCCGTCGGACGAGGTCTATGCTTTCCAGACTAAACCGGCTGGCGAGAGCGGAAAAATCACCGTCGTACGCGACTCCGGCGCGGTCGGTTCTGGTTGCGACATTCTCGTTTATGTCGACGGCCGCAGGGCTGCAAAAATCGGTACTGGTCAACGGGCTACATTCTACCTTCCGCCGGGGTCGCCCAATCTTGGCGCTGGCCTGGCGGGGTCTGGCCTGTGCGCAGGCGCTGCAATTCGAACCATTGCAGCTACGGTGCAGCCTGGCAAGGAAAGCCTGTACCGTATCAGTGGCGACATGGCCGGCTTTTATATTGGCCCCTACGTCGACTTCAACTGAAAAAAGAAAAATATGAAGCCGCCTCCGGGCGGTTTTTTTATGTCTGGAGAAAGTCGTGCATAGCTCAGCCATCAACTACCAACCGATGACCACCATTCGTCTGCATGGGCAACTCAGGCAGTTCGGGAAGTCCTTCAGGCTCGCGGTAAACTCGCCGGCCGAGGCGATCAAGGCGCTATGCGTGCAGATCCCTGGGTTCGAGCGGTTCCTGTCTAACGCCAAGTCGCGCGGTCTTGAGTTCGCGGTGTTCCGCGACAAGCGCAACATAGGTGAAAAGGAGCTCAACTACAGCGGTGCCGGCGATATCCGGATCGCCCCCGTGGTTGTAGGCAGCAAGCGCGGTGGCATTCTCCAAACTATCGTCGGCGCTATCCTGATTGTTGTGGGTGTGATCTTTTCGGCAACCCCTTTCGGTACTCCGCTCATTGGCGCGGGCATAGGCCTTGTCGCCGGCGGCGTTATCCAGATGCTGAGCCCTCAAGCCAGCGGCCTGAAGACCAGCGCAGCGCCTGAGAACACCCCTGGTTATGCCTTTGGCAGCGCGAAGAACACCACCGCATCTGGTAACCCGGTCCCGCTCTGCTACGGCAAGCGCCGGGTAGGCGGAGCGATCATCAGCGCCGCTATCTATGCAGAAGATCAGATGTAGCGAAACCCGCACCACCACAGCCGGCCATGAGCCGGTTTTTTATTTCCTGGAGAAACGCATGGGCGCAGCACAGAAGCTCGACATCTACGGTGCCAAGGGCGGCTCCGAGAAGCCAAAAACCCCAACCGAGGCGCCGGACAGCCTGCGCTCTGTCGCTATCGCCAAGATGCTGATCGCTGTAGGGGAAGGTGAGTTCGAAGGAACGCCTACCGCGAAGGACATCTACCTCGACAACACCCCACTGCAAGACCCCCAGGGCAACATGAATTTCCCGAACGTGAAGTGGGAGTGGCGCACCGGGGCCGTGGACCAGAGCTATATCCAGGGCATCCCATCGAGCGAGAACGAGACCACGATCAGTACCGAACTGCGCAGCGGGACGCCGTGGGTGCGGGCTATCAGCAATACCCAGCTTTCCGCTGTGCGCGTCCGTTTTGCGTGGCCGGCGCTTCAGTCCGTGGACTCTGGCGGCAACGTCAATGGCTACCGGATCGAATACAAGGTTGAGCTCGCCACCGACGGCGGCGCCTATCAGCAGGTTCTGAGCGAGGCTGTCGACGGCAAGACCACCAGCCTGTACGAGCGCACGCGCCGTATTGATTTGCCCAAGGCCACCACCGGCTGGCTGATGCGAATCACACGCCTCACCATCAACCAGAACAACAACAAAATCTCCGACACCATGCAGATCGCCGGCTTCACCGAGGTGATCGACGCGAAGATCCGCTACCCAAATACTGCGCTGCTCTACATCGAATTCTCCGCCGAGCAGTTCCGCAGCATTCCGGCCGTCACGGTGGAGACCAAACTGAAGAAGATGCAGGTACCGAGCAACTATGACCCGGTATCGCGTACTTATTCCGGCGTTTGGGACGGCACATTCAAACAGGCTTGGACCGATAATGCGGTTTGGATGACCTACGACATCACCACCGCAGATCGCTTCGGCCTGGGCCGCCGCATAAAGCCATGGATGGTGGACAAGTGGGAGCTGTACCGCATCTCGCAGTATTGCGACCAGTTGGTGCCGAACGGGAAGGGTGGCCAAGAGCCTCGCTTCATCTGCAACCTGAACCTGCAGAGCAAGGCTGACGCCTGGTCTCTGTTGCGTGACATCTCCACGATCTACCGGGGCATGACTTACTGGGCCCAGGGGCAGGTGTTCACCCTGGCAGATATGCCGCGCGCAACCGACTTCGACTTTGCCTACGCCCGGGCGAACGTCATTGATGGGAAGTTCACCTACTCCAGCGCATCGGAGCGCACCCGTTACACCCGGGCGCTGATCAGCTACGACAACCCGCTGAACAACTACGACACCGACGTCACTGCTGTGACCGATGCAAAGCTGCAACGCCGCTATGGCGACAATCCGCTGGAGATCAGCGCGATCGGCTGCACCCGCGAATCCGAGGCCCAGCGCCGCGGCAAGTGGGCGCTACTGACCAACTCCAAGGACCGTGCCGTCACTTTCAAGGTCGGCCTCGCTGGGCGCATCCCACTTCCTGGCTACGTGATCCCGATCGCCGACGAACTCCTCGCCGGCCGTCCGGTGGGCGGGCGCATCTCGGCGGCGAGCGGCAAGGTCATCACCTTGGACCGCGACACCCAAGCCAAGCCCGGCGACAGGCTGATCCTCAACCTTCCCGACGGCAAGTGCGAAGGGCGCACCGTGCAACTGGTCAGCGGCCGGCAGTTGACCGTGACCGTTGCGTACTCCGTGCCTCCAGAGCGCGAGCTTGTGTGGGCGTTGGACGCCGATGACCTGGCCATTCCGCTTTATCGCGTGGTCAGCGTGGCGCGGCCGGAGCCTGGTGTGTTTGAAATCTCGGCCGTCCAGTACGACCCGAGCAAGTTCGATCACATCGACACCGGCGCCCAGCTGGAAGAGCGCCCAATCAGTGTTGTGCCGATCACCGTTGTTCCTGCTCCGGCGAGCGTCGACATCACGTCGAACTACTCCGTGGATCAGGGCCTGGCTATCAGCACCATGAACATCTCATGGCCTGCCGTGGCTGGCGCTGTCGCCTATGACGTGGAGTGGCGCAAGGACAGCGGCAACTGGATCAAGCTGCAGCGCACGGGCGCGACAAGCGTTGACGTCACCGGCATTTACTCGGGCGCCTACGTGGCCCGCGTTCGGTCGGTGAGCGCCTTCGAGATATCTTCCATCTGGAAGAGTTGCAACCCGACGAACTTGGAAGGGAAGGTCGGCTTGCCGCCGGCGGTGGCGTTTCTGTCCACCACCAGCGAGCTCTTCGGAATTGGTTTGAAAGTGGGCTTTCCACCTGGTGCGGAGGATACCCAGCGAACCGAGTTTTGGTATGGGCCGGCAAATGACCTGGGGGCGGCTACAAAGCTGACAGACCTGACCTACCCGCAGGCCGACTACCGCATGCAGTCCCTCGCGGCCGGCGCGCAGTTCTTCTTCTGGGCGCGCCTAGTGGACCGGACCGGCAACGTCGGGCCGTTCTATCCAGTGGCGAACGGAGTGATGGGCCAGGCCAGTTCGGATGCTGGGCCGATTCTGGAAATCCTTACAGGGAAGGTTACCAAAACCCAACTGGGCCAGGACCTGATCAGCGAGTTGGACGGCCTGCAGGACCAGATCGACGATCTCGACGCCCTGGGCGGCTATGTCCCAACCCAGGTTTACCTCAAAGGGCAGATGGTGGTGGAGGCGGATCGCATCTACCAGGCGAGGGTCGAGGTTCCGGCCAACAACCCTCCGCCACACGACACTTACTGGCTGGACGTTGGTCAGTCGGTGGAAACGGCAAACGGGCTGGCTCAGCAGGTAACCACCAACACCGCGGATATCAGCAAACTCGATGGTGTGGTCACGGCCCAGGCCAGCACTACCAACGCTTTACGTGCTTCAACACGTGATGACGGAGGGAGCGGGGCAAAGGCCGATGCATTGAAGGGGTGGGCCAACACTGCCGCAATTGTCGAAGAGGCCAAGGTAAGAGCGTCTGATATCGAGGCCGAGGCGACCAAGACCACGCAACTGCAAGCAACGGTTGGCCAGAATACGTCGGCCATTCAGGAGACCGCCAGCGCGCTGGCCAACACCCATGGGCAGTTGCAAACCCTCTGGTCGGTGAAGATGGAGACCACCGCCGGCGGCCAGAAGTACGCCGCATCGTTCGGTCTGGGCCTTCAGGTCGATCCGTCTGGAGTGTCGTCGCAGTTCGTTGTGCGGGCCGACACGTTCATGTTGCTGAACCTGGCGAACGGCGTGCCGGTTTCGCCGTTCTCGGTGTCTGGCGGGCAGACCTTCGTCGCATCGGCATTTATCCAGGATGGAACGATCACCAATGCCAAGATCGGTGAGTACATCAGCTCTACCAACTACATCGCGGGTCAGCAGGGGTGGATTCTCAAAAAGGACGGGACGTTTGAAATCAACGGGATTGTCCCTGGACAAGGGCGCTCAATGATGACAAATCGATCGCTGCGATTCTGGGACGTGAATAACGTCAAACGGGTTCAGATTGGAGATCTAACAGAATGAGTTCCGGTATGCGTATATGGGGGCCTACCGGAAATCTTACGCTCGATGAAAACTCATTCACGGTAAGGGGTTTGTATTCTGCACTGGTTTCCACTTCTGGTAGGAGTCTGTACATACCAATTGCAGGCGTTACTCCAGAAACCTGCACTGGCGTGTGTTTGCCAAATGGATATTGGTCAAGTAGCTCTTCCAGTCAGGACTCTAGTGTTTCGCAATTTGATGTCCAAATTCTAAATGGCGGAGTTAATGTCTGGTTTAGTAAGCGCGATATGCCTACTGGTGTAATTGGAGTATCAACACAAAGACTAATAGTTTTGAGGTACAGATAATTATGTACGGCTTGCAGTTTACTAATAATTCAGGCGTTGTGACGTTGGATTCCGAATTCTCAAGGCTAGTTGTTTTGTACTCAGCAAGGTATTCGGGGGGCGCTAACTTCCCCTACCCAATCACATCGGCTGAGCCCCCAATGATATTCGCAAGGCCTGACGGGAATAGCACTTTCCAATGGGTAAGGCTGCTCGGGTCTCCCGGTAACTGGACTGGCTGGACTAACAACGCTGGTGGGGCCGGCACATATTTTTTGGCCGCGTATCAAGCTAAAGAAACAGATACATATGGCATGAGGCTATGGGATGGAAGCTCGAAGCTGCTCTTTGACACTGGAACGCCTTGCGCACAGTTTACAGATGTGGTTACAGGATGGAACTTTCTAGGTGCTTCTAGCCCCTCTGTCGGTCGATGGGTGTATAACTGGAATGCATCAGCTCCCCTGAATACTGGTAACTTTATGCTAATAAATAATATAGCTATGGATATGCCAGGTCGGGACACTTTCTCTAAGCTAAGTTGCGCGTGGAATATTTCAGGCAATGTAGTAACCGCAACGCTCCAGAATATTGGGGATTATGGATGGGGTAGTTTTTTTCTGCCTTTATTATTTGCTAAGCCTATTTCTTAGGCGGATATAGCTGAAGAGCTATGTGTTTTTTGGAGAGACTTATGGTTTGGCAAAGATCAGGAACAGTTTCTGTCCAAAATGGCAGCACTACGGTAACGGGAACCGGTGTAGATTTCGCGGCTTCCTCGAGAGTGGGAGATTCTTTCGTCGGTCCCGATGGCGCAAGCTATGAGGTATCCAACGTCGCGAGCGGTACGGTGATCTCAATCTTGCCTGCTTACAAAGGGCCGACTGTTACCGGCGCTGCATACGCCATCATGCCTGTGCAGGGCTATGACAAGATGTTGTCGGATGCTTTTAACGCCCTGGTCAATCAATTTGGTACAAAGCTCGCTGCGCTGGGCACCACTGGTAACTACGATATTCTGCCAGTGGCAAAAGGTGGTAATGGGAACACCACCGGTATGGCGGCTAAGTTAGCTGCTGCCGCGATGGTTGGAACCGTGTCTCAATCTGGCGGCACGCCGACGGGATCGATAATCGAACGTGGCTCTAACTCAAACGGCGAATATACCAAGCTCGCTGATGGAACTATGATCTGTTGGCGTACCGCAATATCCGTGGCTGCAACGGCCAATGTTACTGCTGTTGCTGCTTACAATTTTCCTGCGGTTTTCTCGTCGAAACCGAGCATGACAACAACCATGGAATTCCCTTTAAGCAACGATAACGTGAACATTACAAGGTTAAGCTCAGTGGCAACCTCGGGCAGTGGTGGCTACACGCAGTTGAAGGTGGATGTAACTCAAAGCTACATGATCTCATATGTATCAATCGGCAGGTGGTTCCAATGATCATAAAGCTATGTCCGCAGCGACGTGATGATGTTCTTGTTTTGAGCAAACGCAGTGATGTTTTAACAATCAACGGAGAGCGCTTCGACTTTCGCGCACTTCCAGAAGGGGCGGTGCTGCCGGGCTCGGCAGTAGATTGCGACTTCGTTGTAGGCGATGTCACCCGACTCAACGGCGAACTCATCATCACGCTTCTGCTGCCGTGCGGCCCACAGGCCACTGACGCTGCCAACTTCCCCCTCGACATATTCAGCCCGCCTGATGGCAACGTGAGTCTACCCAAATGAATATTGATTTCAGCAAGATGAAGACCGCAGATCAATTGCTGGCCGATAAAGCCCAAATCGATCTTGATGCCGTGCTAAGTAATCGCCGGCCAGCCTACCTTTCAGAGTCTGATCCCTTGCGCCTGGAGGCAGACTACGACGCCCTGAGCCAGGGGCTTGAGCCTGACTACAGCGCATGGCTCGCATCGGTTGCAGCGATCAAGGCGCGCTTTCCGCTACCGGCGAGTGCCCAGGCGCTGGACGCCTGAAACCGACGAGCCATCACCACCCGCCCTGAGCGGGTATTTTTTTGCCTGGAGAAAGGTATGCCGATCACCGAGCAGCAGCTGCTGCAGATACTCCCGAACGCCGGCCGCAATGCCGGCGTTTTCATTCCCGCCCTGAATACGGCCATGAACCGTTACGGGATCGTTGGCACGGCCCGCGCCGCTGCGTTCATCGCTCAGGTTGGGCATGAGTCCGGCCAGTTGCGCTATGTGCGCGAGATCTGGGGGCCAACGGCGCAGCAGCTCACTTACGAAGGCCGCGCCGACCTGGGCAACACCGTCAAGGGTGACGGCTCGAAGTATCGGGGGCGCGGACTGCTCCAGATCACCGGGCGGGCGAACTATGCCGCATGCGGTGAAGCCCTGGGCCTGGACCTGATCAACAAGCCGGAGCTGCTCGGGCTGCCCCAGCACGCGGCGATGTCGGCGGCCTGGTTCTGGTCGATGAAAGGCCTGAACACGCTGGCGGATCAAGGTGATTTCCCGAAGATCACGCGGCGTATTAACGGTGGACTCAATGGCCTGGAAGATCGCCTGCAATTGTGGGAGCGGGCTAAAAAGGTGCTGGCATGACGCCGGTGCAGAAGCTCGTCGCTCTGGTGGCGCTGGTCGTTGTGCTGATGGCAACCGCCGCCGGCGTGACCTGGCAGGTGCAGGACTGGCGGATGGGCAAGAAGCTCGCCGAGCAGGCCGGCCTGCACAAGGATGACCTGGCCGCGATCAGCAATGCCGCCGCCGCCCAGGCCCGCGCCGAGCAGGACAAGCGCCTAGCCACCGAGCAGCAGCTCGCCACCCAGGACCAACAACACATCAAGGAATTATCCGATGCCCAGCGCAACCAGGCTCGCCTGCGTGACCAGCTTGCTACTGCTGATGTCCGGCTGTCAGTCCTCCTTGCCGAGGATCCAGCCAGTGGCTGCAACGTGCCTTCCACCCCCGGCGCCGTCGACGTGGTTCATGCAGCCCGTCGAGCCCAACTTGACCCAGCGCATGCTCAACGAATTATCGCCATCACCGACGCCGGTGACCAAGGACTGATCGCACTACGTGCGTGCCAGTCTTATGTCCGGACAGTTGCACCCTGAGACCGCTGAACTACTCTCTCGGAGTCGGTTTCTATTGCGAGCATACGGTTTATTGAAGGGCGCCATGGATAAGAGGCTAGCTGGCCTTTCGTTTCTGCTGACTCTGGGCTGGGTTGCGGCGGTAGCGTTTGTGATGTGGTATTTCTCGGAACCTTAGCGCAGGGGGCGAATCAGCTCTGGCCCGTTGTTCCGCACGTTACCCACGGCCGTATCGACCTTGAACCATTCTAATGCCTCGGCCGGCTCACCCTGATGCAGCACCATCTGCTCAGCGCGCTCCTTCGGTGTAGCTGGGTCCAGCCATTCCCGGGCAAGGTCCGGAGTCAGCACAACGGGTCGACGGTCGTGGATGTCCACCATGCCGCCGGCGCTGTCGGCGGTGATGATTACGAAGCCGTCATGTTCGCCCGGGCCTTCATCTGCATCGGGTAGTTGGCCGATTGCTGCACACAGCACCGGTGCGCCATCCCTGCGGCGGATCAGGTAGGGCTGCTTCTTGGGCCCACCCTCATCGACCCATTCAAACCAGTTATCGACGGGCGTGATTGCCCGGTACGGCCAGATTGCCCGGAAGAATGGCCCGGGCGCTACCTTCTCCACGCGGGCATTGATCGGCGCGGCGCGGTCTTTCGCCCAGTGTGGCCGCCATCCCCAGCGCACGGAATCGGCGTGCAGCAGGTCACCCTGGATATGGAGGAGTGCGACCTGGGTGGAAGGGGCGACGTTATAGCGCTCAAGGGGATGATCACCCACTGAGTTTGCCAGGGCATTGGGCATGCTTAATGCTGCAACGAAGTCGTGGATACCCCGATACTGTGAAAGTCTTCCGCACATGGTCATGCCCTCTGTGTACTAGTGAGCTTAGACAATCGTGGTCGGTCGAGACCTCAATTCATTTACGATCAGCCTGAGGTTATCGGCCTCGCGCTTGCTCACGATAGCGGAAGAGGTGAGGTCGGAAATTTGCTTCCTCATCGCTGCAGCTTCACTACCACGTTGTCGGAGATAGCCGGCGAACTCATCTTTCTTCGCCCGGGCCTCATCGAGCATCAAGACCAAACCGAAGATGTCGGCGCGAGCTTTGCTCAGCAGCAAGTTCAGCTCCTGGATTTCATTCTCCAGCAGCAGGCAATGCTGTTGGTACATTTCCAGGGGCGAGGGGAGGCCGAGCCACTCACAGGTGTCTTCGTCGAGGTTCATGGTGGGTAAACTCAAATGCTGTATGTGCATACAGTAATCGAGGTTTAAGCGTGGCGCGATTTGAGGCGACGAGCTGTAACTGATTTGGGTTTGGTATTCGTTCGGCAGGACGCCGTGGGGAGAAAAATTGCGGTGCAAGGTCTAAAATTGCGGAGCAGAAACACTAAGGGCCTGCATGAGGTTAATTACGCAAGCCCTTGATATATTTGGTGCCCGAACCCGGAATCGAACCGGGACGCCCTTACGAGCGGGGGATTTTAAGTCCCATGCGTCTACCAGTTTCGCCATTCGGGCGGTAGCGCGGTGTAGCAGGGTTGGGAATATATAGAT
>Ga0157370_10002668_pt1 | contig 21394 bp, 25 predicted proteins | sample C35metaG_FD_113463 | JGI IMG/M metagenome (GOLD analysis project Ga0157370, IMG submission 113463) | Corn rhizosphere microbial communities from Kellogg Biological Station, Michigan, USA - C3-5 metaG | ecosystem: Host-associated > Plants > Roots > Rhizosphere > Soil | place: USA: Michigan...
ATGGGTTTTGCAAATAATAAAATCTCTTTTAAATAATCATCCGGCATATCAAAGAAATTATCAATCTCTTTTTTCGGGATTACCAATGTATGCCCAACTGCCATCGGGGAAATATCCAGGAAAGAAAAAAAATTTTCATTTTCTGCTATTTTAAAAGAGGGGATTCTCCCGCTAATAATTGCTGAAAAAATGGTCATCGTAAATTTTTTAAAACTAACGTATAGGCATACACGAAATCAGGCCGTAATGCTTTCTACCTTAAACTTAATGATACCCGCCGGCACTTGTATCTCTGCGGTTTCACCCACCGTTTTTCCCAACAACCCTTTACCAATGGGCGATGTAGCCGATATTTTCTGCAATTTCAGGTCGGCTTCTTTTTCGGATACTATCTGGTAAGTTACCTGTTTTTTAGTAGCCAGGTTGGTAAGGGTAACTTTTGTAAGAATAGATACCTTGCTGGTATCAATAGCATTTTCATCTACAATTCTTGCCGTAGCAATCGTTGCCTCAAGATGTTTGATCTTTGCTTCCAGTATGCCCTGTGCTTCCTTGGCAGCATCGTACTCCGCATTTTCTTTCAGGTCGCCTTTTTCTCTTGCTTCTGCAATGGCTTTTGATGCAGCAGGCCTTTCCACAGCTTTCATGTGCTGCAGTTCGGTTTTCATCTGGTCAAAAGTTTCTTTTGTTACGTAATTGATCTGGCTCATAACTTCCATTTAAAAATGATACCCTTGCTTAGGTAAATCGAAAAAAAATACAACGCCTCACACTGAATGAGACGTTGTATTTCACAAAAGTAAAAAATTACTTCGAATTATTCTAATTCCAGCTTTTTTAATAAAACTTTGGCCATTTTTAAAAAAGCTTCATTGCTGTAGCCCGCTATATGAGGGGTTATAATTACGTTGGGATAGGTGGTCAATGTATTTAATTGCTGCATTTCCTCTTTTGTATAAGTATCAAATTTTTCGTTCTCCAAAACGTCCAATGCTGCACCGGCAATCTTTTTATTTTTTAATGCGTTCAATAATGCAGCGGTATCTGTTACCGGGCCGCGGCAAGTTGAAAGGTAATAAGGCATTTTTTCGAGTGAATTGAAAAATTTTTCATTAGCCATAAAATGAGTCTCATCGGTAAGCGGCACATGCATGCTTATCACCTCTGCATAGCGGCACACCTGCTCAAAGTTTGCTTCTTTTATATAACCCGATCCAAAACCAAATTTATATTTATCATAACAGAGAATAGTTACCTCAAATGCAGAAAGCAATTTTGCAAAGGACGAACCGGTATTTCCAAAACCAATAATGCCAATCGTTCTACCAAACAATTCTGTTCCGCGGTTAGCATCCCTGATCCATTTTTTTTGTTTTACCTCTTCAAAGCTGGAGCTGATTTTATTGGTAAGATTCAGCAACATGCCTAAAGCATGCTCTGCTACTGCATTGCGATTACCTTCGGGTGTGCTGATGCAGCGGATACCTTTTGCAGTTGCATATTCTACATCTATCAGTTCCATGCCGCTTCCCAACCTTCCAATCCATTCAAGTCTTGCAGCTTTATCAAGCAGAGGCTTATCCACTGCAAGCCGTGTGGTTACTACAAGCCCGTCTGCCTGGCCGATAATAGCGGATAACTCTTCATAACTGATTTTTTCGGAATGTAGTACCGAATAACCTTTTTGCTGCAGTGCATCTATCAGATAATTGTGCACTTTAGATGTAATGATTACCTGCTTTTTCAAATTGTAAATTAATTATACGGTTGCGATCATACTAATCTCCACATGAACATTTTTGGGAAGTTCTTTTACGGCTACCGTTTCGCGTGCAGGAAAATCGCGATCAAAATATTTTCCATATACTTCGTTAACTGCAGAAAAAAAACTCATGTCTGTAATAAAAATAGTTGTCTTTACCACGTTGGAAAAAGTAAGCCCTGCGCCGGATAAAATAGCGTTGATATTGTCCATTACCTGTTCCGTTTCGCTTTTAATATCTCCCGTTATCATATCGGCCGTACCGGGTTTTATAGCAATTTGTCCGGATATAAAAAGCATGCCACCCGCAAGTACAGCCTGGCTGTAAGGCCCTATGGGTGCAGGCGCCGATGATGTGTTGATGATTTTCTTATTCATGTTGTATTGCTTAATAAAAATGCGATGCTTTCATCAATGAACCAACTTATTTTTGCCAAAAAGCCGTGATGAAAATTATTGCAGTGGCAAATGTAGAACAACAGCAAGAAATTATGCAGAAGAAAATGAATGCCGGCTGCGAAATGATTTTTATGGAAAGTATTGATAATATAAAATCTTTCAACTATGATGCGCTATTTATATTATCGGAACCCATTCACAGAAATATTTTAAAAACAATAACCCAAAAACCTGTTATTATTAATTCTGTAATTGAACCATTAGATGATCTTCCCGAAAACTTCAGCAGGGTGAATGGCTGGAGTAGTTTTTTGCAAAGACCCGTTTGGGAAGTAGCAACAAAAAATAAAATGGTTTCCCAAGTTTTCGAACAATTAGGATGGCCTGTTATTTTTGTAAGTGATGAACCCGGGCTGGTAGCCGCAAGAGTAATAAGCATGATCATTAATGAAGCTTACTTTGCATTAGGAGAAAAAGTAAGTACCCAACAAAATATTGACCTGGCCATGAAACTCGGCACCAATTATCCTTACGGGCCATTTGAATGGGCTGAGAAAATTGGAATTAAAAATATTTACCGCCTTCTTGAAAAACTAACCTGCCTACCGGATAGTCAGGCGGTAACGGGCAAACGCTATTTGATAGCGCCTGAATTAAAAAGAATTTTTTCGATGAAATAATAAAGTAATGCCGCGTATATTAAACATCCATACTGCTACGGAAACTGCACTGGTAAGTATTGCTGAAAATGAAAAAGTATTGCATACTTTAACAAACACCAATGCCAAAGAGGATGCTTCTTTTCTTCATGTGGCTATAAAAGAATTGCTGAACGAATTAAATCTTACTATTAAAAGTTTGGACGCAATAGCGGTTACCTCCGGGCCAGGCTCTTACACCGGCATACGGGTGGGCATTGCCACCGCAAAGGGATTATGTTACGCATTGAACGTACCACTGATTTTTTTCAATTCGTTAGAGTTATTAGCATTGACCTCTGTAAAAGTGATGAATGATCCCGATGCTTTATACTGCCCGATGATAGATGCCCGGCGAATGGAAGTATTTACTGCCCTATATAATTATTCACTTGAAGAACTTATTCCTCCTTCTGCATTAATCCTTGATCAGCATTCATTCAGCAACCAATTAGAACAAAATAAAATTTATTTCTTCGGCAGTGGAAGTAAAAAATTTGAAACAATAACAGCCAGCCATAATGCATGTTTTATAAACATAGAAATTTCAACAGCCTCTATGGCAATTATTTCGTCGAAAAAATATAACCACCATTTATTTGAAGATATCGGTTATGCGCAACCGTTATATATAAAAGAGTTTTTTTCTCCGAGATAAAACTTGCCTGCCACTCATCACTTTTTGATTTTACTAACCCTTTTATTGCCTATCAATTTGTACCTTTATGCCCGTATTGGTTTAACCCTCAAAATTTTTTAATTATGACCTTCCCCGAAACAATCCGCAATACCACAGAATATGGGCAAGGAGGTGAAAATGAAAACATCCCGAACATTGACTATTATGCCATTAAGAAAGCCGCTTTGATACTGCGTGCGGTAAATCATAAACTTCGCCAGCAAATCATCAAAACGATTTTTGATAATAACAATTTAACCGTAACTGATCTTTATGTAAAACTCAGGCTGGAGCAATCAGTAGCTTCGCAGCATCTTGCCATTTTAAGAAAAGCAGGCGTTGTTTCCACCCAGCGAAACGGGAAATATATTTATTATACACTAAATTTTCAGCGACTGGAGCAGATCAACGAATTTTCCAAGAAACTTACCAGTTAGTTTCTATATAACCTTGCATCTTCTAACTCTGCTTTTTATTTTACCTTTGCAGGTAATTTAAATGAGTCTTTTATGATCGTGCAACAACTATATACCGGTTGCCTTAGCGAAGCAGCATATTTTGTAGAAAGCAATGGCGAAGCCGTGGTGATTGACCCGATGAGAGATATTGAAGAATACCTGAAGCTTGCCAAAGAATATGGTGCTAAAATAAAATACATTTTTGAAACACATTTTCATGCGGACTTTGTAAGCGGGCATGTTGACCTGAGCAAACAAACAGGAGCAACCATTGTATATGGGCCAAAAACAGATGCCAATTTTAAATTTCATCTTGCAAAAGATGGTGAAATATTTAAAGTGGGCAATATTACTATTGAAGCTATTCATACACCCGGCCATACAATAGAATCAACCTGCTACCTGTTAAGAGATGAAACAGGAAAACCTTATTGCATTTTTACCGGAGATACATTATTTGTTGGCGATGTGGGCCGCCCTGATTTGAGCAGTGGAAATTTATCCAGTGCCGAACTTGCTTCCATCATGTTCGATACTATTCAAAATAAAATACTGCCATTGGCCGATGATATTATTGTGTATCCTGCTCATGGTGCGGGTTCCAGTTGTGGCAAAAACATTGGTACCGAAACAGCATCTACTATTGGTGAACAAAAGAAATATAATTATGCATTGCGCCAATCATCGAGAGAAGAATTTATAAAAGAAGTTACCGCTGGTCTTGATGAAGCTCCTCCTTATTTTGCCATCAATGCACAAATCAATAAAGAAGGATATGAAAGCCTTGACGAATTAAAAATACAAGGCCTCACCGCATTAACGGTTGCTGAGTTTAAACAAAAAATACAACAAGATGTATTGATTCTTGACACCAGGCCTGCGGAAGAATTTATTAACGGTTTTATTCCCGGTTCTTTGTTCATCGGGCTTGAAGGAAGATTTGCAGAATGGGCAGGAAGTTTAATTTCATTTCAACAGCCTATGATATTGGTAACCGAAAAAAGCAAAGAAGAAGAAACAATTGTACGGCTTGCCCGCGTTGGCTTCAATCATGTTGAAGGATATCTCAATGGAGGTTTTGATACATGGAAAAATGCCGGCGAAAAAGTTGATATGATCATAGAAGTAGATGCAGATGAACTGGCAATGGATATTCCGCACGATGATCATCTTCTTGTGCTCGATGTGAGAAGAGAAAGTGAATTTACCGATGGTCATGTAAAAGATGCCATCAACATTCCGCTTAGTGATATGACCGATGTAGCACAGATTGCACATCTTGAAGAAGATCGAAATATTTATGTACACTGTGGAAGCGGCTACCGGAGTGTAATTGCATCGTCTATTTTAAAACAGCAAGGTTATCACAATATCAGAAACGTAGCCGGGGGATGGGAATCAATACAGGCGCAACCATCTATCCAAATTGAAAAAAATACAGCGGTAATAAATTAACTCATTTAGGACCAGGCATCTATACTTCAAATTTCCGTAGGACATTCTCTCCTGTATCTGCGGGACATTTTCTCCTGTAAAAAAATATTTAAAAAAAATATCAGTTGATTTTAAAAATTTTATCTTTTTTTTTAAATTAGGATAAAATTTGCTGCTTTTAAAAATCAAAACTTACAACATTATGCTTTACAAATTCCTTTCTTCAATCACACTACTCTTTTTGTGTGTGATTGGCACTGCACAATCATTACAAACATGGACATGGGATACTTATAAAATAGAATTTAAGGCTCCCAATGATCTGGATCTGAAAAAAAATGATGCCACCCAGTTTGAAGCTGGCAATAGCAACATGTATCTGGATATATATCCCCGAAAAGGAGAAAATCTTACATACAGCGGAATGAAAAACGCATTAATAAAATGGGCCAACGATCTCAATCTTTCTTATAGCTCCACAAATACTGACGGAGATTCTCAGCCTATTTATCTCGACAACCTCAATGGGTACTGGGGCTGTGCTATTGATGGTAAAAGCGAAAGCGGCTTGCCGGCAACCATTATGTTAATTGTAGACCCTGATTATACCAATATTAGTTTTTATGTTTGGATCAACTATGCACATGAATATTATCATGATGCAGTACAGGTGTTAAAAAGTTTTACACCGATTAAATAATTATTGCAAAGCTTCATCTGCACATTCCGGAACGTTGTCCGTTCCGGAATTTTTTTATTAAATGAAAAACAATTCCTTCCTGAAAAATAACTCTTCTAATTCTTTAGTCATTGCGCTATCTGGAAAAATATCTATTAAAAGATATTTAAGAAAATTTTTATAATGTGCATAAATTAATTACACATTTCTCTTGTTTAAATATATCTTGTGATTTTAATAAAATTTCTGTGATTGAGCTATGCTTTGGCACAGTCTTTTCATTATAAAGGAAAAAAGCAATTTATGATAAAAAAAACAGTAATGATAGCAGCCCTGTTTTCACTATTTGCTGCTTGTAAAAACGGAACAGCTACATCTGATAAAACAACACCGGGCAATTCAAGTGTGATACATAATAGCCCAAAAGAGTCATCATCAATGTCGAGAGGGAAAGAATCAACTTATGAAATGTCGCCGGCATCAACGGATAGCAATACAAAGCATACCACACAAAAGAAAGGATGGAGCAACCGGGCAAAGGGTGCCGTAATTGGTGGTGCTGCCGGTGCAGTAGGCGGTGCTATTATCAGTAAGAAAAAAGGAACTGGCGCAGTTATTGGAGGATTAGCCGGGGCAGCAGGTGGTTATATTATCGGCAATGAAAAAGATAAAAAACAAAACAGGTAAACTTAGGGATATAATAAAAAACCTTCTGCATCAGGGCAGAAGGTTTTTTATTTAACTTCGTTCACCCATTAAAAAAAATAATAAATAGCCTGTACATATTCTAAAATATAAAACTTACAACATGAAAAGAATTATTGGTATCCCTATGCTACTGCTTGCCGGCTTATATGCATGCAATTCGGGCAGCAGCAATCAAAGCGCATCTTCCGATTCAACCAATACAAAAATGGCTGACACCTCTTCTACGAAAACGGACACCTCTCATACTGCAATGAACATGTCGTCTATAGAAGCATTACCTGAAATACCAAAAGGCGCAAAGGTTTTCTTTAAAAATTTAAAAAACAACGAAACGGTAAAGTCGCCGGTAAAAGTAGAGATGGGTGTTACCGGAATGTCTGTTGATTCCGCAGGAAAAGTAAAACAAGCCTCGGGGCATTTTCATATTTTGATTGATGCTGGAGATTCATTTCCGTCAGGGATAGTAGTTCCTAAGGACAGTCTTCACCTCCACTTTGGCAATGCACAAAAAGAAGCGAGAGTTAATTTGGCACCCGGTAAACATACACTTACCATTCAGTTTGCAGATGGCATTCACCGTTCTTACGGAGCTCAACTTGCAAAAGCAATTACCGTTACTGTAAAATAGAAGCTTAATTGTTTTATAACAAAAGAGGCTGCTTTTTTAACGACAGCCTCTTTTCATTTTGCAATAAAAATTTTTCTTAAACTGCAGCTAACTTGCCTATCGCTTTTTCATAATGCTGGGCAACTTTTTCCCAATTCACTACATTCCAGAATGATTTTAAATATTCGGCTCTGCGGTTTTGATATTTCAGGTAATAGGCATGTTCCCATACATCGCAACCAAGTATTGGCTTACACTTACATTCTGCCACATCCATCAAGGGATTGTCCTGGTTGGGTGTAGAGCAAATGGTAAGTGTACCATTTAAAACGCCGAGCCATGCCCATCCGCTTCCGAATCTTGTAGCACCTGCATTATTGAATTTATCTTTCATTTCATCAAACGAACCGAATGCTTCATTAATAGCAGTGGCTAATTTCCCTTCCGGTTTTCCGCCACCTTTTGGGGATAATATTTCCCAAAAGAAACTATGATTCCAATGTCCGCCACCATTGTTGCGAACAGCCGCACTGATTTTGCCTGCATTGGCAAGCAATTGCTCCAGTGTTTTGTTTTCATGCTCGGTTCCTGCAATGGCTTTATTAAGATTATCAACATAAGCCTGGTGATGCTTATCGTGATGTATTTGCATGGTTTCTTTGTCAATTGTTGGCTCCAGCGCATCAAAGCTGTAAGGCAGAGCCGGTAGTGTAAATGCCATAATGTATATTTTAAAAGGTGAACAATCTTTTGTTGTGCAAAATTACTTACTATATTTTCAATAGAGCTAGGAATATTTATTTATTCCGTAATACGAAAACTTTGTTTCTATCTTTTTTTCCGAAAAAAAGTTTGCATCATTTCTATGCATTCTGCTGCATAAATATTGCCAAGAATTGTTGTTTTCGGATGCAGTGACACTTTTGCCAAACCGCCATGCTTTGGATCACCTGCTCCATACACCAGCCTGCCAATTTTGCTCCAATACAATGCACCGCAGCACATAGCACATGGCTCAATGGTAACATAAATGGTTGCATCCGGCAAATATTTTGAACCTGTATAATTGAATGCGGCCGTAAGCGCAATAATCTCCGCATGAGCGGTGGCATCGTTCAGCTTTTCTACCTGGTTGTATCCGCGCCCGATAATTTTTTTTTGCATTACTATTATGGCACCTATTGGCACTTCATCTTCATGCAATGCCTTCTCGGCTTCTTTCAATGCCTGCTTCATAAAATTTTCATCATCCATAATAAAGCTGATAGTTTTAACTTACAAAACAAATGTAGCGGTTATGAACGATTTTAGCAGTAAGCTCCATTCGCTTCGCGATTTTTATAAAACGGGAGAAACATTATCTTATCCATTCCGGAAAAAACAATTGCTATTGCTGAAAGATGCATTGAAAAATTATGATGAAGAAATAAATAAAGCCTTGTTTGCAGATTTAAAAAAAAGCGGGGAAGAAGTGTGGGCCACGGAAACAGGTTTAATCCTCAGTGAAATTAACTATGCACTTGCTCATTTAAAAAAATGGATGCAACCGGAAAAGATTGCAACAGATTTGACAACGTTTCCATCTTCTGCAAAAATATATAAAGAGCCATTAGGCGTTGTATTAATCATTGCACCCTGGAACTATCCGTTGCAATTGTTATTAATTCCATTGGCAGGAGCCATTGCTGCAGGAAATTGCGTTGTATTGAAACCTTCTGAAATGGCGCCGGCAACGGCATTGGTGTTTACAAAAATGATCAGCAAAATTTTTCCGGAAAATTATATTACAGTAATCAATGGCAATGGCGCAGAAGTGGTGCCAGCCATGATGAACAACTTTAGATTTGATCATGTATTTTACACAGGAAGTATTTCTACAGGGAAAGAAATTTATAAGTTAGCAGCAAAAGACCTAATACCAGTTACGCTGGAACTTGGTGGTAAAAGCCCCTGCATTGTGTATGATGATGCCGATATAAAAATTTCGGCAAAAAGAATTGTGTTGGGCAAATTTTTAAATACCGGGCAAACTTGCATTGCTCCCGATTACATACTGGTTCATGAAAATGCAAAAGAAAAATTGCTGGATGAATTAAAAATTACGATTAAAAAATTTTATTCGGATAATGCTGCATCCAGTTATGACTATGGAAAAATTATAAATGAAAAAAGATTTGATACACTTATCAGCTATATTAAACCTCAGCAAATTTTCTATGGTGGCACTAACCGCCGCGAATCATTATATATTGAGCCGACCATTTTAACAAACGTATCCATGCAGGATGCTGTAATGAAAGAAGAAATTTTCGGGCCGGTGTTACCTTTGCTATCATTCAACAATACCGAAGATGCCATGAAAATGGTGTTGCAAAATCCTAACCCTTTATCTTTTTATTTATTTACCAATAATAAAAAAACAGAAAAGGAATGGATCAATAAAATATCCTTTGGCGGCGGATGCATCAATAATACGGCCTGGCATTTTACCAATAAACGCTTCCCCTTTGGTGGAACAGGAAACAGCGGGATGGGCGCCTATCACGGAAAATATACTTTCGATGTGTTTTCGCATAAAAAACCCGTGCTGAAAACTTCTGACTGCATTGACCCATCATTGAAATATCCGCCGCTTACTAATAAATTAAAATGGATTAAAAAACTAATCCGGTAAAAAAATAAATATTCATCCATGTCCTTATTCAGCAAACTTTCTGCATATACTTATCCGTTGATGATGAAAATTTCTAAATTAACCGGCATTGGTAGAAAGATTAAATCAAACAACATGGCAAAACAATCACCTGAAAGCTTTTATTCGCTTCATGCCATTGCTAACAATGGAAAGGAAATAAGTTTTGAAACATTTAAAAATAAAAAAGTGTTGCTGGTAAATGTGGCCAGCCAATGCGGCTATACACCGCAATATGCAGAACTGGAAGAACTGCATCGTTCCAATAACGATATAATTATTCTTGGATTTCCTGCAAATAACTTCGGCTCGCAGGAACCCGGCAGTGACGAGGAAATCGCACAATTCTGCCAATTAAATTATGAAGTTACTTTTCTGCTTTTCAGGAAAGCAGATGTAGTTGGAAAAAACAAACAACCAGTTTATAAATGGCTAACTGAACCGGATAAAAACGGGTGGAATGATGAAGAACCCAAATGGAATTTTTATAAATATCTTGTAGATGAAAATGGAAAATTGGTAAATGTATTTTCATCATCTGTATCACCAGTGGATGTTCTGCGGTCGGCACGGCGATAGCCGTCAGACCGCTATTAAATGTCAAAAAAATCACAAATCTCTTTTATTTTACTTAAATGAAAATCATTGCAGGTGAAATATACCACATCTACAATCAGGGTAGCAACCGGGAAATGATATTTTATTCTCATGAAAATTATACTCACTTTCTGAAGTTATTAAGGAAATTCATTTACCCACATTGCAAAACACTTTGCTATTGCCTGATGCCGAATCATTATCATTTCCTGATTTATGCAACTGCCGATTCAGAAAAAAAGAAATTAAGAGGTAATATAGAAACATCTGAACTGTTTAACGGATTTCGCTTGCTGCAAAGCACGCACGCACAATACATCAACAAGCAACAACTAAGAACTGGTTCCCTTTTCAAACAAAAGGCTCAATCAAAATCAATGAGTGAGGGTGACAAGCATTATGAATATTATGCATTCCATTATATTCATCAAAATCCTGTAAGAGCTAATCTTATGTCTTCGCTGGCTGACTGGCAATACTCATCCTATCGGGATTATGCCGGCTTGCGGATGGGAACAATATGTGATCAGGAATTAACGTATTCACTAATCGGCATTAGTAAGGAAAATTTTATTGAAGAATCTGAAAAAGGAGTAGAGGCAAGTATGATAGTACATTTGTTTTGCAATTTCAATCATCTTTTGTAACCGGGCTGATCGTTTTGATAAGCCGTCTGACCCCTTCGGGGTTCCGACGGCTATACCGCACATTTCTCATGATAGTTGATTAGTTCAATCACATGTCTCCCGAATTCGTAGCCCGTATATCTTTCAACAATTTCATCCAACACTTCAATTATTTCATCTGCTTCTTTTAAAGTAACCAGCCTTAAGCGAAATTCTTTTATATTAGGTAATCCTTTCAGGTAATTAGAATAATGACGGCGCATTTCATTTATGCCAACCACCGGGCCTTTCCAATCAAGCGATTTCAACAGATGTTTTTTGCATACCGCTATTCTTTCTTCCACCGTTGGTGGTGGAAGCAATTCTCTTGTATTTACATAATGAGTGATCTCCCGGAATATCCACGGATAGCCAATGGCAGCCCTGCCAAGCATTATGCCATCCACTCCATAACGGTTCTTATATTCGAGCGCTTTCTGTGGTGAATCAATATCACCATTACCAAAAATTGGAATTGTAATTCTTGAGTTTTCTTTCACCTTTGCAATCAAGGTCCAGTCCGCTTCTCCCTTATACATTTGAGAGCGGGTACGGCCGTGAATAGATAATGCTTTTATGCCAACATCCTGCAATCGTTCTGCTACCTCTTCTATATTTTTTGAACTATCATCCCATCCTAATCTTGTTTTAACGGTAACAGGCAGCGAAGTGCTTTTTGCAACAGCATCCGTAAGGCGAACCATTAATGGCACATCTTTTAACACGCCTGCTCCTGCACCCCGACAAGCTACTTTTTTTACCGGGCATCCAAAATTTATATCTAAAAGATCAGGATCGGTTGCATCAACAATTTTTGCTGCAAGTGAAAGGCTATCTTCATCACCACCGAATATTTGAATGCCTATTGGTTTTTCATAATCAAAAATGTCGAGTTTTCTTTTACTTTTAATTGCATCGCGGATGAGTCCTTCGCTGCTGATAAATTCGGTGTACATCAAATGAGCGCCATTATCTTTGCACACCGCTCGAAATGGCGGGTCGCTTACATCCTCCATGGGTGCAAGCAATAATGGAAATTCGGGAAGTAATATGTTTCCGATTGATGGCATTTGAAATTTATTAAAAAGATAAACATTGTCTGTCCGCTATTGCCGTACTGGCAATCCAAAAAAAATCGGGCGTAAATTTACGTCATTAATTTTTGAGATGGAAATGATTGATAAAAATACAAGCAGCTTTAACTATCCTGCACAATTCGGAATTTTCACCGGGTTGATAGGCGGAGGTCTTATTATAGGCACTCTTATATCCGCAGGTTTGTGGGTAATGTTTACAGGCAACTCTGTTCTTACCATGGGAGTTGATATGCTGAAGCCCGAATATTATTATGAAACCATGACGCTGCAGGCCGTCTCTACTTTGTTTTATTTTTTTTTACCGGCATTTATCTTTGCGGCGATTTGCTATCGCAAGCCTGCAAAATTTTTAGGTTTCAATTCTTCTATCAACATGAAGCAGGTATTAATCTTAATCGGAATACTGCTTCTTACATTTCCATTATCAGGTGCATTGGCAGAACTGAATAAAATAGTTCCCATCTCTGCTAAGTTAGCTGCCAAATTCAGAAGCATGGAAGACACACAAACCAAAGCAGAAGCGGCTTTAATAAATATCAATTCATTTCCGCGTTATATTTTTTCTATGATTATTGTCGGCATATTGCCCGGCCTGTTTGAAGAAACCGTGTTCAGAGGTGGTTTGCAAAATATTTTTACCAGGTGGTTTAAAGGGCCAGTCATTGCTATCATCATCACGGCTGCTTTGTTTAGCCTGGTGCATGCATCTTATTATGGGTTCCTGGTGCGCTTTGCGCTTGGCATTATTCTCGGTTTAATATTTTACCTAAGTGGAAATTTATGGCTTTCTGTATTATTTCATTTTTTGTACAATGGTTTTCAGGTTACCGTGCTGTATGCAACCCATCAAAGCATTGCAGCAGGAAAAAATCAAAAAGATATTGAATCAAATTTTCCAATATGGGCGGGAGTTCTCGCATTGATAGCAATAATTTATCTTTTGATAAAGTTTAAAGAAATTTCTTCCTTGCAAAAAGAAAAAGCCCGCGTTAGTGATCCCGACGAAATTGATTTTGATTTTAATAATTGGCAATCTTAATTTTATTGAATGCCCTTAGATACCAAAACTTTCAAAACACGCACACTCACGGCTGTATTTTTTGTCATCATCATGCTTGCGGGCTTATTGTGGAATCAATGGAGTTTTATCATTTTATTTATCATCATACATTTCGGATGCTGGACCGAATATGTACTGCTCTTAAAAAAAATAGACCCGAAACGTTTTCTACTAACCGGCATTACCGGGTTTTTGTATATCACGCTTCCGGTTGCCATATTGTTAAGTATGCGGCTTGGCGATAATATTTTTATTGATAATAAATATTTAAAAATAATTCCTTGTGGTATTATTTTTTCTCTTTGGGTAAATGATACGATGGCATACATTGTTGGTTCGTTAATCGGTAAAACACCGTTATCAAAAATTTCGCCAAAAAAAACATGGGAAGGCACTATTGGCGGTGCGTTGCTTTGTATTATTACCATTACGTTAATAGGATATGCAACCGGTTTTTACAATTATAAAAACTGGATGGTGATTGCAGCATGCTGTGCTGTATTCGGCACGCTGGGCGATTTGCTCGAAAGCAAATTAAAAAGAATGGCCAATGTAAAAGATAGTGGCACCATCATGCCGGGGCATGGTGGTTTTTTAGACAGGTTCGATTCATTGTTGATAGCCACCATCAGTGCAGGTATCTATTATTTCCTTTTCATGCATCCAATGAAATAAAACAAATTTTTCCATCCTCTGTTTTTATATTTGCTGTTCAAACATTGCGGATGAATATTCACAAAGAAGGCTATAAATCCATTGCAATCGGTGCGCTGCTTTTTGGCGTTATCAATATTATTTTTTTCTTTTTCTTCAGCGCATCTATACCTGATGTTGCCTGGATTGTTTTTTTTGTAACGCTGGTAATACTTGTTTTTGTAATTTCTTTTTTCCGTTCGCCAAAAAGAAATTTCACGGTTGCGCATCACCAGGTTATTTGTCCTGCTGATGGAAAGATTGTGGTAATAGAAGAAATGATTGACGAAGAATATTTTCGTGATAAACGTGTGCAGGTATCTATTTTTATGAGCCCGGCCAATGTGCATTTAAACCGCATTCCCATGACGGGTGAAGTTACTTACAGCCAGTATCACAAAGGAAAGTATCTCGTGGCCTGGCATCCCAAATCATCCACAGAAAATGAACGTCATTCGGTAGTAATTAAAAGTGACAGTGCAATAATATTGGTAAAACAAATTGCCGGAGCCGTTGCCAAGCGAATTGTAAATTATCTGCAGGTTGGGCAACGCGTAAAACAGGGAGAAGAAATGGGTTTTATAAAATTCGGAAGCAGGGTAGATATTTTACTGCCTGTGGGCACTACGCTCAATGTAAAACTCAATCAAAAAGTAAAAGGCGGTGTTACCGTGCTGGCCACTATTGATACATTGATTCCCGCAGATGAAAAAGAATCAGCAGAAGCGATGAGTAGTTGATTGGTTTAGAAGTTTAGTGTTTAAAACGTTTAGAAAGTTTAGAAGAGTTATTTATTTGTGTAGTTTCTATAATTTGTGTAGTTCGTGTAACCTGACAGATTCGTGCTAAAGAATAGATTCCAGTTCTTTCAAATGATAAATAGTATGCGTTGGATTCACCATATTTTCGGCATTAATATGATTTACGAAAATAGTGTCCATTCCTATATTTAAAGCGCCTTGTATATCGGCATGCTGGTTGTCGCCAATCATTATACATTCTGCAATATGCCCGTTAATTTTTTTCAATGCAAATTCAAAAATTTCTTTTTGCGGTTTCATCGAGTTAGACATTTCGGAAGTAATTACATGTGTAAAATATTTTGCAAGCTTCGAATTATTAAGTTTAGTCCATTGAGTTTTTTCAAAGCCATTGGTAATACAATGAATGGAATATTTTTTTTCAGTTAAATAATCCAGTATTTCAAATGTATAATCGAATACTCTTTTTTTAGTGGGCAGTATTTCCAGAAATTTTGCGCTCAGGTCTTTCGCCAGTTTTTCATCGGCAATCTTAAAATCAATCAGCGTTCGCCACATACGCTTCCACTTCAGTTCTTCGCTAGTGATATATCCTTTTTCAAATCGCTCCCATAAAATGGCATTGTGATGCAGGTATCGTTTATAAAAAGATTCAAAAGAACTGATGCTTTTTTTTCTCAATTCAAAAAAATTATACAATTCTTCCAGCACTTCCTGCGCATTGGCATCAAAATCCCACAAAGTATGATCGAGGTCAAAAAAGATATGGCGGTATTTTCGCAGGGCAGTCACAGATTGATTAGATTTGTTTTTCTTAGTCATAATTCAACGCTATAAAATTATGAATATTGTAATTACAGGGGCAAGTAAAGGTATTGGAAAAGCGCTGGCAATGAAATATGCGGCCAATGGCTACCAGGTTTTTATTTGCTCCAGAAATAAAAAGGACCTTGGGGAAACTGCAAAACAAATCAATAAAAAATATAAGGATGCAGTTCATCATTTCCCTGCCGATATCAGTGCAAAAAATGCTGCAATAAAATTTTCTTTATGGCTGGAAGAAAAAAATATCATACCGGATATTTTAATTAATAATGCAGGCCAGTTTTTGCCCGGCAGCATTTACAATGAAGAAGAAGGCACCCTGGAAAAAATGATAGCTGCCAATCTTTACAGTGCTTATTATATAACACGTGCGCTGCTTCCCGGCATGATGCGCCAGCAATTGGGACATATATTTAATATGTGTTCAATTGCATCGCTCACGGCTTACGACAATGGCGGTTCTTACAGCATCAGTAAACATGCATTGATGGGTTTTAGTAAAAACCTGCGCGAAGAAATGAAACCCTATAATATAAAAGTGACTGCGGTATATCCCGGCGCGGTATATACTGCTTCATGGGAAGGCAGCGGCATTAAGCCTTCGCGTATGATGGAAGTAAATGACATTGCAGAAATAATTTATGCTGCTTCTTCCCTTTCGCCGCAAGCCTGTGTAGAAGATATTATCCTCCGGCCTCAATTGGGCGATATATAACTTTTTAAACTTTTTTAACAGCCATCGTTTATTTTAACTTCGCGACGGTTTTATTTGTAATTAAATTTGTTCCTCAATATGAACTGTGAAAGTGATGGCAATATATCTACTCAAAAAAATTATTAAATCATTTCTTTTTTTATTTGCGATTGGCTCGTGGATTCAGTTGTATGCACAGGCAAACTTTACGGCAATATGCCAGCAGAAAAAAATTGGTAAAAATGATTACCTGCAGATTGAATTTCGCATGCAAAATGCATCCGATGTGGAAAGCATAGATCCGCCATCGTTTAAAAATTTTTCAATAGTAAGCGGACCAAACCAGGCAACGACTTCATCTAATATCAACGGAAAAGTTGATCAGTCTGTTTCCATAAGTTTTGTATTAAAACCAAACGGCCCCGGAAACTATACCATTGGGCCCGCCACTGCCAAAGCAGATGGCAAGGAGTTTACATCAAACCCGGTAAACATCCAGGTTACCAATTCATCGGCGGTATCATCTTCTACCAGCAACCTCGCCAGCACTATGTCTCCGTTTACCAATTTTAATTTCGACATTGCCGATGAACCCATGGGTCAGGACTACGATGATTATATTTTGAAAAAGGGAGAAAATATAAATGATAAAATAAAAAAAGATCTTATTTTAAAAACGGATGTAAGCAAAACAACTTGTTATGTGGGAGAGCCAATAGTGGCAACGTTTAAAATGTATTCACGATTGCGAATGGAAACCAGCATCAGCAGCGAACCTTCGTTCAATGGCTTTTCGGTAAGTGATATGGACCTGAACAACCGCAACTCATCCTTCCAGGGAAAATATGATGGCCGCGGATACAATGTGTATATACTTCGTAAAGTGCAGTTATCCCCGTTGCAGGCAGGCACTGTTACCATAGACCCATTGGTAACAGAAAACAATATCAGTTTCATGAAGGAAGACTATGCGCACTCGCAAAGCGGCAATCCATTTTTGGACATGATGCAAAATTTTGCAAATGCAATGCCACAGGAAGGAAGCATCGAACAGAAACAAGTAACCCTGCAATCTGACCCGGTTACAATAATTGTAAAACCTCTGCCGGATGCGGGCAAGCCATCGGGTTTTAAAGGTGCGGTGGGAAACTTCACCATTCAATCAACGCTTCAGAAAAATAAATTAACAACGGATGATGCAGGTAATTTAAAAATAATAATCAGTGGCCAGGGAAACATTCAAATGATTAATGCTCCAAAAATAAACTGGCCGCAGGGAATAGATGGCTATGATGCACAAATTGCAGATGCTATTAATAAAAATGAAGCACCAATGAAAGGTACTAAAACATTTACCTATCCATTTACCATTTCAAAAGAGGGAACTTATACTATTCCTGCTATTTCGTTTTCATTTTTTGATCCGGTATCCGGAACTTATAAAAATCTTTCCACGCAACCACTTTCATTAGAAGTAAGCAAAGGAAAAGGAATCCCAGCCAGCATTACAACAAACACAGTTGTTGCACAAAATGCCACGGGCATTGGGAATGAACTAGAAAAATATGGATTATACGGCGGGATTGGAATTATTGTCATTGCCGGTTTAATATTTCTCGGATTTAGAAAAGGCAATTCAAATAAACTTACTTCGAAAGTTGAAGTGTTATCAAAACAACACAATGCTGTAAAAGAAAATCATCCCGTTGATGTAATACCTGTTAATCCGTTGGAAGAGGCACATCAAAAATTAATGACATCAAACGGCACCGGTTTCTATCATTCACTGGATGTGTCGCTCAAAAAATATCTCAGCGAAAAGTTTAAAGTACCGGTAAATGAACTTACTAAAAACAGGATAAACGAAGAACTGGATAAAGGTAATGTGGCATTGGGTACATCGCTGCGTCTAACATCTTTGATGGAAAAAATTGAATTAAATCTTTATACACCTCCATCAACCACTAATGAAATAGCCGATGCGTATGATAAAGCATCAGAAGTAATTTCTCTTTTAGATAAACAGTGTTAATTATCGGTAAACTTATAACCGATACCCCTGATGGAATGAAAGTATTTCGGATTACGGCTGTCTTCTTCAAAATATTTACGGAAGCTTAAAATAAAATTATCAACTGTTCGCGTGGTTGGATACACATTATAACCCCACACTGCCTGCAAAATTTTTTCCCGCGTTACTACTTCATTTTTATTTTCTATCAGCAATTTCAATAGCATCGCTTCTTTCTTGGTAAGGGCAATCGCTTCGCCGTCTTTGGTAGTACACTCCAGCGATTTGAAATTGATATTATTTTTTCCGAAATGAAACATATCATGCACATGCCCTTTTGAAGTAATAAGTTTGCTTTTACTAATCAGTTTATTTACGCGAAGCAAAAGTTCTGTAAGGTCGAATGGTTTTGTTACATAATCATCAGCGCCTTTTTGCAACCCGAGTATCCTGTCGGGGCTGGTGCTTTTAGCACTTAAAATAAGAATAGGAACTTCTGTATTAAAAAGGCGGATGTTTTCGCAAACAGAAATGCCATCAATTTCTGGAAGCATTACATCAAGCACTATCAGGTCAAAATATTCCTGGCGCACTGCTTTTAATGCCTGTGGACCATCACCGGCAGTGGCTACATAGTATCCTTCCATTTCAAAATTTAGTTTCAGTGTATCACGGAGGTTTTCTTCATCTTCCACTAACAGTATTGAAAGTTTCTTTACCATAGATAGAAATTTAATAAAATATTTATTGTTTCAAAATAATTTCGAATATGCTTCCCCGCGAGGAATTGTTTTTCATTTTAATAATCCCTTTGTGGGCCTGCACTATTTTCTTTGTCAAATAAAGGCCGAGCCCGGTTCCTTTCACCTTTTGATGATTGCCGCGATAATATTTTTCAAAAATCCTGTCTTTATCTTTTTGTAAAATACCCGGCCCTTCATCAATTATTTGCAGGTGTATCTCCTGCCCCCCCTCAAATATCTTTAGCAAAACTAAATCCTCTTTCGCTGAATATTTAATAGCATTATCTAAAAGATTGTTAACCGCCAACTGCAGCATGAGCAGATCACCGCGGATAAAAATTTCGCGTGAAAGTTCCGCTTCTATTTTTCTGTATGGAAAACGATTCATGAAATCACTCACACACTGCCTGCCCAGCTCTGTCAGGTTCACGGCTTCTTCCATAATGCGGTAACCGCCCGCTTCAATTTGATTGGCAAAAAGCATATTGTTGCATAACAAATTCAACCGGTTGGCTTCCTGTATTGTTGCGCTGATAATTTTTTGTTGCTGCTCCGAATTCAATACACGCTTTTGCATGGTTTCAAGATTCAGCTTGGTAATGGCAATCGGAGTTTTTAATTCATGAGTAATGGCCATCATAAAATTTTCCTGCTGGGATGCTTGTTTGAATTGGCGATTGATGGCATGGAATACCAAAATGGCTCCTGTACTAATCAATAAAAGAAAGGTAATTCCTTCGCTTACATATTCTGCAGTGTTGGCATTTTTTTCGTCGGTGATTTTATTTTCTTTTTCCTGGTGTGATACATCATCCACATCAATCATATCGAGCCGGTACCTGCTCAATTGCACATTTTGTCTATTGAGAAGCACAAACCAAAACACCATTGCTGCTAAAATATAAGAAAGCAATACCCAATAAAGAATATACACATTCTGCGGACGTTTCAAACGAAATTTTCTGCTAAAGGCATCGCTGTGAATCATACAGCCGGAGAGTTAGGTGAAATATTTTCTCAAAAAAAATTTTTTGATAGCATCATTTTACTTTTTCAATTCGCAGGCCAACATCCAACACATGCTTCAAAGGGTTTTCTCTCATTATCTGTGCAATGGTAAAGGTATATCTTCCCGGTTTTTTAAAGGGCACCGGCCCGGGGGTAATATTTTTTCTTACTTCAAAAATATCATCGGTGCCGGAACCATCCCATCCATGGGCATCTGTTGCCAGCGAAAGATTAATATCCTGGTATTCCATTTTGTCGCCCGGGGCTTGCGAGCCAAGTTTGAGCCATATATTATTGTATTCATAAGCATCCGTATGCCGCAATACAATGTATAAATTATACATAGAAGCCGTATCAGTAATATCAAAAGTAAATGCGGGAACATTTGTGTAAAACCACTGCTGCTGCGGTATTGGCGTATCTTTTTCATACAAATCAAGTTTCACGCAGGAAGCCATGAACAGCAATACAAATACGATTAGAAAACTTTTCTTAGCATATTTTTTTAATTCACCCATACATTTTGATCTTTAAAAAAATTAAAGCACATTAAAAATTTGCTCTTTGGCTTTTTCAAGTTCATCCTTCATCAGTACCACGCATTTTTGAATATCTGCATCATAAGCTTTGGATCCGGTGGTATTTATTTCCCTGCCGATTTCCTGGATTACAAATGAAAGTTTTTTTCCTTTAGCCTCTTCGTTTTCCTTCAAAATTGTTTTAAAATATTCGCAATGATTTTTTAAACGGACCTGTTCTTCGCGGATGTCTATCTTTTCTATATAATAAATCAGTTCTTGTTCCATCCGGTTTGCATCATAATTTTCTTTACCAACATTTTCCTGCAGCAGGTGGATTAATTCTGCCTTCATCTTTTGTCTTCGTTTTGGTTCCAGTTTCAATATGGCATCTTCCTGTTCATTGATATGTTGTATGCGCAGCAATAATTCTTTTTCCAGCGAAACTCCTTCATCTACGCGGTGTTGATTCACTTCTTTCAATGCTGCATCTATCACAATCTTTAAATTCAGCCAATCTTTTTTTTCCAGTTCTTCGGTACTGGGCACCACCACTTCGGGCAAACGCAGCAATGCACTTAATACAGAAGTGGTATCAATTTTAAG
>Ga0157370_10002669_pt1 | contig 21392 bp, 22 predicted proteins | sample C35metaG_FD_113463 | JGI IMG/M metagenome (GOLD analysis project Ga0157370, IMG submission 113463) | Corn rhizosphere microbial communities from Kellogg Biological Station, Michigan, USA - C3-5 metaG | ecosystem: Host-associated > Plants > Roots > Rhizosphere > Soil | place: USA: Michigan...
GACCCACCGAGACTACGCGCAGTCTGTGCGTTTCGTTACGGGCCACTTGAAAGACGGAAGTACAGACCTGCCATGGTCCGACCTCGTCGCCCCCGGGCAAACGCTGGTGTTCTACATGGGCCTGGTGGGCCTGCCTTCGATTTGCGAGCAGTTGGTGCTTCACGGCCGCAGCAGCGAGACCCCGGCCGCATTGATCCAGCAGGGCACGACCCAAAACCAGCGTGTGTTCACCGGAACCCTGGGCAACTTGCCGCAACTGGTAGCCGAGCATGAAGTGCATGCGCCGACGCTGGTGATCGTGGGTGAGGTGGTGACGTTGCGGGACAAGCTAGCGTGGTTTGAAGGCGCGCAGTCCCAAGTCTGACGCCAGCCCTGCGGACTGAAATCCAAAAGCATCGCGGCTAAAGCCGCTCCCACAGAGTCGAACGCCTGCGAAGGCCTGGCTTCTGTAGGAGAGGCTTTAGCCTCGATTTCCTGGAAAAGGTGCTCTCCGGGTAATGGCGCGGTTGCAGCATCGCGGCTAAAGCCGCTCCTACAGACAGCGGGTGCAAATGGTCTAGAACCGCTCCCGATCGTGCGCCCGCATGAAATCCTGTTGCGGCCCTTTGGGCACGATGCCCGTCGGGTTGATGGTCAGATGACTCGCGTAGTAGTGGTGCTTGATGTGCTCAAAATCCACGGTCTGCGCCACGCCCGGCCACTGGTATAGCTCGCGTAGCCAGTTGGACAGGTTCGGGTAATCCTCAATGCGCTTGAGGTTGCACTTGAAGTGGCCGTGATACACCGCGTCGAAGCGAATCAGCGTGGTGAACAGGCGCCAGTCCGCCTCGGTGACCTGCTCACCGGCCAGGTAGCGTTTATGGCCCAGCAGCGTTTCCAATGATTCCAGGGTGGCGAACAGGCCGTCGAAGGCTTCTTCGTAGGCTTGCTGCGTGGTGGCAAAGCCAGCGCGGTATACGCCGTTGTTTACGTTCGGATAGATCCGTTCGTTTAGCCCATCGATCTCGTTGCGCAGGGCTTCAGGGTAGAAATCCAATTCGTTGCCGGTCAGCCCGTTAAAGGCTGAGTTGAACATGCGGATGATTTCCGACGATTCATTGCTGACGATGCGCTTGAGCTTTTTGTCCCACAGCACCGGCACCGTTACGCGGCCGGTGTAGCGGGGGTCATCCGCCAGGTAGCGTTGGTACATCAGGCTCAGGTCGTCCAGCGCATCGCCGCTGGAGCCGTGGGTGGTGTCAAAGGTCCAGCCGTTCTCACGCATCAGCCAGCTGACGACGGATACGTCGATCAGGTCTTCCAGGCCTTTGAGCGCGCGGAAAATCAAGGTGCGATGGGCCCAGGGACAGGCCAGGGAAACGTACAAATGGTAGCGACCGGCTTCGGCTTTAAAGCCGCCTTCGCCGCTGGGGCCGGCTTCACCGGTGGCGGTCACCCAATGACGGCGCTGGGCGTTTTCACGCTTGAAGCGGCCGCCGTCCTCGGTGTTGTACCACTGGTCTTGCCATTGGCCGTCGACTAACAAACCCATCATCAAATCCTCAGCTATTTTGCGTTGGAGCTGAGTCTAGACCCATCGGTTCGAACGAATGGCGCAAAAAGCGCCTCAGAATGATCGGCTAAATCGATTTATTGCGGCTCTGCCAGAAGCGTTCCGCCTTGGCGAACGCGTCGTCCCGTGGCGTGTCCAGTCCACGTAGCGCCAATGCCATGGTGGCCATAACGGCGAGACGGCCATAGCTGTCGTCGACCTCACCGCGCCAGAACGCGGTCAAGTGCTGCGGATCCAAGCGGTCGGGCTTAACGTGGCGCTGGGGCGATAACGGCGGCCATTCTTCATCCCAACTGGCGCCGCCTTCGGTGCCGTAAAGGTGCGACGTCGCGTCCGGGTTCATCTCGATTTCGCCGCCGTCGCCCTTGATCACGATGGCTTTGTCGCCCAGCAACTGGCTGGCGTCGCGGTGCGCCGCCTGGTAGCCCGGGTGGAAGATACTTTGCAGTGCGCAGCGGGCGTTGAGCGGGTTGAGCACGCGGGCCAGGGAGTGAATGGGCGAGCGCAAGCCGAGGGTGTTGCGCAGGTCGATCATGCGTTGCAGTTGGGGCATCCAGTCCTGCAGCGGGAAAAAGGCGAGATTGTGCTGAGCCAGGGCCTGTTCGGTCGCTGCCCAGTCGCGGCATAGGCTGATGCCGAGTACGTCGAGCACTTGTTCGCTGTACATGCGGCCGGCCGTGTGAGCACCGCCGCCATGCATCAGGATGCGGACGCCGTTGTTGGCCAGGCATTTGGCCGCGAGCAAGTACCACGGCAAGTGGCGCTTTTTACCGGCGTAAGAAGGCCAGTCGAGGTCGACCTGAATGGCCGGCGCGTTCAATCTCGCGCGTACGGCTCGGGTAAAGCCGGCCAATTCCTCCGGGCCTTCCTCCTTGTGGCGCATCAGCATCAGAAACGCACCGAGCTGGGTGTCTTCGACCTTGCCGTCGAGGAGCATGCCCATGGCATCGCGAGCTTCTTCCTGGGTCATGTTGCGCGCGCCGCGCTTGCCCTTGCCGAGAATGCGCACGTAGTGGGCGAACGGGTGCTCGGCGGGGGTTACGAGGGTCAGCGGTTGGGCGGTCATAGGCAATTCGTCGGCTTCGGCAGGCCCGCCAGTTTGGCGGCGAGTTTGGCTGGAGTGCCTTTGAACAGGCGATTGAGGTGCAGGCTGTTGCCCTTGTCGGCGCCCAGCTTCAAGGCAGCATATTTAATCAACGGCCGCGTTGCCGGCGACAGCTGAAATTCGGCATAGAAGTCACGTAGCAGATTCAACACTTCCCAGTGCTCGGGGCTCAGGGCGATGTCTTCCTGTGCGGCCAGCGCTTCGGCGGCGGCAGGTGACCAATCATGGTGGTTCGCCAGGTAGCCGTCTTTGTCGAGGGCGATGGCGCAGTCTTCAACGATCAGTTCGTTCATAGCCAGGTGTTGACCTTGGCGAAGGCGGTGCAGCATTCGACGAAGCCGGGGTAGTCGAGCGCTTTGACGCGCGGCGGCAGGGCGAGGTGGCGGGCGTGCAGATCTTCCTCCAGCGCGAAAAGCGAAATGCTCTCGGGCATCAGGCTTAGCGCCTGCCATTGCGCCGTGTCGGGCTGCATCGCGTAGGTGGCATCGCCAGTGAGCAGAACGCCGTCGCCAGGACCGAGCAGACGCAGGCAACTGACCAGGCGGGAGTCGCTGAAGGGCGAGTGGGAGAGCATATGCAGGGTGGCCATTAGAGCGTGATCACCTGGTCGTGTTGGGCGATGAGGACGGTGAGGGCGGTGTCGTCGAGCGCTTGCACTGGGAGGCTCAACGGCTGGCCGCTCAGGCCGCGCTCGTCGAGGCTGCGGGTGGACGCGTACAGAGCGTCGACGCCAAACAAGGGCAGCGCTTGCAGGTTGGCGGTGAGGTCTTTTTGTTGCACCGCAACGGCGTGCTGCGCGGTTTGCAGTTGGAACACGCCGTCGTCAAGAAATAGCAGGGCGATGGGTAAATCGAATGCGCCGCCAGCCAGGGCAATGTCCAACGCTTCACGCGCACCGGGGCCGGACCACGGGGCCTGGCGGCAAATAATCAGCAAAGACTTGGACACTTCACGGCCCTCCGAAGCAGACAAGGCGGTCCGCCATTTGCGCCGCTTCATGCAACTGGCCGAGGCCGGAAAGCTCCCACGGCTTGGACAGGCTGGCGGCGCTGCGTTTGTAGCGCTGGGCTTCTTCTTCATTCAAAACGCCGCGACGAAGCGCCGCGGCGATGCACACCACGCCGTCAAGGCTGTGGTGGGTGATGAAGTTAGACCAGGCGGCGGCAGTGTCGAATTCGTCCTGCGGGGCGACCGGTGTGGCAGCGGCGCTGTAGACACCGTCCTGATAAAAGAATACCCGCACAATCTCGTGACCGCCGGCCAGCGCTGCTTCGGCGAAACGCAGGGCACGTCGCGATGAAGGTGCATGGGGGGCAGAGAACAGGGCGATGGCGAATTTCATAGCGCTGACCGATCAGAAAAAACAGGCGGAATAATACGGCGCTTTGCCAATTTCAGACATAAAAAAGCCCGCCGAAGCGGGCTTTTTCTACGACGCCTGAATCAGTCGTCGCTGCTCATGATGCCGAAAATTTGCAGCAGGCTGATGAACAGGTTGTAGATCGAAATGTACAAGCTGACGGTCGCCATAATGTAGTTGCGCTCGCCGCCATGAATGATCTGGCTGGTCTGGAACAGGATGCAAGCCGACGAGAACAGCACGAACGCCGCGCTGATTGCCAACTGCAGACCGCTGATCTGGAAGAACATGCTGACCAGCACCGCGCCGAGCAACACGAAGAAACCGGCGGTGATAAAACCGGCCAGGAAGCTCATGTCTTTACGGGTGGTGAGCACATAAGCCGACAAGCCGCAGAACACCAGAGCGGTCATGGCGAAGGCCGAGCTGATCAGCTCCGGACCATTGGCCATACCCAGATAGCGGTTAAGGATCGGACCGAGCGTGTAACCCATGAAACCGGTAAGGGCGAAGGTGGAAACCAGACCCCATGCGGAATCACGCAGTTTTACGGTGAGGAAAAACAGACCGTAGAAACCGATCAGAACGACGAAAATATTGGGATAGGGAACGCGCATCTGCTGGGCAAAAAACGCAACCACGCCACTGAAGGCGAGGGTGAGGGCCAGCAGCCCGTAGGTGTTGCGCAGTACGCGGCTGACTTCTTGCTGCTCGACCTGCGCGTGGCCGAGTGCGTAATCTTGTTCGTGCATGGCGACACTCCTGAATAGACGGCTTGTTGGGTTCCGTGACCGTAGTCTTGGCGATCATAACAGAGCACTTGTAGCTGCCAACCCGCAGAGTTTGACAGTGTGTTTCCTTCCGGTATGATTCGCCCGCACTTCGGAGGTGTGGCCGAGCGGTTTAAGGCAGCAGTCTTGAAAACTGCCGACTGTAACAGGTCCGTGAGTTCGAATCTCACCGCCTCCGCCATCTGAAAAACAAAAAAGCCCCGCGCAATGCGGGGCTTTTTTTTACCGGCGTTTTAGCTTAGCGAGACGCGCTGGTTGGGGTGCAGCCGGTGCTTGGGCCGCCTGTCAGCGACTCCACGTTGTCGAGCACCTTGTTGCCCTGATCAACCTTCTGCGCATGCTCGGCGGCCTGGACGCGTTGTGCGTAACCGGCAGAATTGCCGCTCAGGTTTTGCTGGGTTTCCAGCACCGAGTTGGTGATGGCCAGCAAGCTGCGGCCGGTTGAAATCAAGTCGGCGGTGGTACTCGGCGCGCACGGGCCGTTCGCCGTTTGTACGTTATTCAGGCCTTGGGTTTGGGTGTTTTGCGGCAAGCAGCCGGCGAGTGTGGCCAGCACGGGCAAAACGAACAATGCGCTCAATGTTCCCTTGATCTTCATCTGCAGTTCCCTCTGGTTTGCCGGGTTATCGGAGACCGGGCCTCGACCGAATGCCGAAGCGAAGGAAAGGAAGTCTATGAGCGCCCTGTAGGCACGAGGAATAGTACGGGTGTACTACGGCGCTCGGCCCCTCAAGCCTGCTAGCGTCTTGTCCTCTGGGGTGCGACCGCTTAGGGTGAGCGCATCTGTTAAGTCGGTTTGCAAGGATTGCTTATGCCTACGCGCGCGCGTCGCCCGTACGACACCGAACGCGCCCAGGCGGCGGTGCGTTTGATCATTACGCCGATCACTGTCAGCTACATGTTTTGGGTGTATTTCCAATCCATCATCGACCGTGAGCTTGCCTGGCAGGTCGCCTGCTTCGGTTTGTTGTTCTTTGCGGTATCGTTGCTGCTGTGGTGGGACATCTGCCGACGTCCCGGCGAGCGCCCGATGCGGCGCGCTTTTACGCTGCTCACCGACTTCAGCTGCATTACGCTGACCATGGCGGTGGGCGGCGCCGCCATGCTGCCGGTGTACGGCATTCTGTTATGGGTGACGGTTGGCTACGGCTTGCGCTACGGGCCACGCTATTTATTGGTGGCGACGGCCATGGCGATAGCGTCGCTGGCCATTACCGCCAGCAGCTCGGCGTACTGGCAGGCGCAACCGTTCATGACCATCACGCTGATCATCACCACGCTGATGGTGCCCGGTTATATGTACGCGCTGCTCAAGCGCACGCATGACTCCGCGGAGGCTGAGCGCGCGGCGAACCAGGCCAAGTCGCAATTTCTGGCGCAGGCCAGCCACGATTTACGTCAGCCCATTCACTCGATAAGCCTGTTTACCGCTTGCCTGCGCGATGGTCGGCTAGACGCTGAGCAACAGCGCCTGGTGGACAACGTCGACAAGTCATTGCACAGCGTGTCGCGCCTGTTTCGCACGATTCTTGACATGTACTCGTTGGACAGCGGCCGCGTCACGCCGCATGTGGAAACCCTGGCGCTGCACACTTTGCTGCAGCAACTGGTGCAGCAGAACGCCGAGGCCGCGCGCTGGGCGGGCGTGGCGATCCGCGTTCATTGTCCGCCGACCTACGTTGGCGCCGACCCCGGTTTGCTCACCACCATGCTGCAGAATCTGCTCACCAATGCGCTGAAATATGCGCCGGGCCGGCCGTTGCTGATCGGCTGTCGACGGCGCGGTGACCAGCTTTCCATCGAAATGTATGACAAAGGCGTCGGCATTGCCGAAGCCCATCTGGGCAGCGTTTTCGAGGAGTTCTACCGCGTGCGTCAGGCCCGTGGCAAAGACGTGGAGGGCATGGGGCTGGGGCTTGCCATCGTCAAACGCCTGGGGCAATTGATGGACCTGTCCATCCGCATTCGCTCGACCGTGGGCACCGGCACCGTCGTGGCGATTGATGGCCTGCGGGTGGTTTCGGCCCCCGCCGTCCATGGCTCGCCGGCAGCGCCTCGGCCGCTGGCATCGCCGATGCTCGGCGGGTTGCGTGTGTGTCTGATTGAGGATGACGACAACGTTCTGTTGGCGACCGCCACCTTGCTGCAGAAGTGGGGGTGCAACGTGGACACTTACACCTCGATTCCGCGTAGCCATAACCCCTACGACCTGGTGATCACCGATTTCGATCTGGATACCGAAGCGTCCGGCGCGGATTGCATCACCTACGTACGCCAACTTAGCGGGCGCAATATTCCGGCGATCATCGTCACCGGCCACGACGTGCGGCGCGTGCAGGAAGCGGTGAATGACCCCGCCATTCCGGTGCTGCCAAAACCGGTTCATCCGGCCGAGCTGCGGTCCTTGCTGGTGGCGCTGAAGCTGGAGGAGCAGGCGTCGTAGCCTTCAGTTAAGCCCGGCTTTTGCCGCGAGTGCAGCGGCGGCGGTGCGCGTCGTCACGTCGAGAATGTGCAGCAGGGAAGACACATGAATGCGCACCGTGAACGGCGATATAGCCAGCTCCCGCGCAATTTCTTTGTTGGACAGACCGCGAGCCACCAGCACCAACACTTCGCGTTGTCGCGGTGTCAGTTGATCCAGCGCGCTGCCATGTTTGATAAATCCTGGCAGCCCGGCAGGCCCAGTGGCCAAAACGAATTCCCCGGCACGTACCGCCAGCAGCGCTTGGACGATCTCATCAGGTGGCGTGGCTTTGCCGATAAAACCGTCGGCGCCAGCGGCCATCACCTCATCGATCAGCCCTCGGTCGTCGACCATCGAAACGATGACGATGGAGCTGCGCTTGAAGGCCGTGCGCAATGCGCTGATCGCTTGCGGCGACTGCCCGGGAAACAGCAGGTCGAGCAAGAAAATGCTGGGTGCTGGGCCGTCGTGGGCCAGCCGCAACACATCGGCCATATCGCCGGCTTCTTGCACGCTTGCCTGCGGGAAGACGCGCTGCACGATACGGCTCAGGCCATCGCGAAACACCGGGTGATCGTCGGCGACAATGATGCGTTCAGGTGGCGACAGGGGCGCGGTATTGGCGTTGTCAGTCATACCCGAAGCCTAAAGTCATATTTCGAGCAGCGCCACCTCCGGGCTTCAAGGATGCGCGACGGCGCTAGTTTTGTGTGGCAAACGCGCGCACGCGTCCAAGATTCTGGCGTTGGCTATTTGACTGATATGCGCCAAGCTAGGCCATGTAAGGAGATTTTGTTAAGGTGTCCGCCTTCCCATAAGACCGCTTCGCCAAGCGGCTTTGACGCGCAAGAGGTGTCGCTTGATTAGGGTGCTAGTGGTCGATGACCACGATCTGGTTCGAACCGGTATTACGCGCATGCTCGACGATATCGACGGCCTTCAGGTTGTCGGTCAGGCCGACTCGGGGGAGGAGTCGCTGAAGAAGGCGCGCGAGGTCAAACCGGACGTCGTGCTGATGGACATCAAAATGCCCGGCATCGGCGGCCTTGAAGCCACCCGCAAGCTGCTGCGCAGTCACCCCGATATGAAAGTCATCGCCGTCACAGTCTGTGAAGACGACCCGTTCCCCACGCGTTTGCTGCAAGCCGGCGCGGCGGGTTATCTGACCAAGGGCGCAGCGCTGGAAGAGATGGTCCAGGCCATTCGCATGGTGTTTGGCGGGCAACGTTACATCAGCCCGCAAATTGCCCAGCAGCTGGCGCTGAAATCGTTCCAACCGCAAACCAGTGGTTCGCCGTTCGACCTGCTGTCGGAACGGGAAATCCAGATCGCGTTAATGATCGCCGGTTGCCAAAAAGTACAAACCATCTCTGACAAACTCTGCCTCTCACCGAAAACCGTGAACACTTACCGCTATCGCATTTTCGAAAAGCTGGAAATCACCAGTGACGTCGAGCTGGCCTTGTTGGCGGTGCGTCACGGGATGGTCGATGCCACCAGTTGAAATGAGCGAACCGTTTGACGCCAGCGCGTTTCTGGCGACCAGCAGTGGCCGCCCCGGCGTTTATCGAATGTTCGATGCCGAGGCGAAGCTGCTGTATGTGGGCAAAGCCAAGAATCTGAAAAAACGCCTGGCCAGTTATTTTCGCAAAACCGGTCTGGCGCCGAAGACGGCCGCCCTGGTGGCCAAGATCGCGCAGATCGAAACCACCATCACCGCCAACGAAACCGAAGCGCTGCTGCTTGAGCAAACGCTGATCAAGCAATGGCGGCCGCCGTACAACATTCTGTTGCGCGACGACAAATCCTATCCCTACGTGTTCTTGTCCGATGGTCCGTTCCCGCGTCTGAGCATTCACCGTGGGGCAAAAAAGCTGAAGGGTCGCTACTTCGGTCCATACCCCAGCGCCGGTGCGATCCGCGAAAGTCTGAGCCTGCTCCAAAAGACTTTTCTGGTCCGCCAGTGCGAAGACAGTTACTTCAAAAACCGCACCCGTCCGTGCTTGCAGTACCAGATCAAACGCTGCAAGGGGCCGTGTGTGGCAGGTCTGGTGACGGCTGAGGAATACGCCGAAGACGTTCGTCACTCGGTAATGTTCCTGGAAGGGCGCAGCAATGCGCTTACCGACGAGTTGTCTGCCGGCATGGAGCAGGCAGCGATGAGTTTGCAATTCGAGCGGGCGGCCGAATTGCGCGATCAAATCGGCTTGCTGCGCCGGGTTCAGGACCAGCAAAGCATGGAAGGCGGCAATGGCGATGTCGATGTGATTGCCGCGATGGTCAATCCCGGCGGTGCCTGCGTGCATCTGATCAGCGTGCGGGGTGGCCGCGTGTTGGGCAGTAAGAATTTCTACCCGCAGGTCGCGATCGAGGAGGGCGTGGGTGAGGTGCTCGCCGCATTCCTTGCGCAGTATTACCTCGGCAGCCATGAGCGCGATCTGCCGGCCGAGTTGATCGTCAACACCGACCACGAAGACTTCCCCGTGCTTATCGAAGCGATTCAATCGCTGCGCGGCCGTGAGTTGGCGATCAGCTACAAAGTGCGCGGCACCCGAGCGAAGTGGCAACAGTTGGCGGTGACCAACGCCGAGCTGGCGCTGGCTTCGCGCCTCGCTGACCGTCAGCACATCGCGGCCCGCTTCGAAGCCTTGGCGCAGGCGCTGAACATGGATGAAATTCCCCAGCGCATGGAGTGCTTCGACATCAGCCACTCCAGCGGCGAAGCGACCGTGGCTTCATGCGTGGTGTTTGGGCCGGAGGGGCCGCTGAAGTCCGACTATCGGCGCTACAACATCGAAGGCGTTACCGGCGGCGACGACTACGCGGCGATGCATCAAGCGTTGACGCGGCGTTTCAGCAAGATCAAAGACGGCGAGGGCAAGTTGCCCGATATCCTCTTGGTCGATGGTGGTAAGGGCCAGCTGTCGATGGCGCGCGAGGTGTTGCAGGAGCTTGCCGTGCCGGACCTTATTCTGCTCGGCGTGGCCAAGGGCGTAACGCGCAAACCCGGCCTGGAAACCTTGTACCTGAACGACGCGGCCCACGAATTCACCTTGCCCGGCAACTCGCCGGCGCTGCATTTAATTCAGCAGATCCGCGATGAGTCGCACCGCTTCGCCATCACCGGCCACCGCGCCCGTCGCGGCAAGACACGGCGCACGTCGAATCTGGAAGAAGTGCCAGGCGTTGGGCCGAAACGCCGCCGCGAGTTACTCAACCACTTCGGCGGACTGCAGGAATTGAAGCGCGCCAGCAGCGATGAGATCGCCAAAGCGCCTGGAATTAGTAAAAAGCTCGCCGAGTCGATTTATGCGGCCTTGCACAGCGAGTAGAATGCCCGCTCACCTCGCAGCCTAGTTGTGCCGATGAATATCCCCAACCTGCTTACCGTTCTGCGCGTTCTGCTGATTCCGATCTTCCTGTTGCTGTTTTATCTACCGTTCTCCTGGAGCTACCTGGCGGCCAGCGCGGTATTTGCAGTGGCAGCGGCGACTGATTGGCTGGACGGTTATCTGGCCCGCAGATGGGAGCAGAGCACCCCGTTTGGCGCTTTTCTCGATCCGGTTGCCGACAAATTGATGGTCGCCGTGGCTTTGGTGGTGCTGGTGGAAGAGCACCACACCATTTGGCTGACGCTGCCGGCAGCGATCATCATCGGGCGAGAAATCGTTATTTCGGCCTTGCGCGAATGGATGGCCGAGCTCGGTGCCCGCGCGCATGTCGCGGTGTCGAACCTGGGCAAGTGGAAGACGGCGGCGCAAATGCTGGCGCTGGTTATTCTGCTGGCAAGCCCGCCGTCGGAAACCGTGCGCGTGGTGATTGGCTTTGCTTTGCTGATCGTCGCGGCGGGGCTGACGTTGTGGTCGATGGTGCATTACCTGATCGCCGCCTGGCCGCACCTGAACCCCAATCGGAATAAATAAAGTTTTTTGAATCAAGGGGTTGACGGGATGTTTGGTTTCTATAGAATGGCGCCCGTCACCAAGACGCGGGAATAGCTCAGTTGGTAGAGCACGACCTTGCCAAGGTCGGGGTCGCGAGTTCGAGTCTCGTTTCCCGCTCCAGTTTGTTGACGTTGACGCCGCAGTTTGCGGCGTCTTCGTTTTGAGGCCGAGTAGCAAAATGGTTATGCCGCGGATTGCAAATCCGCTTACGCCGGTTCGATTCCGACCTCGGCCTCCATTATAGAAAGACCCCGTAGCTCCTTGATCTACGGGGTTTTTTCTTTTCTGGGCTAACCAATTCCTACATCTCTTGAAGCTTGCCTCATGCACGATGGCTGTATATATTCCGCCCTCGTTCTGTGCCGCAGCACCGCCATTGGCCGCTGCCACACACCATCGCCCGGATGGCGAAATTGGTAGACGCAAGGGACTTAAAATCCCTCGTTCTTTGAACGTGCCGGTTCGACCCCGGCTCCGGGCACCACTTTCAACACAAAGGCTTATCCGCAGCGATGCGGGTAGGCCTTTGTCGTTTCTGGCGATTGCTGTCTTTATGGCACGTTCGTACGCTTAAATTCGCCTCTTCCTACACAAATCCGACATTGCGACTACGATCAGATGGCATGGCCAGGTGGGCCATGGACAGTGCCATCTACGGATCGAGGTGCAGCGTGGCGAAAGTTTTGATTGCTGACGACCATGAGGTTATCCGCATGGCTACACGGATGATGTTGGAAACTGCCGGGCATGAGGTTATTGGCGAGGCCAGTAACGGCGTCGAGGTGGTAAGCCTTTTACGCAGTCTCTCGCCGGATCTGGTGATTCTGGACATGGACATGCCTCAGCTCGATGGCTTTGCCGTGCTTCAGCGGGTTCATGCGCAGCCCAATCCGCCCAAAATCATCGTGTTCTCGGGCCTCGATGCCAGCCGCTACGCGGTTCGGTGTGCGCGGGCCGGCGCGTCGGGATTTGTCGCCAAAGACAGCGACTTGAAGCAGCTCACCAACGCCGTGCAAACGGTGATGTCGGGCTACAAGTTGTTTCCCGTCACAGAGTATTCCTCGGTCGATGGCAGCGGTCAGTTGGCCTCGGAGAAGGAGTTGTTGGAAACCCTGTCGGACCGCGAAATGACCGTGCTGCGTAGCCTGGCGACGGGCCATCGGATCAAGGACATCGCCGATGAGCTGCTGCTGAGCGAGAAAACCGTGAGCACGTACAAAAGCCGACTCATCAGCAAGCTTCAGGTCGGCAACATTCTCGAACTGGTCGAGCTGGCCAAGCGCAACAATCTGATCTGAAACCCACCCCGCACGGCGCGGTTCTTAGTCGAACGCGCCGTTGAGCACCTCATAAATGATGCCGGTGGCGATGGCGACCAAAATCAGGTCAGTGCCGACCTGCTGCCATTCATAACCCTCATAGCGTGGCAGTTGGCCGAGCAGGCGGCCGTCGAGTTTTTTCGCGATGCCCGGTGGCAGCGGTTTGCCGCGGGCGAGGTTTTTTTGAATGCCGGGGGGCAGCGCTGGGCCTGGGCTCCAATAGTCGCGGTGGCCGCCCAGCAGGCCGTAGATAGAGTTGCGGTCCACGCTGGGGCCGCCGCCATGCCCTTCGTTAACGCCGCCGCCCTTATTCTTCCCGCCCTGCGCATGTTCGCCACCATGGCCGTTGCCGTTGTTTTTGCCCTTGCCGTTGCCAGGGTCGGCGAATGCCGAAACAGAACCCATCGCCAGGGTCAGGCAGGCGAATAACGCGATCGATTTGTGTGCTTTGAACATGGCAGCGTTCTCAAGAGGGAAGGGCAAGGGTGGACAATTCGAGCTTAGCTCAGCCGCAACGGCAACGTCTTCGGCAACTCAAGCAACTGCCGTTAACTGCCCGCGAGCCGCCTCTAAGAAAAGCTCGAATGCTTCGGTCACGCCGCGCTGCAGTTCGCGCTCATCACAGTGCTGCGCGTGGCTTTCCAGCCGCTGCAAAAAGCTTGGCCACAGACCAGGCGTGGCGGCGTGAGCCAGATAACGCATAGTCGCGCCCGGCTGCGCGGCTTGCACGCGCCGAGCGAGCACTTGGCCGCCCAGGCGTGAGCCTTCCAGCACATACGCGGCGCCCCAGCACCACGCTTGGCTAACGCTGCTGCGCGCCGGCAGCGGCGCAACGGGGCGGCAGTTGAGTGCTGCGAGGTCCGCACGCAGGGCATCGCTGCGCCGACGCTGTGGCCAGTCGTCGAGCAACTGTTCGATGCCGTTCTGTTCCAGGCAGTGTTCCAGGTTGAACAGCGCCGCAGCGTGGGCCTGCAGAAAGTGGCGATAGCCGTCGGCAGTTTCCACAGACAGCGCCGAAAAGGCGTCATCAACCTCTTGATGCAAGCCGGCGCCTGCCTGGCGCAGGTGTGCGCGCACGTTATCCATGCTTGGGCACCACGGCGCGCAAGGCTTGCAGAATCTTGCGCACCAGTTGCTCTTCGGTGAACGGCTTTTGAATCACCGGGCTGTCGCCGAGGCCGACGGAGTCGAGTTCGGCATAACCGCTGATAAACACGATCGGCAGCTGAGGTTGCTGCACCGCCACCACGCGCGCCAGCTCACCGCCGTTCATGCCGGGCATGGCGAAGTCGGCGAGCAGCAAATCCACCTCTACGCTGGTCAACAAGTGCAGCGCATGGGCGCCGGACTCCGCTTCGGTGACTTCGAATCCCAGGCGCCGGAGCATCTGCGCCGTGACGTCGCGCACCGAAGGGTCATCGTCGACCAGCAAAATGTGGTGCTCGCCGCACAGCAGCTCGGGGCTGACGCCCGCCGGGCCGGCCGCTACCGGGTTCGCCTCGGGTTCGGTGCGCGGCAGATACACCTGGACCGTGGTGCCGACGCCGATTTCGGTGAATATCCGCGCGCCGCCGCCCGATTGCTTGGCAAAGCCGAACACCTGCGCCAAGCCCAAGCCGGAGCCTTTGCCCACTTCCTTGGTGGTGAAGAAGGGTTCGAAGGCTTTTTGCAGCACGTCCTGGCTCATGCCAGTTCCGGTGTCCGATACCGACAGCATCACGTAGTCGCCAGGCCCCGGTTCTTCGGCGCTCTGTGCCGGCTGACTGATGGTGACGTTGGCGGTGGCCAGCACCAGCTGTCCGCCGTCTTTCATGGCGTCGCGGGCGTTGATCGCCAAATTGAGGATGATCATGTCGATCTGCGTCGGATCCACCAAGGCGTGCCAGAGGTCTGACTGCGCCTGAATGGCCACGCTAATGCGCCCGCCCAACGTGCTTTTGAGCAAGGTGTGCAGGTTGTTCAAGGTTTCGTTGAGGTTCAGCGGCGCGGGCGCCAATTGCTGACGACGGGCGAACGCCAGGAGTTGGCCGGTCAGTGTGGCGCCGCGCTCGCCAGCGGTACGGATGTGGTTAACCCGCCGCAGGCTGGTTTCAGGCGCCACGCCGCGCTCCAGGTCGCGCTGCAAGAAGGTGGCGCTGGTGAGAATCACGGTCAACAGGTTGTTGAAGTCGTGGGCGACGCCTGCGGTCAGTTGGCCAACGGCCTCCAGGCGTTGCATTTGCCGGAGCGTGGCTTCGACTTTCTCGCGCTCCTGAATCTGCTTGCGCAACGCGGCGTTGGCGTCGGCCAGCTTGTCGATGCTGGCAATTTCGCTGGTGATATCCCGGCCTGCCACGTAGGCACGGCCGCCGTCTGGCACCGCGCTCCAGGAAATCCAACGATAACCGCCGTCACGGTGACGCAAGCGGTTGACGAAGCGGTCCGCCACCTTGCCACGCCGCACGGTGGCCATCGCCACACGGCTGCTGCGCACGTCGTCGGGGTGGGTCAGGGCCACAAGGGGCAGCCCGAGCAATTCGTCCTGACGCCAACCGAGGATGCTCTGCCAAGCGGGGTTGAGTGCCAGCGTGGTGGAATCGAACCCCGTCACAGCGAGCAGATCGCGAGACAGCTCCCACGTGCGGTCGCGCTCGCGGGTCCGCTCTTGCACGCGCTCGCCGAGGGTTTCGTTCATTTGCTTCAGCGCTTCGGTTGCGGCGCGCTGCTCGGTAATGTCCATCACCACGCCGACGAAGCGGGTGCACTGCGCGCCTTCAAAGAACGCCTGGCCACGCATTTCCAGCCAGCGTTCGCGGCCGTCCGGCAAATGAATGCGGTAGGGCGTGGCAAAGTCGGGGTGATGCGGGTCGCTGGTAACGGCCTGAATGCGCGCCCGCAAGGCGGGCAAATCGTCCGGGTGGCAGAGGCGTTCGAACAGGCTCATGTCCAGCGTTTCGTCGCTGTCCAGCCCGCACATGGCGCGGTAGCGTTGGTCGCAGCGCAGCTCGCCACTGCTGGGTTCGTAGTCCCACATCCCCAAACCGGCCGCTTCCACGGCCAGACGGGCGCGCACGCCGACCTCCTGCAAAGCCTGCTCCGCCTGTTGCCGACGGCGCCGCTCATTCACTTCAGCCAGGGCCCGGTTCACCGCCTTAGGCAGTAGCGAAAGGTTCTGTTTGAGTACGTAATCCACGGCGCCGGCGCGCATCATGTTTACGGCGTTTTCTTCGCCGTACACACCGGAAAGGAAGATGAAAGGCGTTTGCGGGGCCAGGCGCCGGGCTTCCTGTAGCGCCTGGCTGCCAGAGAAACCCGGCAGAATGAAGTCCGCCAGAATCAGGTCAAACTCGCGCCGTTCCAGGGCTTCAACGACACCGATCTGGTTGTAGACCAATTCGACATCGAGGGTGTAACCACTGCGCTCCAGTGCTAACTGAGCCAGTTCCGCATCGTGCGGGCTGTCCTCAATTAACAAAATACGGATGTGTGTTGACGCGGGCATCAATGTTCCTAGGTCAGTCGTGCTGGTCGTCGTGCTTGCGGGTGCGCTTCAGACGCAACGAACCGGGCGGCGGTTCATTGAGAACGGCCCAGAAAATGCCCAGATCGGAAATCGCCGCCACGAAGTCTTTGAACTCCACCGGCTTGACCACATACGCGTTCACGCCCATTTCATAGGCGCGCATCAGATCGGGTTCCTCGCGAGACGAGGTCAGCATGACCACCGGAATGCTGCGCAGGGCCGGGGTTTCGCGCACGGTTTTGAGCACTTCCAGGCCGTCGACCTTGGGCAGCTTCAAATCGAGCAACAGCACGGCCGGGTTGCCGTCTGCGCGGCTCTCGTAATCACCACGGCGCAGCAGGTAATCCAGCGCTTCGGCGCCGTCGCGTTTAATCACAACATCGTTGGCCAACTGGCTGCGCTCCAGCGCGACCAGGGTCAGTTCCAGATCGTTGGGGTTGTCTTCAACGAGAAGGATGGGTTTGAGCATCAGTCTTTCCGGTCATCAAGTGGAGTGGTGTAAGTCAGTCGGGGTAGCGCGAAATAGAACGTGGCGCCATGGTCGATGCGGCCTTCAGCCCACACGCGGCCGCCATGGCGTTCGATGATGCGGCGCACACTGGCCAGGCCAATGCCGGTGCCTTCAAATTCTTCCATGCGGTGCAAACGCTGGAATACGCCGAACAGCTTGTTGGCGTACTGCATGTCAAAGCCCACGCCGTTATCGCGGATAAACACCACGGTTTCATCAGCGCGTTGTTCAGCGCCCATCTCGATCACAGCCTTGTCGCGTCGGCTGGAATACTTGAGGGCGTTGCTGACCAGATTGCGCAGCACCATGTGTATAAAGGCGGCGTCGGCCACCACAACGGGCAATGGCTGGATGCGCCACTCGACGTCGCGTTGATCATAGTCGGGGCGCATTTCCTCGCGGATGGAGCTGACCAGTGCGCCCAGATCGACGTCCGTCATGTGCAGCGCGGCGCGGCCCATTTGCGAGAAGCTCAGTAGGTTGTCCACCAGCACGCCGGCGAAACGCGCGGCATCGCTGATGTTCACCAGAAAACGTTTACCGCGCTCGCTCAATTGCTGGCCTTCAAGCTCACCGAGCAGCTCGGTGTAGCCGGCGATATGGCGCAGCGGCGCGCGTAAATCGTGGGACACGCTGTACGAAAACGACTCCAGCTCTTTATTGCTCTCGCGCAGTTCGCCAGCCAGCATCGCCATCTCTTCGGCCTTGCGCAGCACGATGCCCAACACGGCGTTGCGCAGCTCCATCGCGCCTTCGCATTCAGCCGCATCCCACGGCGCGCAATAACCGCGTAGTTCTTCACGCCACGTGTCAAAACTGTTGCGCGGAGAGAGGGCGCCGCTGGTTTCATCCAAGGTTTTTTTCGGCTGCCCGGCCCACTTCACCGTCTGAATGCGCTCGGGCCGGAACCACATCAGGTAATGGGCGTGCAGCTTGGAGATCGACACCGCCAGCACGCCGGCACTGTGTGCTGCCAGTTGTGGCAAGTGGGGAACGTCGCGCCCTAGGTTGTCGCTGCTGAACAAGGGGCCGCCGTTCTGGCTGCCCAGCCAGCCCGCCAGTTCCATGATCTGCGCGTCTGCTGGCGCATTGCCGACCGTTACGCACGTATCGGCCGTCACCACTGCCGCGCCATGCGCCTGGGCGAATGCCAGCACCACGTCAGGCAAACGCTGAAAGCCTTCAGTCACGCTGTCGTAATCGGCCATGCCCGCCAACAACCGCACGACCAGATGGCGCAGTTCCAGCTTGCGATGTGCCAGGTCCGCCGCCTCGCTGGCGTCGATCTGCAGCGCCAGAATGCGCGCCAGCAACTCACAGGTGGTGCGGGTTTTGTGGCTAAGCAGGCGCGGCTCGCTGTCATGGCACGAGATCAACCCCCACAGGCGATCGCGCACCACAATCGACACCGACATCGAGGCCAGGGTGCCCATGTTGCGCATGTACTGCAGATGCACCGGGGACACGCTGCGCAGCGAGGCGAAGCCCAGGTCCAGCGGCTGCTGAGTGACCGGATTAAGCGTCGGAATCAGCGGCGAGGGCGTGTAGTTGGCGTCGGGAATCAGCCGAATCAGGTTTTTGCAATACAGGGCGCGCGCCTGCGCCGGAATATCCGACGCGGGGAACTGATGGCCCAGGTAGCTGGCGTATCCCGGCGCGGCGCGTTCGGCCAGCACGTCACCATTTCCGGCTTCATCGAACCGGTAGGCTTTGACGCGACCGAAGCCGGTAATCCGGCTCAACTCATTGACCGCCAACTGGCAAATCGCCTCAATGCTGTCAGCCGCGTGCAGCTCGGCAACGAAGGTGCGCATTAAGGGATACAGAACACCGTAAGCCTCGCCCGCGTTGCTGGCCTGCTCGAATTCGAGAATCAACTGATCGTCGTTGCGATGGCCCATCAGCGCGAACGAGCAGGCCTGTGCCGTGCCTTTAACAAAACGCACATCGCCAAGATGGAAGGGGTTGCGGTCTTCATCAGAAAGCCCGGCGAGCCGCGCCGGTAACTCCGGCTCGTTGATCAGCTCGCCCAGCGATAAACCCAGCAGACTTTGCGCCTCTAGCCCGAGCCATTGGCGGACGTTTTCACTGACCTGCTGCACGGCCAAATCCGCCGCCGCAACCACGATCAAAAACCCATGGGGCTGAATGCCGCCGGGAATATGGATCGGTTCGTCGGCACAGCGCGCTACGGCGTCGGTCAGCGAATCAGGGACGGGGGTGTTCATGGTGCATCCTTTCAGACCAGAGCCACGATGAATGGGCCGGCAATACGGCTTGGCCCAATTCAGAGCGGCGGCTGCGGAAAATGGTTCGAGAATTTTTAGACGGCGCGATTAGCGGCTATTTTGCCTTGGCCAACCCGTTCAGTGCCAGCAGCCACTGCGGGTTCAGACGCGGTTGGTCGGTTTCCAGCCCGAGCGTTTGCATGGCGTCTTTATGGGCGTTGATTTCAGCGGTTACCTGGCTGAGCGAACTGGTGTCGGCCTCCAGCAGGTACATCTGCGTCAGGCCTTGGTGATAAAACCGCAGCAATTTCATGGCCTCCGGGAGCTGGGCTTTAACGCCGGCCTCCACGTCGTGCATCACATTGGTCACGCTCATCAAGGCGCGCTTCAGGCGCCAGCCATACACCGCTGCGCTCATCCACGGCTGCGACCACAACTTGACCTTGAACAGTGCGGCGCACAGCATCACCGCCAACGCCACGCCGCCGGCATTCCAACGGAAATTGTCGCCGCCCGGCGTGCCAAACAGCATCACCGCCAGGCTGGACAACAACATGGCCATGGCCACGAATATCACCGCCACGATCACCGTGCTGCGGCGGGTTTGCTGGCGATAGGTGGCAGAGTCGAAGGGTTGGATTTCAAACATGAGGGGAGCGGGCTCTGAGGCGAATGCGGTGGGCATTATCGCCTCAGCGGGGCAGGGGAAGGAATTGACTGCTTATAAAAGAGTGGGCCAGAAGGCGGCCCGCTAATGAGGGCGGATTTTAAACGAGCTTTGGTTGTTTGAAGCCCGGTTTACCATTTGCGGCGCGCCAGGCTTTTATTTCATTGACTACACCTTCAGTTGTATTAGGTCTAGAAGGATCAGGGTAAAAGAGCAAGTCCGAGCCTGAAGGATGTCCCGCTAGTCGACAAAACTCTTTTATGGCCCGGTCGTCTTCTGCTTCCGTTTCGTATTCGGCCCCAAATAATTTACTCACCAGCTCAGAAAACTCTGCCTCAGAAAAGTCTTCGAGTTTCCGGTCATTCATTTTTCTGTCTTCTCGCTATGAAAAAAAGAGCCGCAACTTTTCACGCTGTACAGGTTGATAAAGCTAAAGAGGCGGCCCGAGTTTCGGCCCGCTTCTGGTGTAGCGGGCTTTGGTTGAGTTAAGCCTGTTTGAAGCCGGGTTTTCCGTTTGCGGCGCGCCAGGCTTTTATCTCGTCCACTACAGCTTCAGGAGTGTCAGGTCTAGACGGATCAGGGTGGAAAATCAAATCCCAGCGCGAAGGATGCTGGACCAACCGATCGAATTCAAAAATGGCCTCGTCTTGTTGCTGCTCGGTTTCGTATTCGCAGTGAAAAATTTTTCGTACGAATTCAAGGAACTCCGTTTTAGTGAAATCTTCAAAATTTTGTCCAGACATTTTTCCTCTCGTCGTGTTGGAGAAAAGATGCGCAACGGTTCAGTCTGTACAGATGAGTAACTACAAAGAAGCGGCCCGAGTTCCGGCCCGCTTCTGGTGTAGCGGGTTTTCGCAGAGTTAAGCTTGCTTGAACCCTGGCTTGCCATTTGCGGCGCGCCAGGCTTTTATTTCTTCGACAACTCCTTCCGGCGTGTCGGGTCGTGACGGGTCTGGATAGAAAAGCAGATCACTACCCGACGGGTGCTCGGTTAAACGCTCAAATTCTGCTACCGCTTCGATATCTTCTTTTTCATCTCGATATCCAATCATTTGCAGGTGGCGTACGTACTCTAGAAACTCTGCTTCGGTGAAGTGTTCCAGTTTTTCCTTCTTCATTTCTAATTGTCCTCTTTTTTGTTGTGCAGCTCGATATGGCTTCTCGGAGTCATAATTACCAAATTGTCTATTCCGTAAACCTCGCCGCCTCTAGATATGTATGCAAGGTGATGAAGTTCATACTTGACACGGCCTCCTGCGCTTTCCAATTTAGGTGCGAATGGTGCTAAACCGTTCAGCATCCTGCTTACTTGGCCAGGACCGAACTGACCTTTAAGCTGAGAGTCTTCAGATACCGCACGCCAAAAGCTCCGCCTGAACGCATTAAAACTACTAAATTCTTTCCCCGCTAACTTTCTCGCAATACTCTCAGGTATCCGCGCGCCCTCATTAGCCGCACTGGGCAACCACGCTCCTTCAACTCGAACTCCAAAACCACTCGCTACCCCTGGTTCATCGCGGGGATCCCTGAACATGACATAAACAGGTTCAAGACCCGAATCGGCCGGGAAGATGATGATGTAGTCATCGAACCCGCCTTCGGCCAGGCTTGGAAATTCCTCGATATAGGGATCGACCGGTAACAGCACCGGGCCGCTGTAGTCGGGTTTAGGAATGTCTGTTGGCGGCGAAACGGTGGAGGAGTCGCCTGGCTGAGCGATAGGTGTCCAGATGAGCGTGCGCGGGGGCGAGTCGGCTGTTGTGAAACTGTAAACGCCTTGAGCAGCGTCGTATCTGGCCTGACGTACTCGAACGTTGTCAGGCGCACCGTTCTTTGTGCTCGCGACGTAAAGCTGTATGTGTTCGTCCTCACCCATCAGGCCCATGCGCACGGGCAGGCTTACGTTACCGCCATGTTCGGCAAGCGCCCGTAAGTCGGCGTCTGGGGTA
>Ga0157370_10002670_pt1 | contig 21373 bp, 12 predicted proteins | sample C35metaG_FD_113463 | JGI IMG/M metagenome (GOLD analysis project Ga0157370, IMG submission 113463) | Corn rhizosphere microbial communities from Kellogg Biological Station, Michigan, USA - C3-5 metaG | ecosystem: Host-associated > Plants > Roots > Rhizosphere > Soil | place: USA: Michigan...
CTGCGTCCTGTCGCGGTTCGTTTCGACCTTTCTCTCTCGTAGCGGCATAACGCCCCGGGCCCGGCTTCTGCCGGGCCCGGGGCGTTATGCCAACGCATCAAGGAGTTCGTCATGCAACTCGCACAATCTTTGACTCACACCCGCTACAAGCTCACCGGCGAAACGACCGAGCGGGACGTACTCGCCGCAGCCGAAGCCATCCTGAAGTGCCGGCTGGAACGTCAAGGGAGTATTGGCACTCCGATGGACGCCAGCGACTTTCTGCGCATGCGCTTGGGCGCGCTCCTGCACGAAGAGTTTCACGTCCTGTGGCTGGATAACCGCCATCGGATCCTCGATTGCCAAAAACTTTTCACCGGCACGGTCGATGGGGCAAGCGTTCACCCCCGGGAAGTGGTGCGAGCGGCGCTGGCCATCAACGCCAGCGCGGCGATTCTGGCGCACAACCACCCCAGTGGCATGGCCGAGCCCAGTGCGGCCGATCGGATGCTCACCCACGAGCTTCGCGAAGCGCTGCGGTTAATTGGAGTGCGAGTTCTTGACCACATCGTGGTGGGCAGTGAGTGCGTCAGCATGGCGGAGCGTGGTCTTCTATGAAGACTCGCATCGACTCAAGAATTTCGATTCGGACGCAAATGAGGTCGACCACTCGAACCGAAAGTCAACGATCAGCTCCCCCCGCATGTTGATAGGATCTGGCCTCTGCCGATATCGGTCAGAAAGCTGGCTATCAACGTCCCTTACACGGAATGTGAAAATCTCCGACATCCCTCACTGTGAGTGGCAGTCGACTTGAGAGTCCAGGCCTCGTCGTAGCTACTCTCACGGCCAATTGGTGTGCGTAGCCAGGGGGTAATTTGCGGTCAGATGCTTCTCTGGATGACGCGAATCATTCACTCAGAACTCGCGCTGATGCGGCGCGAAATATTCAGATCTTTCGCCCGCGTAGCTCTGTGTTTACTAGCGCGACCTTGAAAGCCATACCTCCAGCTGTCCCGTTGGCGCGGGTAACCCGATGCGAACCAGTGTTGCTGATGGATACTTCTGCCTCAGCAGAGCAAGTATGTGCTCCGCCTCGGATTTATCCGAATCATTGAAATAGCGTACTTGCGTAACTTTGGGCATCTTCGCAGTGTCAAACGCCTCGATGCCCTTTGCTACAGAGAATCCTTGCTGCGCTAGGCTGCCGACCAAGAGGGTGGCATTGGCCGGATCGTCGAGTCGGTCGCGCTGAACGTAGATCTTGCCCGCGCCGGGTCCGGCGCTTGGCCCAGTGAAAGAAATTGAGGTTTGGCGATCATCAACGGCCGAGATGACCTGCAGGAAACCGTTCGGCTTGTCATCCGCGATGCTGACTTCGGCATTGCCTGATCCGATGTTGACATCGAACGTGCCTATCTTGGTGACATTGCCGTGCACATCCCTTGAGGTTTCATTCTTTGCGCTGAAGTTTCGCTGTCCAAGGATATAACCCCGGACGATCCAAACAGATTGCCGACTAAGAATGGACTGACAATCTGCGCTTGCGGCAGCCTTCTGCAGGTCTTGGTCAGCCGCTATCTGTACCTGACTGTTCTTCACTTCGACAAGCACCGTATCGGTGTCCTTTACGGTTACGCCAAAATTCGCAAGCTCTTTAATGACGTCATTATTCAATCCGAAGTCGACTGCAAGGCCACCGGCCAGACGATATGTCGGAAAGAGATTACCCGCCCCAACCACTGGGGGCGTAGAGGACGGCTGACACGCAGTGTAAGAGATGGGGATTGTGCTGTTTGCTCGCATGACGGTGCCTATGGGATAGCCCGCCTGAGTGACGATCACCTTGAAATCTGGTTGCTTCTCCGGGTTGAAATTTTTGGACACCCGTTCCGCCAAATCGGACTGGAACTGATCCATCTCGGTAAAGTTGACTACGTCACGCGGGGGCAGCGGTTTAGACGGCAAGCATCCACCCGTTATAGCGATGCCCGAAAATATCGCAATAGCAGCTAAGACACGGTAAGCCTTCATATATCTCCCCTGGAGATGGCCTAAACCCACGCACAGCCTTCACTTGTGCCAACTAGGTGGCTTATACGCTACCGAATAGTTCGAAGCAATATGCCCGTAACCAGGACAGCTTATTGCTAAGTTCGACGGAATGAATGGTGTCCGCCTAGGTCGGCTGCGGCCGCTCGATTGAGTCCGTGAAAGATCTACTGGTGGACGAGGAATGATGCACTTGTTCCAGTGCACGCACTCCCATCAAAAAAATCCCACCCACACATCACTCACGTGAAGTCGGAAGTCACCGGCTTCGCGTTTGGACGCTCCGCGTCGCAGCGTTCGCAAGGGATACCTGACGCATGGCAGGCAAACTCGACACGATCTACTGCGTCCTGGTAGTCGCTACTGCGGTTCTGGTAGGCATTGCCCGCTGCACCCGCTGTAGCGACTTCAAAGCTCCCTGATTCAACGCGTCACAAGCACAGCGCACAAGGCCCGGCATGTCCGGGCCTTGTGCGTTTATGCCACCCACTTACGAGGACACGACAATGCACCTGGTTGAAACCATGGCCTATGCCGGCGAGAAGCCGTGGCACGGCCTGGGCAATAAGCTTGCCCCGCAGCAACCCATTGAGGTCTGGAAGAAGAACGCGGGCATGGACTGGCAGATCGAGCAGTCCGAAGTCCGCTATATCTCCGGCAGCAACAACGTCGGAGTCATCAACGCCTTCCCGGAACAAAAGGTGCTCTACCGCTCCGATACCAAGGCCCCGTTGGCGGTGGTGTCCAAGCGCTTTCACGTGGTGCAGCCGGGTGAGATCCTGGAGTTCTATCGTGACCTGACCGCCTGCAACGGCTTCGAGTTGGAAACGGCAGGCGTGCTGCGCGAGGGCCGTAAGTTCTGGGCGTTGGCGAAGACGGGCCAGAGCACGACGCTCAAAGGCCGCGATCGGGTGGATGGCTACCTGCTGCTGGCCACCGCCTGCGACGGCACGCTGGCCACCACGGCGCAGTTCACCTCGGTGCGGGTGGTGTGCAACAACACCCTGCAGATCGCGTTGGGGAATGCCAGCAGTGCGATCAAGGTGCCGCATCGCAGCCAGTTCGATGCGGAAGCAGTCAAGCGCCAGCTGGGGATAACCGTGTCGTCGTGGGATGGCTTTGTGGTCCGCATGAAGGCATTGGTCGATCGTCCGGTCGATCCCGATTCGGTCGAAGGCCTGCTGCGCCGGGTGCTGACCTACGCAGCTCCGGACGGCAAGGCCCCGGTGGTCAACGAACAGGCCTTGGCCACGGTGCGCTCGCTGTACGAAGGCGGTGGCCGCGGCGCGCTGATGGCATCCAGCCGAGGTACGGCTTGGGGCTTGCTCAACAGCGTGACGGAGTTCGTCGACCACCATCGCCGGGCGCGCAGCGACGATCATCGCCGCGACGCGGCCTGGTTCGGCCAAGGGGCGCAGATCAAGCAGCGTGCTTGGGACGAAGCTATGAAGTTGGTGGCCTGAAGGAGATATGCCGTGGGACTGGATATGCGTCTGGAAACCAAGCGGCACGTGGCGCCCTGCGACTCGCAGACAGAGCCGATGCGCCGTGCCATTGGCGCGCCATCGGCTATGGGCGACCGAAGGACAAGCCGGGCCACGACGGGTCCTTGCTGGAAGTCTGTGGCATCACGGTGCGCGTCGACGACGCTGCGCGATCGGGCCTGAAAGGCAAGATTGAAGCGCGTGTGGTGGCATCAAGTGCAGCTGGTTAGCCAAAGGAGGTCATAGCGATGTTCGGAATCATTGGTGGTGTGGTCGTGTATGGCTTTGCCATATACGGGCTCGTGAGGTTCTTGCAAGAGAGAAACGCTGGGACGGATGGCTAGATCGACGGTGGCCCACATGGGAGGGAGCGAAAGCTCTCTCCCATGTGCCGAGATTGACCTTTTTTTTTGTATCGCCCGAGGCCGGCGACGAAAGCCGTAGCAACCTGATGTCACTGGCTATCCTGTTTGGCACATCCGTGAGGACTGGCATAGCCAGGCACCGATCGCAGTCACGGAGATCAGTGGGAATAAAATGCATTCTGCATTACATTTGCACCACATCCGCCACAGCCACCGCAGGAACCGTGATGCCTCCTCGAAAAGTTGAAACGCTTTCCTTGCGGCTAGCGTCTGATATCAAGCAGCTCCTTCGGCAGGCAGCTGAGGCCGAGCGGCGTTCGATCGCTTCGATGATCGAAATCATGATTCTCGACTACGCCAGGCAGCGCGGCATCGAAGCGGACGACCAGGAGCGTCATCCAATACGAAGGAAGGCCTGATATGTCGTGGCGTGCGCGTGTTCTCGTCCACATCACAATCTCAGAACTGCTCGACCGCGCTTTGCGCCTTGGTACCCAATGAATGCCGTAGAAATTGAACAGGCCATTTCGGAACTGGCCATCCAGCCCTTTGACGCAACGGAATTTCCGTTCGCCTTTCTGGCCGCCTTCGGCCACAAGGAAACCACCCTCAAGCGCCTGCGCGCTGGCAACAACAATGCCTCGGACGTTAGCGCTGGCGTTCTTCTGCGCAATCACATCCACCTTGCCGTGTGCGACGAAGGTCAGGTGACTGAAACGCTTCAGGCGTTGCACGACAGCCCGGCCACGGCCAAGGCTAAAGCCAAGTTCATCCTTGCCACCGATGGCGTCACGCTGGAAGCCGAAGACCTCGCTGGTGGCGACACCATCGCCTGCGCGCTGGCCGACCTACCCGACCACTTTGGGTTCTTGCTGCCGCTAGCCGGCATCTCCACGGTTAAAGAGATCAAGGAAAACCCGGTCGACATCCGCGCAACGGCGCGGCTCAACAAACTCTACGTCGAGCTGTTGAAGGAAAACCCGGAATGGGCCGGCGCGGCACGCCGCACCGACATGAATCACTTCATGGCGCGGCTGATCTTCTGCTTCTTCGCCGAAGACACCGACATCTTCAACGGAGAAGGCCTGTTCACCCGCACCGTGGAAACCTTCAGCGAGCGCGAATCCGGCAACACCCACGAGGTGCTGTCGGAAATCTTCCGCGCAATGAACGTGAAGCCCGCCGATCGCGCCAAAGCGGGCCTGGCCAACTGGGCCAACGGATTTCCCTACGTCAACGGCGGCCTGTTCTCCGGCAGCGTGGAAACGCCACGCTTCACCCGCATGGCGCGTAGCTATCTGCTGCACGCGGGCAACCTCAACTGGCAGAAGATCAATCCGGACATCTTCGGCTCGATGATCCAGGCGGTGGCCGACGACGAGGAGCGCGGCGCACTGGGCATGCACTACACCAGCGTGCCAAATATTCTCAAGGTGTTGAACCCGCTGTTCATCGACACGCTACGCGCCCAGCTCGATGCGGCAGGCCAGGACAAGCGCAAGCTGCTGGCGCTGCGCCGGCGCATCGCGCGCATCCGCGTATTCGATCCGGCTTGCGGCAGCGGAAATTTTCTCGTCATCGCTTACAAGCAATTGCGCGCTATCGAGGCGGAGATCAACGATCGACGCGGGGAGCTCGACCACAAGAGCGAGATCCCGCTTACCAACTTCCGCGGCATCGAACTTCGCGACTTCGCCGCCGAAATTGCCCGCCTCGCGCTAATCATCGCCGAGTACCAGTGCGACGTGCTGTATCGCGGCCAGAAGGAAGCGCTGGCCGAGTTCCTACCTCTAGATTCGGAGAACTGGATCGTCTGCGGCAATGCGCTGCGACTGGACTGGCTGAGTGTCTGCCCACCCACCGGCAAGGGCGTGAAGCTGGCAGCGGATGATTTGTTTGAGATGCCGCTTGATCAGGCCGAAATCGACTTCGAAAATGAAGGTGGAGAGACGTTTATTTGCGGAAATCCGCCATATCTGGGTCAATCGGAAATGACCGACAGAGAGAAGAATGACCTCTCGATGGTATTCAACGGCACGGCCATCCAATGGAAGTCGCTGGACTATGTCTTGGGTTGGTTCTGGAAAGCGGCGCAAATGTGCTTGTCGCACGGAACCAACTGCGCGTTCGTCGCAACGAACTCAATCTGCCAAGGTCAGCAAGTGCCTGCTTTTTGGCCCGCTGCCCTGGGTGAAAGACTACGCATCCACTTTGCCAGAACTTCTTTCAAGTGGAAGAACCTCGCTAAAAACAATGCGGGGGTCACAGTAGTTGTTGTGGGCCTTGCAGCGGACGCGGCGGGCAGCCGGCTCTACGAGGAGGATCCACACGGCGCCCCTTTAGAACGGCAAGTTGGTTTCATCGGCCCGTACCTGGTGCCGGATTCGCATACGGTCGTTGATAAATCCAACAGCCCACGGAACGGACTCCCCTCCATGGATTACGGTAGCAAGCCCGCAGACGGCGGTGGCCTTGTCATCAAGTCAGCAACCTTCCACTCGATCACGGATGCCAAAGTACGCCAGTACATCAAGCCGTACCTAGGTAGCGATGAATACATCGACGGCAAAACTCGGTATTGCCTGTGGATCAGCAACGAAGAACTCCCCGACGCACTTGCTCAACCTTTCATCCAGAATCGAATCGAAGTCGTATGCAGCTTCCGGACGAAAAGCAAAAAGCTCAAGACCAAAGAGCAAGCCGCTTCCGCCTATGCCTTCGCGGAAATCAGACACGGAAAAGATTCCGGTTCCGAGGTTCCGCTGATCATCCCCATTCACACTAGTGAAAGCAGGCCTTATTTGCCCGTGGGAGCTCTCGAACGCGGCGCGGTCGTTTCCAATGCCGCCTTCGCTCTCTACGACGCCCCGCTCTGGAACATGGCACTGATCGCTTCGCGCCTGCATCTGGTCTGGATCGCCACAGTCTGCGGCAAGCTGGAAATGCGCTACCGCTACTCGAACACCCTCGGCTGGAACACCTTCCCCGTGCCCGCGCTCACCGCGCAGAACAAGGCCGACCTCACCGAGTGCGCCGAAAACATCCTGCTCGCCCGCGAGGCGCATTTCCCCGCCACTATCGCTGATCTCTACGAAGTGAAAGATGGTGAAAGCCAAATGCCGGACAACCTGCGCCACGCCCACGAGCGCAATGACGAAGTGCTGGAACGCATCTACCTTGGTCGCCGCTTCAGGAACGACACTGAGCGACTGGAGAAGCTGTTCGAGCTGTACACCAAAATGATGGGGGATGCGGCCAAGTCCGCTCACAAGGCCAAGAAGAGGAAGAAAGCGTGACGGAGCAAGCCGGCAACCCGACTAACGTATACACAGTACCCTCGGTATCCATCACCACCGCACGCACGGGCGCATCTAGTAAAGCGAACGAGCTGGGGATGCGCGCCATGCAGGAGCGCGCCTACGCCAAACGCGGCGAGCAATACCTGCTAATCAAGTCACCACCGGCCTCGGGCAAATCCCGTGCGCTGATGTTCATTGCGTTGGACAAGCTGCACAACCAAGGCGTGCAACAGGCCATCGTGGTGGTGCCCGAGCGCTCCATCGGCGGCAGCTTTGCCGACGAACCGTTGAGCCAATACGGCTTTTACTGGGACTGGCTTGTGGCACCGCAATGGAACCTTTGCAATGCCCCCGGCGCGGACGAGCCGCGCGTGGCAAAGTCCAAGGTGGAAGCTGTTCGGAGGTTTCTGGAAAGCAACGACAGGGTGCTGGTGTGCACGCATGCGACGTTCCGCTTTGCGGTGGAAGAACTCGGCGTTGAAGCGTTCGACAACCGGTTGCTGGCGATCGACGAGTTCCACCACGTTTCCAGCAACCCGGACAACAAGCTGGGTAGTCAGTTGGGCGCGCTGATGGAACGTGGCAAGGTGCATCTGGTTGCCATGACCGGCTCTTACTTTCGCGGCGACAGTGAGGCAGTGCTGGCTCCGGCCGACGAGGCCCGATTCGAGACAGTCACCTATACCTACTACGAGCAGCTCAACGGTTACCGCTGGCTCAAGTCGCTGGACATTGGCTACTTTTTCTACACCGGCAGCTATGTGGACGCTGTTGCCAAAGTGCTCGACCCCACACTGAAAACCATCGTTCACATTCCCAACGTCAATGCGCGCGAAAGTCTCAAAGACAAGGAGCGCGAGGTCAGCGAAATCATGGGGGCACTGGGGAGCTGGCAGGGAACCGACCCTGCTACGGGATTTCACCTCATCAAGGCAAAGGACGGTCGCACACTGAAAGTGGCCGACCTGGTTGACGACAGCGACTCAGCCAGGCGTTCGCGCGTTTTGGGTGCACTTAAGGACCCGGCGCAAAAGAACAACCGCGACCACGTGGACGTCATCATCGCGTTGGGCATGGCGAAAGAAGGCTTCGACTGGATCTGGTGCGAACACGCCCTAACCATCGGCTACCGCAGCAGCTTGACCGAGATCGTGCAGATCATTGGTCGCGCCACCCGTGATGCAGAGGGCAAGGAGCGAGCACGCTTCACCAACCTGATTGCGGAGCCTGCGGCAGACCAAACGGCCGTGGCCGAAGCCGTCAACGACATGCTCAAAGCCATCTCGGCCAGCTTGCTGATGGAGCAGGTATTGGCCCCGCGTTATGACTTCACTCCCAGGAATGCCGGTCCGAAGGAAGGATTCGATTACGGTGTGCAAGGCTACAAGGAAGATGGCCACAACGTCGGCGTGAACACTGGCACCGGCGAGATTCATGTAGAGATCAACGGGCTGGCCACCCCGCAAAGCCCTGAGGCCACGCGCATCTGCAAAGAGGACCTGAATGAGGTCGTCACCAGCTTCCTGCAAGACAAGACAGTGCTGGAGCGCGGCTTGTTCGACAAAGAGAACACCGTGCCCGAGGAGCTGACGCAGGCACGCATGGGCAAGATCGTGCGTGAACGCTACCCAGACCTGAGTGACGAAGATCAGGAAGCTATTCGTCAACACGCGGTTGCGGCCATGAACGTCACCCAGCAGGCCAAACTGGCACTGGCCCTAGCCGATGCCAGCGGCGAGACGGTGCAAGGCAATACGGCTCTGCTGGATGGGGTACGGAAGTTCGTCAATGTGCGCGACCTGGATATCGACTTGATCGACCGCATCAACCCCTTCGAGGCCGCTTATGCGGTACTGGCGAAAGCGATGGATGAGAAATCGTTGCGCCAGATTCAAGCCAGCATTGCCGCCAAAAAGGTGAGCATTCCTGAAGATGAAGCCTTCGAGCTGGCAAAGCGCGCGTTCCAATTCAAGAAGGAGCGCGGTCGCCTGCCCGACATCAATTCAGCTGATGCCTGGGAGAAGCGCATGGCCGAAGGCGTGGCGGCGTTGGCTCGGTACCGAGCACAAGCCAAGGCAGCGCAAGCACAGGGAGTGCCTGACAATGGCTGAGATGGACGCCGACGAACTACTGGATGCCTTGGGTGTAGAAGTCACACCACTCAAAGTCGCTAGCCGAACACCCCGCGAAGAGCGCATCATTTCCGGCTTCGAGGACATCTTGCGCTTCTACCAGGATCACGGCCGCGAACCGCAGCATGGTGAGGGCCATGACATCTTCGAACGCCTCTATGCCGTTCGCTTGGATCAGCTACGCAAGTTGCCCGAAGCGCGAGCTCTGCTGACTGTGCTGGATGGTCCTGGCCTGTTGGCCGGTGCGGCAGCAGCGAACCCGGCTGATATGGATGAGCTTGACGAAGACGCTTTGCTGGCCGAACTGGGGATAGGCGATGGACCCGCCGACCAAGACGGCATTACCGTGTTGCGCCATGTACGTTCCCACGCCGACAAGCGTGCAGCAGAGGAAGTCGCCGATCGGACGCCGTGTGCGGACTTCACTAAGTTCCAGCCGCTGTTCGAGCAGGTGGAGCGGGACCTTAAGTCTGGTATTCGCAAAACGCTGCGCTTCGGACGTGACACAAGCATTGTCGAGGGCAACTACTTCATCGTCGGTGGGCAGCTCGCCTACGTGGCCGACATCGGTGAAAGCATCAAGGCCCCGAACGGTGAAAGCGATGCACGGCTACGCGTCATCTACGCTAACGGCACGGAAAGCAACTTGCTGCGTCGCTCACTGCAACGCGCGCTTTACAAAGATGACACGGGTCGCCGCCTGAGCGACCCGGACATGGGTCCGTTGTTTGGTGATGCCGCCGAGCCTGACGACATCGAAACCGGAACGATTTACGTGTTGCGCAGCCAGTCCGCGCACCCGTTCGTCGCCGAGCACCGGGAGCTGATCCACAAGATCGGCGTGACCGGCGGCAAGGTGGAGACTCGCATCGCTGGCGCCGACAAGGACGCCACCTATCTCCTGGCCGACGTCGAGATCGTCGCCACCTATAAGTTGCACAACGTGAGCCGCGTCCGGTTGGAAAACCTGTTCCACCGCCTGTTCGGTGCCGCACAGCTCGACTTGACCATCGAGGACCGCTTTGGGCACCTGGTCAAGCCAAGGGAATGGTTCCTGGTTCCGCTGCACGTGATTGACGAGGCAGTTGCACGTATTCGTGATGGATCAATCACCGATGTGATCTACGATCCGCCGACAGCCCGATTGATTCACCAATCGCAACAGTGATGGTTGAGCGCGCTATCGGAAGGCTGAGCGCCCCTCTTGAAAACGCAATGGCAAAACTAAACAGGGACAGACCATGGTCGTAGCAGGGGGTAACAAGGCCGCAAATTCCATCGAGGCCTGGCTCAATGAGCGCAGTGACTGGCTGCGCCGGGCGGCTGCCGAATTTCTCGCCAATCGGCGCCTACCAAATCAGGATGAGATCGCTGCGTTGGCGGATCACTGCCTTTTGGAAACCAAAGGGCAATTGGACAAAATGTCAACGCCGCTTGAGGACGGTGCCATCGAGGCTGTTCCAACAGCCGGAGAGCTCCGATTGAAGTCGGTGAGCCAGGTAAAAGGCATCAACGCACTTCGTTCTGATGTCGTTCTCGAAGTTGATCGAGGAAATCTCACAGTCATCTATGGCGCGAACGGCAGCGGAAAGACTGGCTATGCCCGCATGATCAAAGAAATGTGCGGAGTGCGAGCAAAGGACGACCAGCTCTATGGCAACGTCTTCAACGGAGCGAATACGCCACCAGAAGCGAATGTGGTGGTTGCTGTCGATGGGAAAGATCAGCCCGAGATCCCGTGGAAGATAGCCATGGGTCCGATTCGGAACTTGGTATCCACTGTCCAAGTGTTCGACACCATGGCCGCGACTTTTTTTACTGACAAGTCAAATCCGGCCGCCCATGAGCCGCGCTCAATGCGCTTCATATCCGGATTGATCACGATTTCGGACCATGTTGCAGCGGAGCTTCGCAAACGGAAGGAACAATTGGTTTCGAAATTGCCAATCGCACCGCCGGAACATGCGAACACGCCTTCAGCCAAGTTCTTTGACCAAATATCGAAATCTAAACCCCAAGAGATCAATGAGGCATGCGCCCTTCAGAAGAACATCGAGGAAGAAATCGCAGAACTGGAGGGTGCGCTAGCAGCGGAGGACCCCTCGGGGAAGATCAATGCCCTTTCGAGCAGCCTTCAACGTAATGCGGACATTAGGACAACTTGTAATGAGTTGAGCAACGGCTTAACCGATGCCGCCATTGGTGTAGTGGTAGCCACACGGAAGGAGTCGATAACGAAGCGCTCGGCAGCTACTTCGTTTGCCAAGGAACTCTTCGAGGGCATTCCCTTGGCGGGTGTCGGTGATGCCGTCTGGCGTGAACTCTGGACACATGCAAAGGACTATTCGGAAAAGGTCGCCTATGTAGGGCGGGACTACCCCGCGCTCGGTGACAAAGCTCGGTGCGTCTTGTGCCAGCAAGAACTCAGCGATGAAGCGAAAGCTCGCATGAGCAGTTTTTCCGATTATCTGGCGGGCGCGCTGGAGACTGCAGCCAAGGGCGCCGAACAGGCTTTGAATGATGCGGTGATCGCCTTCGCGAAAGCCCCTGACGCAAACTTCTGGTCCCTGGTCGAGGCTGCGACCAGTCTCACCGCAGAAGCTTTGAAGCCTCTTCAGGATGCGCTGGTAAGCCGGTTCAAAGCAGCCGATAAATTGGACGACCCAGTCGGCCTTCCGGCCCTCGACTTTTCGCCAATCCTTGATGGCCTAACCAAGGCAGATGAGCAGCTTCAGCGTGAGCGCAACGCGCTGGTCGCGGTGGCGGGGGCGCAAGGACGGGAAGCAAAGAAGGGTCGTCTGGGTGTGCTGAAGGCCCATAAGTGGCTCGCCAGCATCCGGCCTTCACTACTTGAAGAATGCGAGCGTCAGACCACGCTCAAGTCGCTCGATGATGCGGCGGCCATTGCCGTGACGAATGCCCTAACAAAGAAGGTAGGCGAAATCGCCAACGACTACCTAGTTGGTGGTTACCTGGAGCGCTTCAACGCAGAGCTTGCCGGGCTGGGTGGGAACGAGGTCCGTGTGAAGTTGAATGCCAAGGCCGAGGGCAAGGGACGCTTCAGTTTCATCCTCGAACTACGGGACGCGAAGGCTAAAGTTTTGCCGCGAATGGTGTTAAGTGAGGGTGAGCAACGAGCCGTTGCGCTGGCCTCCTTCCTGGCGGATGTTGGGGGAGCCGCCCGCGCTACGCCAGTCATCTTTGATGACCCAATCTCATCACTTGATCAAGACTTCGAGGAAAAGGTAGCTGTTCGGCTAGTGCAGCTAAGCCAGACTCGACAGGTCATTGTATTTACGCACCGCCTGTCGATGATGACGTTGCTTCAGGATGCTGCGAAGAAGATGGTCGAATTCGGTCAACCCGTGACTGTCGCGGTCCAGGTCATCGCCCGAACGGCAGAGGGAACAGGCGTGCCCTCGGAGATCGACATATTTTCTCAAAAGCCGAAGGCTGGCCTCAACAATCTGCTTCAGGGGATCGACAGCTTGGCCAAAGTGCCCACGAATGTTGAGCCCTTTGCGCGTGCTGGGTTGTGCAGCACTTTCCGGCTCTTCCTAGAGAAGATCGTTGAATATCACCTGTGCGCGGACGTCATTGCTCGGTATCGGAGAGATGTCCAGACGAAAAACAAGATCGCCAAGTTGGCATTGGTGACGCCGGAGGATTGCCAGCGGATCGACGAAATGATGTCGAAGTATTCCGGATTTGTGCATTCGCAAGCCCAGGAGGCACCGGCGCAGGCTCCGAACGCTCAGGCGCTCAAGGAGGACGTAACTAACGTGAAGGAGTGGCTTGAGGGCTTCGAGCAGCGGGTCAAGGAGGCGTTTCCGGCGAAGTAGTCCCTTTCCTAGGAGGTTGGGTGCCCGGTTCGTCGGTTCCACCTGACTGCATGAGTGTCGGCTTGCGCCTGACAGACAGCCGGATCGGTCCAGACTCGCGGGCAAATGCAGACTGCCAGCACCTCAATGCGTCGTATGTAAGGCAAAGCCGCCTTGCCTGTCTCCTTTCGGCGCTGCAAGCGCCGACGCCATTGACGACGCGGCTCGTGGCTCGGAGGCCTAGCTTTTACTCTCTGTTTCCCACGAGTTCGTCGCCGATGCCGAAAGCTCCAACTCATCCCTACGAAATCCACTTCGACACTCGCGCCATGGAAACGGTGGACCAGTTCGCCCTGCTGGCGCGGCAGGCGTACAACCTGGGCGACCCCGGCGCGTGGTTCGGAGCGTTTCGTGGCGGCTACCAGGGATTCAACGTGCGCCTGTACGCGGTGGAAAAGCACTACGCCGAGTTGCACGCTTGGCAGCTGCGCTGTCGCTGGCACCTGGAGCCGGAGTACCAGCTCGCGTCGATCTTCTTCGGCCTCGACTCCGCCCTGGAGTGTTTCGTGTTCGCGATGAATGCCTTGGGCTACGCCGCGCGCCCCACGGAATTCGTCGATATCACCTCGGACAAGGCGCTGCGTTCGATCACGCCGCGGCTCGTGCTGGGCAGCGGCCCCCAGTCAACGCCGCACGCCGCCTTTTCCAGCCACTTCTCGCGCGTGACGGCGCTGTGGCAACAACGCCGCGACCTAATCGACGAGGTGCAGCGCCAGCACGACGTGTCCAAACATCGCTCGACCATCTACCGCGGCGGCCAGCGGCGAATGGATCCGCCTCCCGGCTTCCATGCGCACCTTGGACTCAACGACGATCACCCGCGCCGCTTCGACTTTGCGCCGATGGCCGAAATCATTCTCGATCCAGATCCCAAGCGCTCCGGCGCTTCGCCGCGGCCGCGCGTGAAGTACGAAGACCTGCACACGCTCGAAGGCCTGTGCGGGGAGTTCACTGAGCTGATCGAAGCGTCCTGTCGGGCCTTGCTCGACGATGCCCAGCAATTGATGCCCCTGACTCATGCAGGCTTTCTGGAGCGCTTCGTGGTGGTCGGGCAAGCCGCCATTACGTTGTTTGCCGACGAGGATTGCCAGCAGCCGATCGACGGCATCCAGGGTGTGCGCATCGACTACGGCCATGCCGGCTATGCAGCCGAACCGGGCCGCGTGACACCAGCCTGCGCCAGCATCGCGTACCGCGTGGGCGATCGCTTGCCGCTCGGCGGAGAGCATGACAAGACACGCGAGGTCGGCCCGGCTTGGTTTCGCGATCCCGATACCGGCGCCATCGAGCGCGCCTGGTGGTCGTCATCGCTGGTCTACGTTTCGCCGCCGCTCGTACCCGAGGCGACCGGTCCGTAGCGACGTCGCTATGGGCCGAATGCACGAAGGAACGTTATCCTCGCCTTCGCTCCCTTGAACTGTGACCCCACGACTCCCAGGTCGGATGAGGCGGCCGGCGCTTCCGGCCGGGACGCGAGGACGACTACGACGTTGGAGCCCGAAGACTTCGAGCTGGAATTGCCGCAAACGTGGCCGGTTGGCGTGCGCGATCTGGTGGAAAACAACCGCGAGGCGTTGATCGCCTACCAGCGCGAGCGCGGGCGTATCGATCGGCTCGGATGGACGGATGTCCGGGTGCGCATGGATCCCCCAGTCAACCCGCATCACGCCGGCTATGACACGCTGCTCGCGCGCACCGAGGCGTTGCTGCGTGGCCATCGCCTAGTGGGCTACCACTGCACGCGCTTGACGCCCGCGGAAGTGGACCGGGTTCGCCGCGAAGGGTTGCGCGCCTTGTCGCCCGACTTGGTGCGCGCGCGGCTCGAAGCGCTGGTCGACGCCGGCGAGATGAGCGCGGCGCAGTGCCGCTTCTTCCTCGACCATCCCATGCTGCAATCACACCTGGCCAATCGCCACGGCCGACGCACCGGCTTGGTGTGGCTGTGCCCCAATCGCTCGACGTTGCGCGGTGCGTCGGGGGTCTATCGGCTGTTCCGTTCGTGGGGAGGCGAAGCCTTGTATGCCGGCTTTGAAGACGACCCCGCAGTGATCGCGGTGCTGACGGCGCTCGGCCACCCGGCGATCGTGAAGTGTGCCGTTCCCTTGCCGACCGATGACTTGCACGGATGCCGCGCGGCGCACCTGTTGTCGAACGCGGTGCGCGATCAGATTGAACACTCCGAGCCGTCGCCGACCTTCGACTGGAGCGTGCGACGTGATCTGGTGCCATCCGAAGTGCTCGACGTCATCACCATCGACGACCCACGCTTCGAAGCGCTGACCGGCTATCGCGCCTGGGCGCCGGAGCATCGGATTGGCTGATTCCCCGACAGGGAGCCGCAATCGTCCTCGAGGCTCGGCGTCGATCCGGGCAGGTGACGGCCTAGAATGAAGCCCATGGCCAGTCACCCTGATCCGGATCGCCCTTCTGCCCCGCTCCGGGCGACGAGCGGGGCCGGCTTCGACTTCGAAGATCGCGTCAGCGCGTGGCTGATGGTCAAGCTGCTGGTGGGCGAGCCGGTGCCGCTGATCGGCGGTTACGGCACGATGATTCAGGCGCAGGTCGCGGCTTTGGGCTGGAAGATCGACGACCTATTGGTCACCGGCGTTCAGCACGATGGTGCGGTTCGCCAGCTCGCCTTGTCGTGCAAAGGCAACGTCCAGGTGACGGGGGCCGGCCTGCCGGGCAGCTTCGTCGCGACTGCTTGGGCACAGTGGGACCACTCCACGTTGCCGCTACGAACGTCGAAGGACCATCTTGCGTTGGTAACCGCCGGTCGGCATCCCGACTTCGACGCGACTTGGAGCGAAGTCAAGAGCGCCTGTAAAGGCGACGAGCCGGCGCTGAGCCTGGCTCGCATTCGCGACAATGCGAAGCAATCGCGTGTGTTCGACAGCGTGCGGCGAAAATCCGAAGATGATCTGGCCACTGAGGTCGAGACGTTCGCGCTGATCAAACGTCTCGATGTGTTGCCGGTCGAATTGCATGCCGCCGATGGGCTGCGCGAAGACGAGGCGATCGGCAAATGTGTCCCGCTGCTGGTTTCTGGCGAGCTGGCGGAGGCAGAAGTGCTGTGGGAGTGCTTGCTCAAGCTGGCCAAGCAGACCCGGCTCGAGCAAGGCACCCTCACGTTGCTCGAGGTGTGGGAGAAACTGCGCACGCAATTCGCACTGTGCGACCATCCCGACTACCGAGGCGACTGGACGATCCTCGCGGCGTATTCGGCCGACCAGCGCGACCGAATCGAAACGGCGTTGCCGAACAGTCACTGCGTGGAGCGCTCGGAACAATCGTCCAAGTTTCTCGAGAGCTTGGCGCCCGGCGCAGTCACGATCGTAAGCGGGGAGTCGGGCAGCGGAAAGTCCGGCTTGGTCAAGCGTCTGCTCGACCGTGACCTACCCGCGGCCACGCAGCTTTGGTTGGGATCGGAAGCGACGACCACGGTGCTATCGGCGGTCCAACGCGGTCACGTTGGGCTCAGGCACGAGCTACGTGACTCGTTGCGTGGAACGAACGCGCGCGAGGGCGTGCTCGTGCTCGACGCTATCGAACACATCAATGCAGCCACGCTGGCTGTGCTGGCCAAGACGCTGGCGGACGTAATGGTGTCGACGCCGGATCGACCAACGCCTTGGCGTGTGGTCGTCACTGCCCAGCCTCGCGTTGCGCCGCTGTTGGCCGCAACGTTTGCCGGATTCGACCTCCGGTGGGTCAACGTGGGCCCGCTGTCGGTGCCGGAGGTGAAGCAGGCCTTGCGTGCGTCGCCGGCCCTGAGCTGGCTGACCAGCCACGAAGCGACCATCGAGGCGCTCACCAGCTTGAAGGCATTGGCTTGGGTGTTGGGCGCGGGCGCGGGATTGGCGACGACCGCCACGACTTTCGCGTCGCATATCGCGGTTGTCGATGCGATGTGGGAGTTCTGGACGCAGGACAACATCCCCGGCCAAGTGCTGCTTATGCGCCTGGGCGAGCGCGAAGCGGGAACCGAGCGAAGTTTCGCGCTCACCACGCTTGATGCGGGCGAGCAGCAGGCGTTTCAGGCTGGTCGAACCGCCCTGCCATTGCGGCTGGATTCGTCTACCAACCACGTGCGCTTCGAGCACGATCTGGCGGCCGATTGGGCGCGCTTTCAGCGCCTAAAAGAACTGTCGAGCGATCCGCAGGCGTGGGCGGTGTTCGCGCCCAACCCACTGTGGACCAATGCTCTGCGTCTGCTGGGACAGCACCTGCTGCGACGCCCTACTCCCGACGGCACCGCGTGGGACGATGCATTCAACGCCGAAACTCCGCACACGGGACTGGTGCAAGGCCTGTTGTTCGACGCAATGTGTCTGGACCCCCACGCGCAGCGCTTTTTGAGCGAACGCGCGGATTGGTTGCTGGAAGATCGCGGCCGACGCCTCGACCGAATGCTCACGCGCTTTCTCCACGTGGCGACCGTGCCGCTTCAACCGATTCAGGCGTCGGGCGGTTGGCTCGAATTCCACGCCGAGGCACATCGTCGCGCGATCGTGGTGGGCCGCTGGGCACCAGTCCTGCGCTTCGTTCTGCCGCAGCAACCCAAGCTTGACGGCGTGCTTCACGCTTCGCTTGCACGCCTGGCACGCACGTGGTTGACGCAAACGCCGCTCACGCTCGACGACAACGTGCCGACCCCGTTTCGGCAAGAGTTGACCGACGTAGCCTTGGCGATGGTTCGTACGATTCAGGTGCACAACGGTGCTCGAGACATCCTCGGAGACGTGGATCCGGACTTCTACGGCGCCGCCCTGGCCGGCGTAGGCGATCGACCTGCCGAGGTATCGGAACTTGCGCTGGAACTATGTGGGCGCCGGCAGGTTAACGCCGAAACGGCGAAGCGCATCCAATCAATTCTCTCCCAACGACAGGCCCAGTTGAACCAACGCCTCACGGCTGATCCGGAGTTCAAGAGAAACCACGAGGCGACTCGAAAAATGGGGGTGTTCGGTGGCATCGGGAAAGAGAAGTTGCCGCCCTGGCCGATCGGTGCGAGTCATCCGGTCGATCGAGCCTTTCGCAAGGCCTGCTTCAAGAGCGGCATCCTCGAGCCGCTCATGCGTGTGGCGCCGGCGGTCGCCGCGGAAGTATTGCTGGCGTTGATCGTGGACGACAAGCCAGAGCGCGATTTCGACGCCGGCCGGCATCTGCATCGAGAACGGTTGGGGTTGCAGTACCCGGAAGATGCCTTTCCCTCGATCTTTTGGAAGTCGCCGCTTTGGACCTTCCTGCACATCGCGCCGGACGCGGCGATCACCGCATTGTTGCAACTGGTGCAGTTTTGCACCGAACGCTGGGCCGAAGGCGGCAGTTCGCGCCGATCCCGCCTGAAGTTGAGCATATCGGGTAACGAACGAAGCTTCGTGGGCGGGGGACCGGTGTTTGGCTGGTCGCAGGAAACGTCCGCGCAGACCGGAAACTTGCATTGCGCGCTCGACAGCCTCGAGCGGTGGCTGGTAGCGCGGATCAATGAAGGTTTGGACGTTTCGTCCACGGTCAGTAGGCTGCTGCGCGATTCGGACTCTCTGGCGATCGTCGGGCTGCTGATCAACGTCGGCAAGCATCAACCCGCTCTGTTCGAAGGCCCACTGTTGCCGTTGTTGGCCAGCGTCGAGCTCTATACGTGGGATGAGGCTCGCGTGGCGCACGTGGAGCAGAACTTCAACGCCAGTTTCGTTCCTTCCGGCGCGCAACTGTACGAACTGGCCAAGTGCTGGACTCTGGCGCCGCACCGCTGCCGAGAGTTAATCGACGTGGCCATCGCATTGATTCTCGCTCGACCGGCGGTGGCAGACGCGATGCGCGCTTCAACGTCGACTTGGCCTGTTCCCGAGGACGCGCTCGCGGCCCTTCAACGGCGCATTACCATTGCGCGCCTGGATAGCGGGAACTATCGAACGAAGGCCGATGGCGGCGTGGTCTTCGTCTTGTCGGTCGACTTGGTGAAGGAAGTGCAGGCCTGGAAATCCTCGCATCCATCGGTAGGTCAGCAACTAGCGGCGGCGCACGCGTGTCGGCAATTGCTCGAGTCCAACCAACCCATCGCTGACCCCGTGGCTGTCGCGCTTGCGGAGGTCCTGGCGGCCCCGGCCGACGAAGAAGCGTGGATACAACAGCGCTGCGAGCGGGCTATCGCGGCGGTGCTGACGTTGCTTGCACCGGGCTGGCTGGCGCGCAACGCCGCCGTCCAAACACAAGTCGATGCGATCTTGGCGTCTGCGCTGACATCGCTGCCCAAAACGGCGGAAGAACTGAGCAAGGCACGGTTTCCAACTACGCTCACCGGAATGGATTTCATCGCGACGGCGCTGACGCGACAGTGGGCCGCGAATCCCTCGCCCGAGACGGACCAGCGCGTCCTTCGCCTGTTGACCAGTGGCGAGCGATCCTCGTTCCAGCACACCATAAACGCTGCCTACCCACTTCGCGACAGCCTAGGGGATCGGTGGTGGCGTCTGTTGCACTTGGGCGTGCTTTGGTCCGGACTGTCGATGCTGGCGCCGCGCTACGGGGACCCGAGCATCGTCGAGCGCGTGTGGACGAGCTGGTGGCGTCGGTTGCAGCAATTTTCGCTCCGTGTGCCCTCCGTGCCCGACGCGCTGGACGTCCACCGCGTCGATCAGGGCTGCGCACGGCTCATGCGTCGCCGTCAGCTGCGTGCGTTCGAGGCCGATGAGTCGCGACGACACCCCGACACGCTGGCCGGGGCGAGCCTGGACACCCAGGGGTTGGATGACCTGTTCCATTGGCTGTTGCGCGACGCCGGCTCAGGCAATCTGGAAACCGACCTGGCCCTGGTTTCGAAGTTCTGGGCCTTGGAAGTTGAGCACGCGCAAGACCACATGCGGGAGGACGAGCGGGAACTGCACCTGTCCGGGCAGTTTGCGTATCACCTCGTGGAAAAACTGGCGGCCTTTGCCCTCCATGAATCGCTGGCCGACCCCGCTCGTGCATGGCGACAGGTGCTCGAGCTTGGACCGGCGGGACACTACGCCATCCAACACTTTGTGCAGGCGGTGTTCCTGAGTCTGTCGCGCGGCGCCGATCCTGGGCGCTTCGAGTCGCTATGGAAGGCGCTCGCCGACTATGCCTTGGCCGCGGACTGGAACTTGCCTCGCTTGTGGTTCTACGGCGAACAGCTGCAACGAGCCATCTTGGGCTTCGGTAGCGAATGGGCGCTCGACAGCTTGCCTGCGGGGGCCGCCGGCCGGATGCAGGCGACATTGAGCGAATGGGCCAAATCTCATCTCAAACGCGAAGACAATCTCGCGAACTTGAGTGTGTTCCTGTGCTCGAGCTTCGCCGCCCCGTTGCGGTTCGATGGCTTGCTGTGGATCCAAGCAGCGCTCAAGGCGCCGAATACGTCAATCGGTTTCCACCGCGATGCCTGTGGCGACGCGCTAATCGAATTGATACTCACGCTGTTGCAACACGACCTGGCTGCCCTGCGCCAGCGTCCGGATGCGCAGGCGGCGCTGCAGGAGATTGCCGCGGCCTTGGCAGCCACCGGTCGTCGAGACGCACTCGCCATGCAGGACCGACTGCGTGCCGCGCTGATGGGTTAAGCGATAGGTGCACGTTCGGATCTTTCCACGATGTCAGCTTCTGGCCGATGGCTTCCCTAGCTGTGCAGGTGACGGCCAGGCAAATTGCGACGGGCAGAGGTCGACGGCGGATTCAACCGATCGACGCAACACATTGCCGATAACGTTCGGCGGGTGCTCGCTGCGCACGTCTTTCGGGTTATGACACCCTGCGCAGCCATGCACTGGTCGCTAGCCGGATCGCAGTTTGCATGGCGGCGCGAGGCGACGGCTTACGCCAACGTGGCGTCTGCTTATGACTGATCCCGGCCGCCCCCCATGCTGGTCAGGAAGCCAGCGAGCTGATCATGGGGATCGGTTTGGGTGGTCAGCTTTATCGGTGTGCGCCATCTGACGCATGCACTAGGGATTGGTCCGCGACTTCCGGATCGCGCATGCGTCGTTTCAGCTTGTCCACGCATGTCCGATCTGCGGCGTTCTCGATGATTGCCAAGGGACGTTCAGTCAGAGAACGGACTTCTAACCGGGCCAAAACGGCCTCGACCGAGCCCTAGTGTTCTTTGGTGAGTGAACTTGTGCTGGCAACAGCCTCGGGATCGCGAGACTGCCAGCCACCGCC
>Ga0157370_10002671_pt1 | contig 21372 bp, 23 predicted proteins | sample C35metaG_FD_113463 | JGI IMG/M metagenome (GOLD analysis project Ga0157370, IMG submission 113463) | Corn rhizosphere microbial communities from Kellogg Biological Station, Michigan, USA - C3-5 metaG | ecosystem: Host-associated > Plants > Roots > Rhizosphere > Soil | place: USA: Michigan...
AACACACCTATTACCGACGGTAAGTATTCGGTTAACTGTTTTGAAAATGATTTGTTCCATGTTTCAAAAGGTTAAACTTTTTAAAAGGAACAGTAGGTGGGATTTGGAAATTTGACAACAAATGCTATTTTTGCCAAACTAAAGACGAACCACCAACTTGGTTCCTTTGACGAGCTACCGTATTGCAAGTACCGTAGCTCTTTTTTATTGAAAATTACCTAAAGTTACATATCAATTTTTGTTTTCAACGCTGGACTACTGGGCTTTCCAGTAAATTCTGAAACTTTCTGAAAATTTTGATTTGTTTAATTTTTCTAATTTTTTGGATTATTTTAGTCCTTAGTAACTTTTTGAAATTTTTTGAAAAAAATGGAAATTATGCCAAGACTTCCTGATTCTCCACCAACCATTGGTATGCAGGTTAAGAAACTACGTATAACCCTCGAAATGCTTAGAAAATCAGGAGGGTTAAGGAAAATTGATGTTATGAATCGTATTAATAATGGGGGTATCGAGAAAAAAATAACGCAGTCAGATATCAGTAAAATGTTAGGGGCTGGTAAAAAACATCATTATAGAACCTCAAAAACTTATGAAAATTTTAAAAGGACTTTTGAAATTCTGGATGAGGTGATATTAGCTGAATATGGAAGAGTTTGGAATTGGCATTCGTATACTTGGGAGCCTGTATCAAATGCTTTTATTCAAAATAGCGAAAAATTAAATGGCTTAGTTGGTTATTGGCGAGCCTTCACTTGGGATAAGGAAACGTCAGAAATACGTGAAGGAGACTATATACATTCATTCAAAATCGACATCCGAAACTTAAACGATATACATTGTGTCACCAAGGGAACGACATTTGAGAAAGGTTTTATGAGAATGTTAAGTAGTGAAAAAATAATGTTACAAATATCACATAGGGAGCGGAGAGTTGTTTTATTTCTTGATATTGGCTCAACTCAGATAGAAGACATTAAAAGAAGAAAGCGATTTATGCTGGCTTATCTCGATAGCGGGACAACAAAAATTAAGTCTGGTTTTGCAATTGTTGAACGAACAGAGAAAAAATTATTTACTGAATTACAACCAGACAGTTTACCTATTTCAACACTTGAAAATGAAGAAGGGTTTTTAAAAATTTTGAAAGATCAGCAACTTGTCATGAAATAGATACAGTTCACTGATTGTATCGAATTACTTATTGACCACGGAATCGCAGCAAAAACAGGAAACCGCTACTTCTTTTCCTTTAGTCATTTCCCAGGAAGTGGCTAATGCATTATTATCAATATCGTCTACTCTTATCGGAATTTGCGTTAATGTCCGATTTTTAACCTCATGGGTTTCATACAAGACCTCGTTGTTAGCGATTGGAAAATGTGAGTGAATTAATTGGATCCCAAATTTTCTTTTGGTGTTGTATTTAGACATGACTTGGAATACCTCTTGCATCATTTGGTATTCTTTTTTTGAAAGTTGGAGGCTCCTCATAATTTTTTCTTTAAATATAAGTATTTGAAGTAAAAAAACGAACTTTTTCATAGCAAATAAACATAAGGTAAAAGAGCCTTCAGCCAAAAAAAGTGGAGCTGTGTGGCACACCTGTCCACACAGAAGCTTGGCCGGCGTGCCGTCAACAAAGCCAAAGGAGAGACGCAAGGAACGGATTCGGCTCGTGCCCTGCTGAAATGGTGGCAAGGAAGCACGAAGTGCGCTGCCAGCTACGTTATACGCGAGATTTGGCAGGTATTTTTGTTTTCGGGTAGGCGTTGCAGTTATAGGACGAAAATCATGACAAATCGAGTTGAAGCAGGCTGCAAGGCACGCCAAATTATAGGCAGCGGGTGAACTGTAATCGTCTGAAGTGCACAATGACGAATGGAACGAAAATGAAAGCGAAATGAACGTCGGGGATTGCGGAGCTGTATGTGTGTTTATGCGAGAAGTTTTGAGCGTTGGGATAAACACCATGCAGTGCAAGCAATATGGCAAGGCTATGAATGGAGCAGTAATTGAGTGGAATAAGGAAGCGTAAACGAAGCGGAATACAGGACACAAGTAGCTGCCATGAACGAAGGCTGCCGGAACTGCAAATAGTATGACAAACTACTTCTACCCATGGCGCGAGATCAAGCCTGCGAAGACTCACGTCATGGGCAGTGCAAGTAAAAGCAAACCATAAAAGGTCATAAATGATAATGCTTTTTGTTGCACTGGTTTGGTCGTACTATTTGCTGACAAAGCCTGAGAGAAACCTTTTTACCTTCATTTAGAAACATAATTGATTTCAAATTTGCACTTGAGATATTAATTATTCAAGTTTTCAAATTCTTCCCTTGCCCATGAAAGATTGGCGACTGCAATGGGATATTCTCTTCCTTGCTGATTAGCAGTATCAATAGCTCTTTCAATATTTGAAATACCAAGAGCACATAACCCTCTATCGTGAGAATCTATTGCCGTTTTTATTTGACAAACTCCGAGATTATTAAGTGCCGCTATATTGTTCGGATTAGCTCTCAATTCCTCCTCATACATTGGTATAGCAAGGCTAGGATCGTAGTTTCCCATGGTATGGGCTTCCAAAAAGGTTTCTGACATATCATCACTCATAATAAAATTTTTCTCAAAGTTACATTTCCAAGAACAAGTAACTAACTGTTAGTTTTTTGGTAAGTAAATATCAAGTAACTCTTTTGCTGTGAAGGCGTCAAACTTTCTTATAACATTATATTTTTTATGGTAGTAAACCTCGACATATAGTTCTCTTATTTTGTAGAGCAGAATTGTGTGTTCGGGATCTTCCCGGGTACCTTTGAACTCACCATCCCAAACAAGTTCTGCTTGTTCTTGTTCATCTAAGTCAAAAAACTGGTTAGGTGTCATAGTAGAAGTAAATAATTTTTTTTAACCTTATTGAGCTATTTATTTTGATTGTTGTGAAGTTAGTAAAAGCTATTCACGATTTGCATTTAGTTATCGGTTTGGATTCGAAAGAATATTTCTCATAGAACATTGATTATTGTATGTACTTACGTTGGGGTGTGATTCTATTGCTCCTGTTCAATAATCAGTGTTATATGAGAGTGCCGGTAGGCATTGTAATTAAGAATTGAAAAGAGTGAGATTTTCACTTTCGCTATAAGACGTTATTGAGGAGTAAATTTCTTTTTCAACATCTTGGCGGTGCCTTCCGAATTTGCTTCTGGAAAGATTTATGATTTCTCTTTTGAAAGAATTGGAAATCTTCTTTACAGGAAAAGTCTCTGCACTGAATGGTTTCGAAGTCGCACCATCAATCATTAGTTTTATGTAAATCGAGTAAAGAGGAAGATTGATAAAGTCCGCTTCTGAAAATATCGGATGAAATTCCTTTTCCAAATAGGTGGCATCTTCTGCGCCAACTCTAAAAGCTATGGTTGTTCCCACATTACCAAATACCGCTTCCCTAATGGCTTCGCTTAATTGACCGATATATTGATGGGTTAAAAATAGCGACAGTTTATATTTTCGAGCCTCTGACAAGATTCTTGCAAAAGACAGTGAAAGAAAAGAGTGGCATTCATCCAGATATAGAAAAAAGGGGTTACGTTGATCTTCTTTTTGAGAAGCTCTATATAAAGTCGCGAGTTGAATCGACGTTACTAGTATGCTGCCCAGGATGGATGAAGCGTCTTCTCCTATTTCTCCTTTCGATAGATTAGCGATTAGAATTTTTCCTTGATCCAAAATATCCTGTATTTGTATTGTTCCGGTTTGTTGACCTACTATGTTTCGAAGTATCGTGTTACTCAAAAAGACTCCTGATTTATTAAGAATGGGAGTGATGGCCTCCGCTTTAAATGGGGCTGGATATTTATCAAACTCCTCTCGCCAAAAAGAGTGTATATGGGGGTTGATAACATAGGTCAACACTTTACTGCGAAAACGATAATCGGTGAGTAATGGCTGAATATCTAAGAGCGTAGCGTGAGGATAGTATAGTAAGGTCAAAAAACAATAATGAAGGATATATTCAAGCCTAGGGCCCCAATTATCCTCCCAAATGCGTTTAAACGTCGAAATAAGGTTAGAAGCGACCAGATGGTGATGTTCTGGATTAATACCCTCTAATGGGTTAAATCCGATCGGAAACTCTGTATCCTTTGCATTAAAATACGTTACATCGCCGATCCTTGCCTTCGGGATATAATTTAAAAGAGTTTCAGCAATATCACCGTGGGGATCAATAACACATAATCCCTTCCCTTTTTCGACATCTGAAATTGCCATATTCAGAAGTAGTGATGATTTCCCTACCCCAGTTTTACCAATGCAGTAGATATGTCCAAATCGATCAGCATCTTTGATGCCAAAACTAATTTCTTGAGTGCGCCAGTTTGTTTTTCCGATGTAGGTAAAATTTGTTGACACTATTTAATTGTAGTGGTAAAAAGCTTAATTATAAGGGAGAAAAAATTGAATCGTATGCAGAATGAGTTAAGAGATTTATCTTTTTAAAAGAAACGTATTATTTTAGTTATATGCTCCTGAAGCAACGGATTTGAAAATAAGTTAGCACTCTATTTTATTAATTATAGTTATCTCACTATGACACTATCAAAAACTGACTTTTTAATCTTTCTCGATTGTCGTAAGAATGCCTGGTTGAAAATTCATAAGCCAGAAATATATTATTCTAAGGGGCTTTCTTCCTTTGACCAAAATATTATTGATACCGGTAATCAAATTGATGTACTTGCGCGAAAACTTTTCCCCGGCGGTGTCTTAGTTGAATCTCGAGATGAAACAGAACTTACAAAAAGCCTCATGGTTGAAAAAGCTTCGGTCATTTATCAGCCTGCATTTACTACGGATAAATTTATAGCTGTCACTGACATTCTTGTTTGGAATCCTACAACAAGTGTCTATGATCTCTATGAGGTCAAATCATCAACGTCTTCAGAAGAAGGCGGAAGAAATACTGAAGAGTATATAATCGATATCGCCTTTCAAAAAAATGTTATTAATGATTTGGGAATAGTAATTGGAATTTGCAATTTAATTAGGATCAATAAAGAATATGTAAGAAATGGTGACATAAACGTTACTGAGTTTTTTTTGATTGAAGATGTTACCGAACAAGTAAATAAAAAGCTGGATGAGATAAGAGAAAAAATGGATAGGGCTTTTGAATATCTATCTGATGATAATGAGCCACCCGGACATTGTGATTGCATTTATAAAGGTAAAAATTCTCACTGCACAACTTCCTGGTATTCGAACGGTGACATACCAGAGTATTCAGTTCACGCTATAGCAAGAATAAATAAGAAAAAGCTTACAGAATTGATTGATGGCAATATTCTAAGTATCCATGATGTTCCCACGAGTTTTAAGCTTTCGGATAATCAAAGACGGCAAGTAAATACTGCCCAGTCTGGAAGAGAGTATATTGATGCTAGGAAAATATCTGAATTTTTAGGAACTATGAATTTCCCATTATCATTTCTTGATTATGAAACTTATCCTTCTGCAATTCCAAGATACGACGGCTATAGCCCATATCAACAAATTCCCTTTCAATTTTCCCTTCATGTGGTTGAATCACATGATGGAGAAATGACTCACCATGATTTTATTTACACAAAAGGAGATTGTCCGGATAAATATTTTTCTGAGGCATTAAAAACATACTTGCCGGAAAACGGAAGTGTTATCGTGTGGAATCAGAAATTTGAGAAAGGTATTAATGAGCAAATTGGCGAACATTTACCCCACTACAAGCGTTTTATGGAAGAGATAAACAATAGGGTAGTTGATTTAATGATTCCTTTTTTTGGAAAGACCACAATCTACGATCATCCTGAATTTAAAGGTAGCGCTTCTATTAAGTATGTGTTGCCAGCATTAGTTCCACATCTTTCTTACAAGGACATGCACATTCAAGAAGGAGGCACAGCCTCTGATACCTGGAATCGCATTGTTTCTGGAGAATATTCTGAAGAAGATAAGGCAATTAAGATAAAAGCTCTTAAAGATTATTGTCATCTTGATACTTTGGCTATGGTAGAAATTTGGAAAATTTTGAATAACGTTTAGATTATATGATTTAATAATTTAGAGGAGTAGCAACAAGTACTATAAATTAGAATGTGGTTAAAACTAAGGATTGAAAAAAGATTTCACCAAACAATTTCTACCCAAGATTGTTTGCTCGCAGAGATCTTTGCCTCTGCTACTATTTTATTTTTCTCAGTAGTAGTTAGAAGATCAGATAAAATATTTGTTGAGTTTGCGGGATCAACGACGCGAGAAAAAAGCGGGTTTGCTTCATTGCTCGCTAGCGAATTAATTGCATGCCACACGTTATTAGCCAAATAATCGTCACCTTTCGACTTTCCCCAAAGAATAGTATTAGTAATTAAATATTCAAGATAAATTGATGGGAAATCCAAAGAATGTAACTCTCTCCAAATTTTTAAAATCTTTATCTCATTTAACCTCCCCGATTGAGAAATATCGTTGATATGCTTTTGAATGTTTGTCTGTCTCCAAGTATCTAGTTTTGAGACATACAAATTATGATCGTTAGTATTACCCTGGAGTCTTCTTGCAGGAGTTATATCTACTTCTATATTACTAATTTTAACCCTTACGGAGACATTTTGTTTTCTAGTATTTGGATAATGAGAGTTCAAAGTACTAAAAAGTGAATCGTAAATAACTTTAAGGCTATGTGGGCAATCATTTGATAATGAAATTAAGTAGTCAACATCTGATGCAATAGATATTGCAGTTCCCTTTGCGCGTGACCCTGAATTTATAATTTCATTAAAATATTGCACTGCCCAGCTCTTTAATCTGTTTTTAAGTTCTGGTATCGAATAAACCTCATAAATTGACAAATCATGTGGTCTGTACTTCGTTAAAATACCGAGTAGATAATTATCACTTTCTGTCATAACCGGTAGTAATCATTGATGTAACAATATCATTTAATAACCTTCCGCGAAAGTTAGTTACTGCGGAATGACGTTTTCCGTCTAAATTTTTCATCTGTTCATCAGGTATTCTTCCAAGGTAGTAAGGGGCATATACTACCAGCGCACATTTATCGGGTTTCTTATCAAGGATCTCTTCAATATCTTCGCTCCAATCGGGCCAATATACCAAGTATACGGAAGCCTCTTCGGCTTTTCCTAAATCAGAAGCAGATGTTATTTCGACTATATTTTTTCCTTTAAATAATTTCGAATCAAGCAAAAGGCTTTTTAAACTTGTAACATTATCGCCCTTTGCAAAAATTGCTATTCTCCTCTTTGCCAAACCATTTCCTAAGCGCCAAAGGGCAGGAGAAATTCCAGATATCCAAAGTATGGTGGCTCTTGTCAAAAAGAAAAGAAGAATTATGGTATCTATAATACCAGCAACTGTAATGAATTTTAGGAAAATATGGGAGTATTCTTTCATAATAACTATATTATTTGCGTTTACCTTTTTTGAAGAAAAGATTCAGGATTTGTATAAAAACTGATTTCTCTTTTCGATTACGTTCAAGGTTTTCATAATAAGATTTTCTTTGAAACTCCTCATGTTTACGACCATCTTGAATTTGATCTTCTGTCCATTGATAAGACCAGACTATTTTACCATCTGTAACCCAATAGTGTGACCTGCACGGAATTTGCCAATTACCTATAGACGGATAAAGTGTAGGTTTACCCCTTTTTACTGTAAGCGACCAATCAGTCGGCGCAATTGGTGCGACCACCTTATTTCCACAACCACAAGGGCACAAGTGTGCTGCAATTCCAAACTCCTTTGAAAAATAAAGAATCCCTGGTTCGAGTTGCTTTGGGACATAATAAACTTTATTCAGCTTGAGGTTAGTTATCATCTCCAACTAAGTGTATATCGTGGATGGAAAATAACATATTGTTAAAATTACTATCATCAAAATAAAATCCTCGGAGTTGTTTAAAGCGCATCACTGCTAAACAAGCATTTAACGCATTAAGTTCAGAAAGTTGAATATTTGATTTATAAATATCATCAACCTCATCGTGCATAGGTGCCAATTTTCTGGCGATCATTTCCTGTGCTTTTTCAACTGAATAATATGTTGTTCTTACCATGCCATCAATCGAACCTTTATTTTTGTTTAATCCCATACCCACATCAATAAACGGAATACCTTGCTTAACAAGTAATTCAAATATTTCTTTTCTTGATGAACCCTTATCAACACATACGAAAGCGAATGTTGTGCCTTGTAAATCTTCGAAAGAATCCGCATAAATATATTTTGGATAAGTACTGATTCCGTGTCGGAATTCATCATATCGATTTTTATGAACTTCTGCCTTTGTTTTGCCAAATTCATTCTTTTGTGCATTCCCAGGTGAACGAAAGGCATTATGAATATGAAAGGGATCACCGTCAAAACCGCGGATCTCTTTTATCGATGTTCGCACAAGTAAGTCAAAAATGTATGAACCAGTACCGCCGAGACCAATGATAGCAACAATATCCTCTTTGAATTTGGCCGAAAGTTCTCCAATCTCCGCACGGCTGGTCAATGTATCATTAAACTTAAATACTGACTCCGTATGATCTTCTACAGAACGGAATGTCAAAAACTTTTCTTCAGGAAAGAGTTGTAATGCAGGTCCAGAGATAATTCCAACATAGCTTTCAATCTTTTCAAAAAGGTCCACAAAGGCTCGCCAATTACCCTCCCTTGTCTTTGGCTTATTTGAAAAAGATCTTTCAACTACAATATCTTTAGCGGCCAACTGCAAGGTTGTTACTCCACCGCCCAAATTCTTTATTTGCTCACCGGTAACCTCACATGGGTGAGAACCACAAAAAAATATTTGGTGATCTTCAAGACGAACATGATCTGGATCAATAAAAGTCAATTTCGATACTATTGCACCATCTTTTATTAAAGTGAGATGTTCATCCAAATAAGGAATATCACGCACAACAAGATAGTTGCTATCAATAGAAATAGCATACCCTTTTTCTAACAACCGCCTTATGTCGTCGTTATGATTGGCCAGTCGGTGTAACATCAAATCTCATTTGATCTTTAACCTTAATTTTGCCTCCTGGAGGTAGAATGCCTTCTGGTTTCTCACCATGCCCCCGCGTATATTTTACTGAGTATGTTACTTCAGGGTGATTAGGATAGTCAGGGTATGCAAATGTTACAACTTCGGCGTACGTAATTTCTTCTTTTTTCTCCATCTCTTCGGGATCTCCATTTACGAAGATGGTTATTGTTGTAATCTTTTCGGCAGTCATACTTTATTTTTAATTGAGTTAATTAATAATTATTATCCTTTTGATTGTTTGGGGTCTTCTGAACGAGGAAATGTTCTTTCTTCTTGATATCTACCATTTTCCTTCTCAATTTTTACAGACCCTTCACCACCAATCGCTTTTTTTAGCACACCACTGGCGGTAGCATCTTCTTTTGTTTCGAAATGCTTAATAAGTTTTTCAGTTTTGTCTTGCTTTAAATCCCAACCACCTTTTCTATTATTATGGGATAGCGTAAATTTTGGAAGCTTTGCCATGTGTAATTAATTTAAGTCAGGCGGAAGCACTGCAATTACTACTCCCTGTATCTGACAGTTATCAGTAACAATAATTGGTTTATATGAAGTATCTGATGATTTTGGGCGAAGGATAATTGCAGAATCCGTTCGATCAAAAATCTTTACTGTTGCCTCATCGTTGATTAAGGCGACGACTTTTTCTCCATTATAAGCTGTACTTTGTTGTCGGATTAAAAGAATATCTCCGCCATTAATTCCAGCATCGTTCATTGATTCTCCAGATGCCCGCAGAAGGAAATAATTTGAACCTTTCCTGGCGAGTTGAGTTGAAACCGGAATAAGCGCCTCAATGTTTTCAGTTGCCAAAATTGGAACCCCACAAGTGACTGTACCAACAAGTGGAATATCAACTGTCTCAATAGAAGAAGGGTTAATGAGCGGGTTTTCCCTCAAACGAAGGTTATTCCCAACTTTCTTTAGAAGCCCCATTCGTACAAGTCGTTCAATTACTATGCTTGCAGATCGAGGAGATCTTCCTCCTGTCACCTCATTAATTTCCCGCAACGTTGGTTTCCTGCCTTCATGAATAAGTTTATTTCTTATAAGATTAAAGGCTTTCTTATCGGTATCGCTTAGATTAATGAGCATAGTATAATAAGTATACGCTAAGGTATAAAAAAATTCAATATTTACAAAAAGGAAAAATAATGCTGATCTGAAAAGAGAAGATAAGGTTAACGCAACTATCTCACTTATACAAATTTACAGCAAAACATGTTTGACGTTGAAGAGATGGAATGCCTAAATGGAAGCCCTGAAAATGTTACCATGGAAAGGATGGTTTATCGAGAATATTCGCAAGTGATACTACTTGTTCTTTGATTGCTGCTATATCTGGTACTGCTGGGCTGGTATTCCCTGCCCTATTCCCTCTTCGTGCACTGGACAATGTACTGTGTCTTTTTCTAGTGCGGGAAATTTGCGTGTTAGAGGTGTTCGACTTTGAATTTGAGTGGGTCACCTTCGAGAACTTATAAGGAAAAATCGAGATTTTATCCTTGAAAATTCTACATATATTGGCGGTTCGACTTTCATTTCCATCAAACTCGATTCCTTTAGGAAAGTAGAACCACTGAAGTAAAATTTTTTGGTCAATTTCGGCTTCTTCCCATGTTTTGACTGGGTTTAAAAATATGCTTCTAACTTTCGTAAGTAATTCTGGAAAATTGTGGTTTTGTTCTTCAGGTTCTTTAATCTCCTTTGGCATATTTTGAATTTGGAAATCGATCTTTTGTAGCTGTTCTCTACAAAATGCATCATTGATAACGCCATTCAGGTTCTTTTCCAGAATTAAGCTTTTTTTCTCTTCAAGAATCGCTATATCCTTTTCAATCTTTGGCTTATCAAAATCGGATTGAGCCTTTTTTGGCTTGTTTTGTGTTAATACCAGATTTCTCACCTTTTCAAAATAATCAATACTCATTTTTAAGTGTCCTAAAATTTCTTTAAAGTGATTTTCTAATGCTTCTTTTCTAAGATTAATTTTTTGATGATGTACCAAGTAATAGGGATATCTTTGATAGCGTCCTTTTGACCAGCTGCCAGAAATGGCAAAACCAGAGGGATGACGGAAAAACTTGGTTAAGGGGAAATCAGGATTATTTTTACAGTGTATACTATGTCTTCTGCCCGATAGAATTTTCTGAACTCTTTGAAATAGGCTTTCAGATATTATTGCATCGAATGAGCCTTTGTGCCGTTCACCAAATTGATCAATCCAACCGGTATATATTTCTTTTCGTAAAGTCGAGTAAAAGCAGGTTTTTGACAATGGCTTTCCTTGTGAATTTATCATACCTTGAGTCGTCAACCTTCTGTGTATCTCTAAAACTGGATGAATACCTAAAGCAACTTCTTCAAAGGCAGCCTTAACAAATGGTGCGAATTTGTTCTGTTTAATTGTGGACTTACCGTTGATTTTTACATTAGAATAGCCATAGGGAGCTTGCCAAACATAACGCCCTTCTCGAATTGCATCTACCATACCTCCAACACTTCGCTCCGCTCTGACATCGTTATCAAACTGTGCAACATTAGCGATAATATTTTCCATAAATCTCCCCGCAGGCGTGTCCTCAAAAAATTCTGAAGTTGACTTTATCTCAACCCCATATTTTTTAAGAAAAATTCGGATTTGACTATAGTCATCGGTGTTACGGGAAATGCGATCAATTTTATAGGCTATTACTGCCGATACACCATTCTTTTTTACCGAACAAAATGAAAGCATTTTTTGTAATTCGGTTCTATCTGCTGTTTTCGCACTTTCGCCTTGTTCAATATAGGTTGCGATAACATCGTAGCCATTCTTTAGAGCATAATCTTTGCAATTGCGTTCTTGTGTCGCTAAGCTGTTACCCTCTTCGACTTGTTCTTTGGTTGAAACACGGCAATAAATTACCGCTTTTTTTATTGATGATTGCATGATTGAAAAAATTACAATAGGGATATGATGCGTGCCAAATAATCAAGTATTTCCTGTTCTGACACGTCCTCAGAACTCGTATCCAAAAAATCCAAAGAGGGAGAACGTGAACTACTGTTGTTGCTAGACAAAAGAGTACGTTCCCCCTCATTAGGTTCAATCTTTGTATTTGTAGTTTGGAATCTTTTGTCTAGCTCTTTCATCATAACGTTTTTATTGTGATTTGTTAATAATTAGATATTAGGAAATCTATGCACTGACAAAAAGGGAGAAAAATTTAAATGTAGCGAAATAGGCAGTTATCCACAGGCTTGAGAATATCGCAAATTGCCCTCCCTTATGTTATTGGGCCAATTGCATAAAATTCCAAATATGGAGAAAGGTCGATATCCAAACAAGCTAAAAATGTTTCGACATTGCCAGGGCTATTCCCAAAAAAAGGTTGCTCGGTTTCTTGGTTTAGACAATACGAGTATGCTCTCTCGATGGGAAAATGGCATTTCAATTCCAAGCCTTATGCTGGTATTTAAACTTGCTCGCATTTACCAAGTCGAGCCTACTGAGTTGTATGAAGAACTTTGGAATTATTTTGAAAGTAGCGAAAACTTGGCTGCTTGAATTTTTGAAGAATTTAGAAATAATCACAAGCTATTTTATGGTTCCTAAAATCTTTAAAAAACGAACGATAACGAATGATTAAATGAACGATCGTTTGTAAAGTGAACCCATTATTACTAGCTAATTACATAAATCGTATGAATTACGATTACGATCCCTACGAAAGAAAGCTTGCCAATGAAATTGCTGACGCACTCAATGATAGAGATTCAATCACCATGCATCTACAGTTCGCGAGGAAATATAAAGAAGAGTTTCTTCGAAAAACGCTCAATAAAGTAATGAAATTGTCGGAGGCAAGTATCAAGAAAAGTCGCGCTGCACTGTACACCTTTCTTATCAACCAAAGTGATAAATATGGCGATCCTCGGCATTAGTACGAACACACGGCTCCTGGGACAAGCAATTATCGAACAAGGAAATTTACTAGACTACTCAATTCGTCTTCATAAATCGCCTTGGTCAGCCTCGAAAGCAAACAAGATAATCGCCGGTTTGGAGCCGTGTGTGCGGCAATATTGTATTAAAAGTGTTGTTTTGTCAATTCCCTATGCACACCATCAGACAAAGGAATTCCGACAGCTTGTCGCATGCATCAAGAAATACTTTGAAAAAAAGAAGATCTCGATTTGTTCAAAGGCGGTGCAATCGCTGCATTCTTTATACCCGGCGGAACAAAAGAAAACCAAAAAGGCGCTCATGGAATATCTAACTACTCAATACCCACAATTAACCTACTGTTACTATCGGGAACTCAAGAATAGGAAGAAGTATTATATCAAGATATTTGAGGCCGTAGGAGCGGCAATTCTCTACTATAAAGAGCAAATGAGATAAGAACAAAACAGGATTTATTCCTGTTTTTTGTTTGTACACACGTTGCCTAATACGCAAATTTTTCTCCCTTATCCATTTCGGCATTCTGGATACAATAAAGAAAAACATTCTTTAAAAATTAAATCATTGTATTATGGATGCACAATCTACAACGTCTACCCTCGACGTTTATCAAATCGTTACAGACCAAATTATCTCCCTTCTTAAGCAAGGCATTATTCCATGGCAAAAGCCGTGGAAGGATTGCGGAATACCAATGAATCTTATGAGTAAACGGCATTATCGCGGTATTAATCTCTGGTTGTTGCTTTCTCTCAATTACGAGAAGAGCTACTTTCTAACCTGGGATCAGATAAAAGGGCTAGGAGCCTCGGTCAATCGGGATGAAAAAGGTCATATCGTAGTATTTTGGAAAATGGTACCTAAAAAAGATGCGAAGGATGATGAACAAAAAAAAGTACCCATTTTGCGATACTATAAGGTCTTTAACGTGGAACAATGCAGAGATATTCCGCAGAGCCTAATCCCAAGTAGTGAAGAAGTCATTAGGGAGTTTACTCCCCTGTTGGAATGCGAAAGTATTATTAACACGATGCCTGATTGTCCGAAAATCGTCCACAAGGAACAAAAGGCGTATTATCAACTCGACACAGATGCCATTAATATGCCCAAAAAGAAAAGTTTCAATTCCGAAGAGAGCTACTATGCAACTCTTTATCACGAGCTGGTACATAGTACCGGCGCGGAGAAACGTTTGAACAGAAAATCGTTAAAAGAAGCAATGCCCTTTGGTTCCAAACCTTACGCTATGGAAGAGCTCGTAGCTGAAATGGGGAGTTCGTATTTATGCCAGTTTTCCGGTATTCTCCCTTCTCAAGTGGAACACCAAGTGGCCTACGTACACAATTGGCTACAAGTGTTTGAGAATGATAAACGATTCTTGATTATGGCCTCTGGACACGCACAAAAGGCCGTAGATTTTATTTTAGGCAAGGCAGATGATCAGCTCAAAAAGAAAGAGGGAGAATATATGGAAATTGAAGTTGATTAGTCCAACAAAGTCCGCAATGATTAAAATGCGGGCTTTTTTATTCTTTTCTTTATTTCAAATCTATTAATCTGGCAAGTGTTTTATGAAAGCAGGTGAACAAAATTTTGCTTTTAATAATTTTAAAAGCTGAGGAAACCCCAATTCGAAAGGTTACTTGGATTATAAGAATAATTCACCTGATTATTTAACCTCCAACTATTTTTATCTTGTAATACAATCCCACCAAATAATTTTTTCCCTTTTATATTTTGTTCAGCAATATATTTTGCTAGTCCTTCTGCGCGAGATTTTGCTAGTTCAGCAGTATATCCACCCTTCGTATCAAAAAGTCCAATTCTTCCATCAGACAGCATGACAATAAAATCAACATAGAATGGTCTTTCAATGCCGTGTTCTATATGGGGAACTGCAAAATATGTAGCATCACTTTTACCATTTTTAAACCACCACTTCACCTTCTTTGAACTTTCAAGTAAAGTAATGAATTCAACCTCAAGGTTACTATCTTCTTCAAAGGAAGAAAGGCTACTACTGTCTTTTGTTTTGGAATAATATGGCTGAATAATTGATTTTTCGTAATTCTTCTTTGTAAACGATAAATTATAGTTAATTACTGGAGGTACGTTCCATGGTATATCATTTTGAATGAGTTCATTCTTGCCTCTGCCAACTAAATCTTGATAAAACTCTTTTGATTTATTAATAACATTAATGAAACTATTTCTGTTTTCTTCTGCTAAAACAATTCCCTGAATTTTTGGCCAGTCATCTACTCCCATATTAAATGTCTTATCGAAATAACGATAGATTGAATCATTAATTCTTTTTATAGATCTTAATTCAGGTGCATAGGGAGCAAGGTTATCTCTCACAAAAGAATCAAATGCGTTTTGCAGTTCAACTTCATTCTTTGGTATATTAAGTATTCCTTTCTTCTCGATGCTTTTGACTTCTTTATCTACATCTGTGATTTTCCCACTAGCAATAAGCTTTGTATCAACAATACTATGTTCCAGAGAAATACGATTTTTAAGTTTCAAGTCATCTGCAGCATTGAAAAACATCGGAACGAAATCAGAAGATAAGCGGGTTTCTTCTCGAAAGCGTTTTGAGTGATAAGAAATCAAGTTTATATCTTTATATTCTTTTTTACGTACTCCTTCAAAAACAGTTATATACTCTTTGGCAATGTCTTCAGCAATGCCAATATCGCTTAAGCTTGTATAAACGTAGCCAATATTGAGTTCAGGATCTTTATAGTGGTGATGTTCTGGCATACGCATGATTCGTCCAACGGTTTGAATTGAAAAAACCATACTTTTCCATTCCCGGAACAAAACAAGAATTGCTGCTCTAGGACAATCCCAGCCGACAGCAATTGCTTGCTTAAAGATCATTACTTCGACTTCATTCTCATTTTTCTCAATATTCTCAAGATTGACCTTATTGTCTTTTTCAGAAAGATAAATTGCTAGCTTTCTATTTTCTGTTGTTATCCCGTATTTGCTTAGAAGCTTAATAATTGAATCCTTTTTATCCATTAGTCCTTTACGTGCATCAGGAATCTGAATAAGCATAAGAGGATTTACCGAAGAATCTTCTTCCTTATATTTCTTTGCTAATTCGAATCTTTTTTTTAGCCCAGCTTCAACAACTATTTCATCAGCGGTTTTATCTGCGACCTTTTTGTCAACAACAAGATTTTCGAACCCAGGATTGATTACAATTTCCTTTTTAATCATTCCTTCTTCTTTCACTTTATTGAGTTCTACTTCAACGCCGCGAAACACTCCTTTTAATTGCGGAGTAGCAGATACTTCTATTGTTATTTTAGGCCCTATATCATCGATTAAATCTTTTGATTTATCTGTTTCGGCATTGCGATGGCTTTCATCAATAACAAGAATGATGATTCTACCTTCTTCCTTGGTCCTGGCAATCACGCTGGTTAGATTGTTGTCTCTTTCATTTTCCCGGATATAAATATTGTCTCGTTTATTTATGCTTGCCCAGTTTAAGAAAAGGATTTCATTTTCCCCAATTTTACGATCACTCAAATCTTCGAAATAAGAACATTTAAGACCAACACCAAAAAGATCATAATATTTTTTTAGGCTATTGCGGCTTTGGTCGTGAAGTTTATTGACGGCGATCCAGATAAAGGAAAATTTTAGTCCGTCAATCCGGGAGTCAATAAGGCGTTTTAAAAACTCAGCCATCATCAATGTCTTACCTGAACCGGTTGGTGCTTTAAAAATGCAAATTTTATTTCGATCTGAGTCTAAAAGATCGTTGACCTCTTGCTTCAGTCGCACAATTGCTTTTTCTTGATAATCTTTTAACTCAATCCACATGTTTGTTTACTTAAATATCTCTCTATAGACCTTTAGAATAACTTCGGGAATGGCACATAACGTGACTTTGTCTTTTACATCTGAAAATTGTCTTTCGTGAGGATCATCGCCGAGGGAAAATACATACACATTAAAATGACCTTTTATTTTCTTGATAGCTTTTTTAAAATCAATTATCGCGTCTTCGTAAAAGACTATTCCAAGATTTTTATTACCATTTTTAAAAATCTTGAATTCGTCAGCCTCTTCAACAAGATCAAAAGCATTTTCTTTTATGCATAACATATCAGTGGATTCATTGACCAACTTTCTTTTATTTCGATCAGTTGGTTCTGCTTCTACAAAATCACAAATAAAATACTTTAAATTGTTCTTTAGCCCTGCAACTTTTTGACCTTTGGTATTCTGGTGACCATTTATTACTTTTTTAATTCTCGGATAACAAATATCAGTGCAAATGTTGTTCTCATTATTAGTGCATAAAATGAATTTCCTATTACCTGAATCTTCGTCATTCATTTTTAAGACCGCATGTCCGGTGGAACCGGAACCGGCCATAAAATCTAAAATGGTTGCATTTTTGTTCGCAGCAATAGATATTATTCTCTGAATTAGGGCAGTAGGTTTTGGTGAATCAAAAGTATTCTCTGGAATTAATTCTTTTAACTCCCTTCTTGCATCATCATTACTTCCAACTTCATCATACATCCAAATTGTTTTGGGAATAACGCCTTCTTTCATTTCGTTCAAATATTTCTTTAATCTAGGAACAGCAGTTCCTTTAGCCCCGAACCATATCTGGTTTTGTTTTTCAGCTTCTTTCAATGTTTCCTTACTAAATCGTGGGAATGTCCCTGGTGGAGGACTCCAAGAAACCCCGTTTTCGAACGTGTATGAATATTTTACACCCGTATCCCTGCCACTTTTTGCATGAAGTGGCTGCGTCATCCATGGCCCCCTTGGGTCGTTATCTATATTTTTATACCGATCATCTTGCTTTTGAGTTCTTGGTAATAGCTTGACCTTAAATTTTTCAACGCGCCTCGCATAGCAGAGAATAAAGTCATGGGTGCTTGAAAAAAACTTCGCGTCATTGCTCTGTGTATATTTTTTTTGCCAAATAATATTTGCAATAAAGTTTTCTTCACCAAAGATTTCATCACATAGCATTTTTAATGCGGCATGTTCGTTATCATCAATGCTTATAAAAATTGAGCCAGTATCTTTAAGTAACGACCTTGCGAGTTTAAGTCTTTTCTCCATAAATGCAATCCATTTACTATGCCTGAATGGGTCTTCCTTTTTTACGTAGTCGCTTTTAAAATTGTCATTATAAATGAAATCATTCTTTCCTGTATTGTAAGGAGGATCTATATAAATTAAATCAATGCATTCTTGGTGAGTAAAATTCAAAACTGCAAGTGAATGGTAGTTGTCGCCTTCTATTAAGATATTTATTGGCTTTGTATTGGCTGCAAGAATTTGCTTGGTTTTAACCTCTTTCAAAACAGGGAAGGGTCTTCCAGCCATTTCATTTGGAAACATTTCATTAGGTGTCTTAGCATCGGGATTTATTAAGACATCGATTTTCTCTTCCGGTAAATCCCTGTGCCACACTAATCCGTATGTAATTTCCTTGATCCTTCTTAATTCTTTAATTAATTCATCTTTGGACCAATCTTCGTAATTAATTTTTCTAGGCATAGGGGCATGAACTCATTTAATTTGGAGAAACCCTAATGAACTGCAATTCTTTTATATAAACTATATTATATCAGAATCTTTCAAATTAGCAATTCAAGTTTTTCGGTCTAAGGTAATGGAAAATTGCAAAGTTTTTAAAAGAGTAATCTCTAGTTGGTTGATGATTTAACCCTTTATCCACAAAATCTATGAATAACCTTAATTTAGTGAAAAACTTAAAGTGATTTTATTCTATGCCGCAAGTCGCGTCTGTCCCGGTAGAACAACTCAATATCCAATTACAACGCACAATCCTGTGTTTTGGATTCACAAAGACAACCCTAGGATGACAGTCGTCCATATTGATGGATTTATAGTGACCAAAGAGAGTAAGATTAACGGAATTTTCAAAAAGTTTGAATACATCAAAGAATCGACAGATCAATTTGGTGAAATACAAACTGAAGTACTTCTAAAGGTTTTTCCAAAGGATGAAATTCGATTAATTAAACAACTTGCCGATTCTCTTAACTGCCAATTCAGAACTTTCATATGGCCAAAGAATTTCCCTGAAGGCTATGAAGTAAACGAAAAATTGATATACTCACTTTCACTAGATATTATCAACGATAATTTAGCTATACAAAAACAAACACTTATTTCTATTAAGGAATTGGAAGCGGGAATAAGATCTCTGAGAGGACAAAGCTTCACATATGGTAAGCCATTAAATTCTGCTGCATCAAATGTAGAGTGTTACTTGGCAAATAAAACGAATAATCCTTGGCCTGGAGACATTGACGCAATTATTTACGATAAGGCCAAACAAAAGTTCGTTGCTTTTATCGAATTCAAAACCCATAATAAAAATACACCTATAGTAAACGAACACATTGGAAAATACGGGCAGCAGGACTGGAGGAGATTTGATGTGTTATTTAATTGGATAGACAATTTCAGTATTAAATTTGGATATAAGCCGAAATTATTCTTTATAGTTTGGGGTACCAACCAGAATTATCAAAATCATGCAAATTTGAAAATCGACATAATTGAGCGAAATAAATTAGTAAAATCAATGTTATACCCAAGACCACCTTTTGATAAATTTTCGGAGTCTTTGGTAGCCTTTTTGTTGAATGCTGCAATTATTTGATTGATATTACTTCATTCAACAATGGAGTTAGTTGGTAAGAACGAACAAAAATCTTTGCTAAACATTGTGATTAAAAAATCTTATATAGTGAGAATTTTAGAATTGTAATTATCGAGCACATCGGAAGGCAACCCTTTTAGATACACCTCAGTTGTTTTTAGGCTTGAATGCCCAAGCATGGTGCTTATAGCATTAAGTGGTACTTGCTGTAACATGGCTTGAGTTGCAAAGGTGTGCCTGCTTACGTAGCTAGTAAGGGTAGTTTCTATTCCACAATCCTTGGCTATTATATTGAGCTTTTTGTTGTATCTCTTTCTTGCCCACCGTACATCTTTATCCTGATCCAGGGGCGACTCCCTTTTAATAATTGGGAAAACATAATCTCTGTCCGCGCTACAATAGTGATTAAGGATAGCCTGTAAGTTTTCTGAAATTTTGATATCGTAGAGTTTGCTTGTCTTTTTTCTTCGATAATGTATTCGGCCGTTGACGATATTTGATTTCTTCAGAAATGCCATATCCATAAAGTTCATCCCGTACATCATATAACTCGCGACAAAATAATTTCTCGCGTTAAAACATGGGTCATATTTATCTAAATTAAGCTCAATGATATTTTTTAGATACTCCCGTTCAATAGCTCTTTTTTTGGTCGGGGTTGTCCTAATGGAATAACTGTAGAAGGGGTAAGAATTTCTGTCGGCAAGCCCCGCCCTGATAGCTTTATTATAAATAGCTCTGATTGTCCTCATATACGTTGCAAGACCATTAAGTTCATTTCCCTTGCTTAAATGATAGTGCTCAAATTTAATGAGGAAGGCATAATTTAATTGGTCAAATGAAATGTCACGATTTAAAAAGTTCTTTAATACAGATAGGGTGTCTTTATATGACCGGGCGGTGCCTATCCTTTTAGCTTCAATTAACTCCTGCACCAACCTGTAGCCATAGGCAAAAAAGGACTTGGTTGATCCTTGATTAACGATGCGATTCTTAATATCAAGTAAGGAAAGCTGATTTAATAAGCCTTGTTCATCAAGTTTTATTATGATGTCCATTGCTTCAGCTTTCTTTTTTTGAATGTAATTGTTTAATCTTTGGATAGAACCTGAGCCGGAATAGGTGCTTTTAATTTTTTTTTCTTCTTCGTCCCAGTCTTTCTCTAAAAGACTTAATTTGAGTGGAATTGGCGCAGTTCTTTCATTGTGGCCTAATCGCAGGATTAATGGATAGGTACCGTCTTTTTTTGCCCTTCGTGTATCAAGTGATATAACTATATTCGTATTCATAAGATCACAAAGGTATAACTAAGCTACCATTGATTTGCACAGAATTTGCACAGGGGATATGGTTTTTTATGTATTTTTAAAATATCAGACAGATTATAAGTTGTTGATTAGCAAACTATATAAAACCATATCAAATCATATTGAAACAAAAATCGCTCGACTCATAATCAGGGGGTCCCTGGTTCAAGCCCAGGTGGGCCCACATAGCAGGGATAAGGGTTTCAAACAATTTTGTTTCTGAAACCCTTTTTGCTTTTCTGGTTTGTAGTACAAAATTTATTTGATGTTTAAGCAGTAAGAAAAATTGCTAAATAAAGAAGTTTATGTAGCAGATGGAAACTAAAAAAA
>Ga0157370_10002674_pt1 | contig 21356 bp, 16 predicted proteins | sample C35metaG_FD_113463 | JGI IMG/M metagenome (GOLD analysis project Ga0157370, IMG submission 113463) | Corn rhizosphere microbial communities from Kellogg Biological Station, Michigan, USA - C3-5 metaG | ecosystem: Host-associated > Plants > Roots > Rhizosphere > Soil | place: USA: Michigan...
GCCGCTTCGGCTTGCATGATAGCGTGAGTTTCGCCATCAGAATTGAAGAACGTTATAGAGGAATCAGAGCGCCTCATAAATTTAAATCAGCGGTGAGTGGCTGTATCAGGGAATGTGCAGAAGCACAAAGTAAAGATTTTGGTATTATCGCTACAGAAAAAGGCTGGAACTTGTATGTATGTGGCAACGGTGGAAGTAAACCGCAGCATGCTCAACTATTGGCAGCAGATATAGATAGCGACACCTGCATCAAATACATCGATCGTTTCTTAATGTTCTACATCCGCACCGGCGACCCCCTAACCCGAACCGCAACCTGGCTCAACAAAATGGATGGCGGCATGGAATATCTCCGGAATGTAGTCATTAATGATAGCCTGGGAATGGCAGAGAAATGGGAAAATGAAATAGAAAGCCTAATCGCCAGTTACAAATGTGAGTGGAAAGAAGCGGTAGAGAATCCCGCCATCAGAAAAAGATTTTCACACTTTGTAAATGCGCCGGAAGAGAAAGATCCGACGATTGAATTTGTGGATATGAGAGGTCAGAAAAAGACCCCGGAATGGAAAACAGTCTAACCAAATATAAACCAGTTAATCGCATGGCATTAAGAAGAAAACCAATCAAACTAAACCAAACCTGAATTATGAAAAGAAGAACCCCTCTTGCACTTCTAACCTGCATTGCCCTCACCCTACTTTATACTGAAACCAGGGCACAAACTAAAGTGGCATTATTTGACGGAACAATTGTGGCCGGATATGTAGATCATGGAGGATATATCAATTGTATAGGTCCATCTATTAAATACATGAAGAAACCATTTTCAGTTGGTGTTGGCTTACTACCTTCCTTAAGAATTAAGGAGGATAAAGTGGTAGCCGGGGCAACCAAAAACAGCTTAATCACCCCATCTTTAGGCTTAGGGTTAACCGCTGTTTTTAATCATATCGCGCTTCAGCTTCCTCTGTATTATAATGCTAAAACGAGCGCAAAAAATGGTGAATGGAATGTGGGTATAGGCTTAGGCTATAAACTATAAAAACATTTGGACGTGTGTAAGTAACACGTCCAAACTGTTATTTTATTTTGCCTGATCAGTAATTTCTATCCACACCGGACAGTGATCACTTGTTTTTTCCCAGCCTCTCACGTGCTTATCGACTCCACCTTTTAGTAATCTGCCATCAAGCTGCGGACTCAACAAAAAATGATCGATTCTTAAACCAGCATCCCGGCCATAAGCATTTCTGAAATAATCATAAAAGGTATAAATGGTTTCAGTAGGATACAGCTTTCTAATGGCATCTGTCCAGCCCTGATCTACCAAATTTTTAAAAGCGGCTCTAACTTCCGGTCTAAATAAGGCATCATTTATCCAGCGTTCTGGCTTATAAACATCTTTTTCAGTCGGCATAACATTATAATCCCCTACCAAAACCACAGGCAAATTAAACTCTAAAAGTTTTTCTGCATGATTGGTTAACCTTTCAAACCAGGCCATTTTATATTCCAACTTAGGTCCGGGGGCCGGATTACCATTTGGCAAATACAGGCAACCAATCACTACATCATTAATTAGTGCTTCGATATACCTGCTATGAAGATCTTCAGGATCTCCGGGCAGGCCGCGCCTGAGTTCTTTTATTTCGTAACCACGAGACAGGATAGCGACGCCGTTCCAGCTTTTTTGTCCGTGCCAAATGGCATGATAACCAGCGTCTGAAATGGCCTGTTCAGGAAATTTTTCCTGTGGAGCTTTTAACTCCTGTAAACAAACAACATCGGGTTGGGTTTCGGCTAACCATTTCAATAAAACAGGCAAACGACCATTGATACCATTGACATTATAGGTTGCAATTCTCATGATAAATTAAAGTGACTAAAGCCGTTAGTGATAAATTTTTTTCGTTTTGTAAATGTAAATCAAAATTTTGGCGTTATCTTGCAATTTTATTTAACTAGTCCCGTTAATTAATGTCTGACGCTATTTTAAACATTCCAAAAGAAGCATCAAAAAATATCCGGCAATTTTACGATAAATATGCGGGTATGCTTTTAGGCTTTATCCAAGGCATCGTTCCGGATGCTAAAAAGTCTGAGGAACATTTGATAAAAATAATAACATCGTTTGTATTGGAAACAAAATTAAATACTGACAGCAACATTAGTACATGGATACACCTTAGGCGGCATGCACAACAAATCCTGGCGCAGCAGAATTTTAGCGAGAGGCCTGCATCTATAGTGAACCTGGATCAAAACAGTCTTTCAGAAGATGTTAATAATATGTTAACTGCCCCGGAGAAGATGATCTTTCAGGCCGTATATTATCAGGGCAGATCAATCACATGCATAGCAGAATCACTGGGGGAAAAAGAAAATAGCGTACGTATTCAACTTAAATCAGCAATGGATAAAATGAGGAGGTTACGTGGAAATTAAAGAATTTTTAGAAAGTGGCATCATGGAGACTTATGTAATGGGGATTGCCACCGAACAGGAAATTAGTCAAGTCTTATCTCTTAAGCAAAAGTATCCAGAAGTTGAACAGGAACTCATGAAACTGGAATACGACATGGAAGTTCTTGCATTGAACCTGGCTGTCTCCCCGCCTCCAGGAGTTTTATCAAAAATTGAGCACGAAATTCATGAAATTCAACTCAGGGATCAAAAACTAGAAAAATATACTGAACCAGAACGCAACACAGACTACGAGCAGGCTAAGAAAGACCGGTATATTGAGGTAGAATCAGCATCTAGCCATATGCGGATTCATAAAGCATGGCGTTGGATTTTTGCAGCCGTTTTTGTTTTAGGAAAAATATTTTTAGGTTTTGCTATATACTTTTACCTGGCAAATAAACAGGCACAGGAGAAGATTATTGAACTTAAAACCGAGATTAGGCAAAATGCTCCAATTCGTTAACCTTTATTATAGCTAATAAATTATCCCCCTGGTTGGTGTCTTAACAACTAGTTTAAGTTTCATCCTATTCATAAATGTTTGCGACTGGCGAGACTTTAAAATTAATTGCGAATGACTAACGTGATGCGAAGCATTAGCCCGCAGATCAAAACGATCGGAATAGTAGGTAGAATAAAGAAAACCGCAACCATCCTTATTGCCGATTCACTTTAATTCTTTTATTTTTAAACTATAGCCACGCTAAGGCGTTGTTATAAAAAAATTAAAAATGCACGAAAATTCAAGTCATAACATTCAACCTAAATTATACATGCTTTTATTGGGCTCTAAAGCACCCAAAAGGAACGTAGAACAGCACGATTACTTCTTCGGAATTGCCACATCATTAAAAGAACTTGTTCCGGAAATTAAAGCCTTCTGGCCAGAAGCAGGAGCAAGTATCCATGTAGATGGATGGAGAGAAGTAAATCAGGTAGATGGTTATGAAATAAAAATTCTTCCAAGAGAAGCAGCCGATCAGCCAGCTGTCCATAAATTATTTTTCACCAACCTGGGTGGTTATCAATCTGGCAAATTAGCCGAACAACATTATATTGTACTGAGCGTAAAAGATGATCGTGCTTCCGCCATTCAACACGCTAAAAAATCAGTTTTTTTCAAAACCAATTCTATAAAGGGCGCAAATGCCCATATTGATGAAAAATATGGCATCGATATCGATGATATTTACCGGGTTGAAGAAATTTTAAGTCCGGTTTTTAAAGAGAAATTCCACATCCAGATTACGGCAGATTCAGCTTTACCGGAAGATGAAATTCATTTGGGTTATTTTAAACTTGATAAGCTTTAACCTTACGCCAATTTATTTAAGCGGCGCAGCCAGCAAACCATTCTGTAAATAACATGTTATTAGTGGTACAACAAAAAACCAATAATATGAAAAAGTTAATTTATGTAATGGCAATTTCTGCCTCAGCGTTAGTATTTCAGGCATGTAGCGGTGAAAACAAAGATGCAAAAGAAAGTGCAGACAGTTTAAACCTGGCTAAAGACACGACCACTAATGCAGCAGCAACCGGCGGCATAGCCGTAGACGAAGCAGATTCTAAATTTGCTACTGCAGCAGCTGTAGGCGGAATGGCTGAAGTAGAATTAAGCAAACTTGCGCTTCAAAAAAGCAGCAATGCACAAGTTAAAGAATTTGCAACCATGATGGTTACAGACCATGGCAATGCCAATATGGAGCTAATGGAAATTGCAAAAACCAAAAATATAACGCTTCCAACTACTTTAGATGCAGATCACCAGAAAAAATTAGATGATTTAAGTAAAAAATCTGGTGCAGATTTCGACAAAGCATATGTGACTGATATGATCGACGGACACAAATCTACCCTAAAGTTAATGGAAGATGAATCGAAAAACGCTAAAGATACCGAACTAAAGGGTTTCGCTACTAAAACTGCACCGATAGTACAAAGTCATTTAGTAATGATTAATAAAATTAACGATTCGATGAAATAATCAATCGAGCCGTTTCAACAAAAAAAATCCTGGAATTAAGTTCCGGGATTTTTTTTGCTTTGAATTTGTTTAAGTATTTCCAGCGAGGCCATTTCACTAAAATCTATACCTGAATAATCCGGATTGTAACCACCAATATAAGGCACGGCCATCATAGAAATCCGATCATTTGCTTCTCCAGAATCATCTACTACTTTAAAGGAATCATTAATTTTAATTCCTGGAACGCGTAACAGGTAATCACCTTGTTTATCCTTTTCCACCAGTTTGTTTCCTGCTTCAAATTCCTTTTTGCCTTTTGCTTTAGATTTAAAATTTAACGTAGCCGGGCTAATGGTCCTGCCTTCCACTAAACTTTTAAAAGGAAAATCTTCATACGCTAAGTGTGGCTGGCCGATACAGTTTACAAATGTTTTGTATGCTGTAGAAGTTTTCGCTCCTTTTTCATTCGTATAAGTATATATTACCCCACCTTTGTCCTGAGGTTCAACTGTACTATCATCGCCAACAGAAACAATTTCAAGTACACCTGCATCATGCAGGGCCATTAAATCTCTACAAGAACTTTGCGGCACAAATGCAATCACAATAGAAATAAGTGGCATTAACACTTTTTGTAGCCGCTGCATATCTTCTGCACACAGGTATTTTGCAGGGTAATTCATTGCGAAGCTCAAAACAGCTAATGCCTCTTTCCAATAAATGGATTCTTCATGATCAATGGATTTCTCGGCTTCTTCATATTCTTTTTTAAATAAATCGAATGCCGGAACATTTTCACGGTAAGACATCATGGCATCCACAAAGTCTTCCAAACCAAGATCCTTTATTTTTTCGTAAAACGCAGGGTCTTTCTTTTTAAACTGATCTTTAAAGTTTTTCTCAAATACATAATCCAGTGAGATAAAACCACCGTTATCTTTAATATATTTTTGAATCTGAGCCTTACTTAGCGTTGCGTCTTTTCCTAAATGAGAATCTTCCAGGTGAAAGCGGATGGCGGGGAGCAAACCATTTCTGGAATGCATGATAATTTTAAACTGATTGCTATCCTTATCAATAACGAATTTATATTTCCCATCTTTCTCTTCCTGGAAAACGCCATTGTTTCTGGCCAATGTTCTGATTGCATCTATTGCCGTAAGCGAAGAGCCCATCAAAGCGATAGGATGGTTAACCTTTTTGGCCAGTTTTTGTGGTGGATACGGAGAATCAAAATAGTTTTTGATCTTCCCCTCATATTTTTTAGGCCAGTTATGCCCAACACATACAATTATATGATTGAAAACAATAACGTCTTTCCCGTTAACTTCTACCTTAACTTCTTCGTTTTCACTATCATCAATAATATCTGTTACAGACGTTTTCAGGTGAATATTAGTAATAATCCCCTGATCATCAGCAGCTTTTTTAAGTAAATCGAACTGTGCAGAAAGGTATTCACCAAAAAAGAGCCTTGGTAATACTTTATACTCATTAAAACTATCAACGTTGATGTTGAATTTCTTTAAAATCGACTTAGGGGCTATTTTTACCCAATCTTCAATAGAATTAAAGATGACGGGAATCTCATTGTCTGAAACGTTTGTGATGTGTTCTTTATTGGCACCTTCTGCACTATAAGGCATTCCTGATCCCAGCGAATCCTTTCGTTCAAAAATATCAATTACGAGATTTTTGATCTTAGATTCAACTAATCTTTTGTACATAAAAAGCCCGCTGGGGCCACCGCCAAGTATTGCTATTTTTTGTTGGTTAGCGTTTTTAGTCATTTAATAATCGGTGATCTTTTAATAAAGAACTGCAACAAAAACTTGTCATAATTCACATACAAATCACTGTTTACACAAGCTAAAAAAAAGGAAATTGTTTTGCTATACGTTAAAAATAGCTGCTGCTAACAAATAATTTACTAGAAGTGGGAAAAAAATATACACTAACACAAAACCAATACAACTTTAAGTTGTTTTTAGTTCGATTCATTCATGTTTGAGCGCATGTTTGTGTTTAGATATGGGGATGGGCTTTTTGCCCATCCCTTTTTTTATATCTAATTGATTGGCAATGAGAAATAGAAAGTAGAACCAGCTTCCCCATCACTTTCTACCCAAATCTTTCCATTATGGCGTTGAATAATTTCCGCACTGAGATACAAGCCAATTCCAAAACCAGATATGGTATGATTACCTTGTACACGATAATAACGATCGAAAAGTTTCTTAGCATCTTCGCTTGAAATGCCTATACCCTGATCTTTAACACTTACAATTACCTCGTTTCCTTTACGCTCACAATTAATTTCTATATCGCTACCATTGGATGAATACTTGTGTGCATTGCTTAAAAGATTTGAAATGACACTGCCAATTTTATCTCGATCAGCATATACAACAATCTCGCAAGATTGCGCAAAAGTAATTTCATGCGTAGAGGGAGATATGAAAGTCTCGTCTACCGTTTCCTGAAGCAGTTCATCTAACCTGAAAGATGTTTTATCTATCATTAACTTGCCAGATTCTAACCTGGAAACATTTAAGAACCCGTTAATCATGGCCGTCATTTTTCTGATCTGGATATGGGTTTTTTCTAGTGCATTGCTCGAATATGCATCGGCCTCTAACCTGGATTTCCGCTGTAATACCTGCACAAAACCATTGATAGCAGTTAAAGGTGTTTTCAACTCGTGACTCACCATTCCAATAAAATCATTTTTTCGAAGTTCATCAAGTTTTCGTTCTGTAATATCCATGAACATCCCTGAGTATTCTGTTACCTTCCCCGCTTCATTTAAAAACACTTTACCAGTGGCCCTTATCCATTTTTCTTCGCCGGTTTTTAAGTTATTGATCTGGTATTCGGTATCGCTTGGGGTATGGTGATTTATTGCATCCTCCATAGCGTTCGTGATCAATTTATGATAATCTTTATGAATGGCTTTAAAAATCTGCTCCAAAGAAATATCATCTTCCGATTCCAGTCCCAACATCTCGCGAACGAAACCAGATATGGTAACTTTAAATGTTTGAGGTTCTACGCTCCAGGTACCCATTTTTCCAGTTTCAATAGCCTGAAGCAATTTTTCTTCGCTATCTGATAACTTCCTGGTGTATTGTACCAGATCGTTATGGGTTTGAGCCAACTCTTCATTTGTGGCAGCAAGTTCTTCGTTTGTTGCGGCGAGTTCCTCATTTGCTGCAGCCATTTCCTCATTAATATTTTGCAGTTCTTCCTGGTGCAATTTCCTTTCCGTTACATCCGGGCCAACAGTTGCTAATGCAATAAACTTATTTGAGATCGGATCTTTTATCGAAATACCATTCCAATCTATCCAGAAAGGCTGTTTAGTCTTCTCATTCCAATAACGGATTTCTTTCCGGAAGTTTCCGTACTTCATTAAATCACTCAACGTTTTTCTCGCAAAATCCCTGTCTTGAGGATAGACGCAATCTAATATGGTTCTATTCGCTATAGAATCCCATCCCAGCTTTTTTAAAGCGATAGGATTTGCATACGTCATCTCGTGATTTAAATCTGCGAGAGAGATAAATTCAGAACTTGCATCAATCAGCGCAGTTAAGTTTTGCCTTTCGAGCTCTGCTAATTTACGTTCCGTAATGTCTACGCAAGAACTGATATATCCGGCAAAAGTGCCATCTGTATTTAAACGTGGCGGACCACTCGCTAAAAGCCAGCGGTAATCTCCCTGTATACTTAATATTCTGAATTCACCTGTAAAAGCAATCTGGTTTTCCAAAGCCGAACGATAGATACCTATAAAACGATCGCGGTCTTCCGGATGAATAAGATCTACCCAACCAAAAGCAAGAAGATCATTCATGGATCTACCTGTTAAATTCATCCAGGGCTTATTAAAATAAATCGCATTTCCAGTTTCATCACCCACGGAAATATAAATATCTGTGCCTTCGGCCATGGTTCTAAAACGTTCTTCGCTTTCTGAAAGCGCCTGAACACGCTCAGCCACGCGATCTTCTAATTCTGTATTTAAAGTATGTAAACGGTGTTGCGCCTTTTGTAATTCTTCATTGGTTTTAGAAAGCGCTTCGTTGGCCGCAGCGAGTTCTTCATTTAAAGCTTGCTCCCTGTCTAATGCTGCCTGCCGTTCTGCGGCAAGTTCCATAGCCTCCGTTTTTAAAAATCTTTCCGTAACATCAATTGCGGTATGCAGAATGCAGATTACTTTATCCGATTTATCTTTTATCGCCCGGTATTCAAAATCAAAATAAAAGGTTTTTATTTCTCCATTAATTTCAAGATACGCCGCAGTATCTTTCCCCGAAATAATGAGCCCTTCGTTCCATACCCTTTTAAACATATCTACAAAGGGCTGGCCTTTAAGCTCTGGTAAGGCATCTTCCAAAGATTTTCCAATTACACTTCTATCCTTACCCCAAATGGTGAGCATGGCATCATTAGCCTCTTGAATAATGGCATCTTCAGTTACATGTATCGCTGTTGCAGTATGGGTGAGGTTAAATACCTCCAGTAATTCCTCGCTACTTAAAAGATATGATGGACGGCTCATTCTACATTTTAGGGTGAAAGGTGAAAATTATACTTTTTTAAGATTTCGTGGAAGAAAATTTTCAAAATAAACAACTCCTATTTTCTCTACAAATAAGGTGATGAAACTCAATTATTTTAATATCTCGACTTACAAAACCCACATTGGTAATAAATGTTTGAGCCACCAAAAATTTGTTATTCACATTATCCACAGGATGTGTAAAATTTTTTTATGAAATGAAACCAAGATTTCACTAAATTGTTATTTATAAACAAAGCGACAAAAAAGTCCTGTGAGCGGGTGATCCGCGGAGGGCAGGCACACCATAAAAGGCTAACGCCTTGAAGAGTATAGCCACTTATTTTTGATAAGTGGCTATATATATTTTGTAAGAAAATTGAATAAGTAACAGATTAGTTCTTATTCATTGAGATAATAACCATCTCGGCTATATCTGGTTTGGTTGTTAGAATTATATCAAATCCTTTGTAAGACTTCCCTAATAATTAAAATGATTTTTTGCACCGCTATCTGAGATAAATATTCCTTAATGTGTGGAAATATTAACTTTGCTTTAATCTTTTTAGCTAAAAGGTATTTTACATCGATTTAGATTTTTACAGTATTAGCTGAAAGCTTTTACTGATACACGAACGTTTCCGTTCTTCTGTTCCTTTGGGACATAGATTTATGCTGATCTTCAGCATGCGCTTGCTCCTCTTCCACACTCAACAAACTGTTGTACTTTTCTAATAAATGAATATATTTATTCATCCAGAAATATACTGAATTTGAATCGCCGGCTGGTTTTCCACTGGCTTCGACAGGGCGTGCTGTCGCGGGATTGCTTTTTGGAAAAACATCAGGGAAAGAAACTGAAAGATCCTGTCCTAATGAATGCCCAATCTGCCAAATGATTTCCTGGTGAAGCCGATCTTGGCCGAACCAATTGTAGATTGTTCTCCTACTTACATTTAGCTTTCTCGAAAGCTCACTAATTCCCATTCGATTTCGGCGTACTACACGCTCTAAAATCTCACCATGTTTTTCTTTTGTTGTCATCGAGATAATTAATTTTTTTATGTTCAAAAATTCAATTAAATCAATATCGGGGACGATTGACGAAACGAAAGTAGAAAAAAGTGCAATATATTGCACAAAACTTGTTCATTTTTTGACATAGATCAACATTTTGCGTCATTTTTAGCTGAAACCCTATCGAAATGATAATTAAAGTTGATCAATATGTATTTCAGGACTTACACGAATACAATCGCCTTCCAAAAACTTATAATACGCTATGATATAATGCATTTAAAGTTATACGAATGTAAAATCATTTAATAAATTTTAAGTCCAAATTGCATTTAACAGATTGAATAGATAATAGTTAGAAAGCATCGTACTGTAAATAAGAAGTTACCCTACCATATATTTAAATTTCCAATCTTTGAATATTCCTTTTATCAACCAACCTACTTAAAAAATGATTAAAAATTTTTACGCTTATTTATTAATTGCAGGTTCTTTTGTTTCGCTAAATGCAACTGCTCAGGATGCGATTAGCTATCAAACGCCTCCCAAAGAAATTGCAGATTTACTACTGGCCAAACCTACACCCGGAGTAAGCATTGACGGGAAAGCAGAATGGATTCTATTTAGTGAACGTAATTCTTATCCATCAGTAGAAGAACTGGCCATGCCAGAGTACCGCATTGCAGGCCTGAGATTAAACCCTAACAACTATTCTCCAAGCAGACAGAATTATATTAACAATTTTAGTCTGAAAAATATTAAATCGAACCAAACTACTCAGGTTACTGGCTTACCTAGCCCGCTATATGCGGGTAACATTAGCTGGAATCCGGCAGAAACAAAAATTGCATTTACCAACACTACTCAAAAAGGTGTTGATTTATATATTATTGATATTGCAACAAAAAAGGCATCAAAAACAAATAAATCATTTCTAAATGTGGTTTTAGGTAGTGGCTTAACCTGGTTAAATGATAATACCATAATTTATCGTGCGGTTACTAAACCAGCCAGTGCGGCACCAACCAAACCTTTAATGCCTAAAGGACCAACCATTCAGCAAAATTTAGGTAAGGCAGCACCAAGCGCCACCTATCAGGATTTAATTAAATCTCCTTTTGATGAACAGCTGTTTGAATTTTTCGCTACTTCTCAGTTAGTCAAAAACACTGGCGGTGTAGAAACACCTATCGGGAAACCGGCGATTTATGGAACAGTGAGCTTATCGCCAGATAAAAATTATTTAATGACAGAAACCATTAAGAAACCTTTTTCTTATTTAGTCTCTGCCTATGGTTTCCCATCAACGGTTAGCATTACAGATTTAACTGGTAAAACTATAAAAGTGGTGGCGGAGCTACCATCATCAGAAGGTACGCCATCTGGTTATGATAATACGCAAAATGTAGCCCGTAGTTTTGATTGGAGAGATGATGAGCCTGCTACCTTAATTTGGGCTAAACCTTTAGATAGCGGTTTAATCAAAAAGAATGTCCCCTTTCATGATGCTGTTTATGCCTTAAGTGCACCATTTACAGGTAATGAAAAAGAATTATTTAAAACCCAGACACGTTACCGGGGTATACAATGGGGAGATGCAAACCTGGCCCTTATTATGGAAGGTTTACGCAGCAAACAAACGAACAAAGTAAGCAGGTACAACCCAGCCACTGGCGCAGTTGAAGAACTTTATACACGCAACCAAACCGATGCTTATGGCAATCCAGGTACGCCGGTAACTACTAAAAATAAATATGGTCGCCAGGTAATTAAAACGGTAGATAATGGCACCAAATTATTGATGAACAATCCTATAGGTTCTTCAGAAAAAGGTGATTTACCGTTCTTAGCCAAGTTTGACCTCGCTTCTAAAAAAAATGAAATCATCTGGCGCAGTGCAGAAGGTACCTTCGAATATGTTACCGATGTAATTAATTCTGATAAACTGGTTTTATTAACCCGCAAAGAGAGCCAGAAAATGGTTCCAAACTATTTCATCAAAAACCTTGTGCTTCGCATAGCTGATCAGCCCATTACAGATTTTGCAAATCCTTATCCATCACTTGATGGCATTACGAAAGAAAAAATGTCTTACAAACGCGCCGATGGGGTAGATTTAACGGGCGATTTGTATTTACCAAAAGGTTACGATAAAGCAAAGGACGGGCCGCTGCCTACCCTAATCTGGGCTTACCCACGTGAATTCAACTCGGCTGCAGATGCCGCACAAATCCGTGGCTCTAAAGATAAGTTTACAGCCATTAGCTGGGGATCACCAATTTACTGGGTTACCCGTGGTTACGCCATTTTAGATAATGCAGAAATGCCGATTGTAGCTAAAGATGGTAAAAAACCAAACGATACCTTTATTGAGCAACTTAAATTAAATGCCGAAGCTGCCATTAACAAACTTTCTGATTTAGGCGTTGGCGACAAGAAGAGAATGGCCGTAGGTGGCCACAGTTATGGCGCTTTTATGACGGCTAATTTATTGGCACATACAAATCTCTTTGCTGCAGGTATTGCCCGTAGCGGAGCCTATAACCGTACACTTACACCGTTTGGTTTCCAAAATGAAGAGCGCACTTACTGGCAGGTTCCACAACTTTATTATGAGATGAGTCCGTTTAGCTATGCTGATAAAATTAAAACGCCATTGCTTTTAATCCACGGCGATTCTGATGATAATCCGGGTACCTTCCCTATCAATAGTGAGCGCTTATTTAATGCTATTAAGGGTGCAGGCGGCACTACCCGTTTTGTATTTTTACCTTACGAAGCGCACGGCTATCGTGGTAAAGAAAACATTCTTCATACCCTGTGGGAAGAAGATCAATGGTTAGAAAAATACGTTAAAGGAAAGAAATAACTTACGCCTAATCATTCGCAACCCATTATAGTACTGGCACCTGCTGGTACTATAATGGGTTTTTTAATATCAAAGCCATTAACCAAACGAGCTTCTATTTACTTAGGTGCATAAGGTGGTAAAAATTAAACGCCAACTATCAAACTAGCATCCACAAGTACAAAACGCTCAACTGAAAGTTCAGAACTACCTACTGCAAATGCAGAATTCCTTACTGACACTTCAGAACTATCTTCGGAAAGTTCAGAACTACCTACTGCAAATACAAAACGCCTTACTGAAAGTTCAGAACTCTCATCGGAAAGTTTAGAACTACCTACTGAACTTCAGAACTATCTTCGGAAAGTTCAGAACTACCTACTGCAAATACAGAACTCCTTACTGAAAGTTCAGAACTCTCATCGGAAAGTTCAGAACCATCAACTGCAAATTAAAAACTGTGAACTGAAAACTGGCAACTGCTAACTGTAACCCCTCCAATTGTTAACCACAACTGCATATTGTTTTTTACCACACAAAAATTAGATATATTTGAAATATGGAAACCGCAGAAAAATCAAACAACCGCCACTTAGGGAGAAAAATTAGCCGCATAAGAGAATTACGGGGAATGAAGCAAGAAGCCTTAGCTATAGAGCTTGGCATTAGTCAACAAGCGGTAAGTAAATTAGAGCAAAGCGAAAACATAGAAGATAGTACCTTGGATAAAGTTGCAAAAGTATTGGGGGTAAGCAAAGAAGCCATTATAAACTATAGTGATGAATCTGTGATTAATAATATTCAAAATAACTACGGAAAACCAAACAAAGAAGCAACTAATGATCATATTAATGAAAGAATTATTAATGTGCTATCTAACGCATATTATAATTTTAGCAGCGAATATTCAACCTTGATCACGAGTTCCATAAACTACAAACCAAAGTTTAACATAACCGAAGCAAATCGTTAACCATATAAGAATCTAATAGTCAGCGAACGGGAAAGATTAGAGATTTTGAAGGGAAAGTAATTTTGATTCATACAAACTAACCTTAGAGATCAATATTGACTGTCTCTATTGGGAACATGTCAATATAACTGCCTCCAAAAACGGGGGCATTTTTTTATTTAAAGCTATGCTAACTTAAAATTTCAGCAGGATAAACATACAGCTGAAATATTTACAGTAAATTTATCCGCGAGGCATTTGAACATTAGCCTCAATAATTTGTTAACAGCATATGGACTACATAGATTACTATAAAATCCTCGATTTAAAGAAAAGTGCAACAATTGACGATGTAAAAAAAGCTTATCGGAAATTGGCCAGGAAATATCATCCTGATTTGAACCCTAATAATGAAGAGGCTAATAAAAAATTTCAGCAGATAAATGAAGCTAACGAAGTTTTAAGTGATCCGGAAAAACGTAAAAAATACGATAAATATGGAAAAGACTGGCAGCATGCCGATCAGTTAGATGCCCAGCAGAGGCAACGCTCACAGTATCAATCTCAAGGGGGCGGTTATGGTGGCGGCGGTGGCTACTCAGGGGGATTTGGCGGAGATGATTTTTCAGATTTCTTTTCTTCCATGTTTGGTGGTGGCGGCGGTAGAAGCAGTCGTAACTCACCCTTTAAAGGTCAGGATTATAATGCCGATTTACAGTTAAATCTAATAGATGCCTATACCACACATAAACAAACCTTAACCGTTAATGGCAAACAGGTCCGTATTACCATTCCGGCAGGAGTAGAAAATGGCCAGAAGATAAAATTACCTGGTTATGGAGCGCCCGGTGCAAATAATGGTCAACCAGGAGATTTATATATTAAATTTAACATTAGCGAAGACCCTAAATTTAAAAGAAAAGGTAATGATATTTACATCCAGGAAGAGATAGATGTATATACAGCCATTTTAGGGGGCGAGAAAATTGTAGAAACATTAAACGGCAAAGTAAAGCTGCAAGTTCCGGCAGGTACACAGCCAGATGCTACTTTACGTTTAAAAGGCAAAGGCTTCCCTGTTTATAAAAAAGACAATCAGTTTGGCGACCTATATATTAAATGGCAGGTAAAATTGCCAACAAACCTTAACGAAGAGCAAAAAGAATTATTCGAAAAACTTTCTAAAGGCTAAAACAATGAGAAATAATTTAATAGCTGTTAGTGATATCTGCAATTATCATCATGTGGAGATTGATTTTATTCAATCGCTGGAAGATTTTGGTTTAATAAAAACTACCACACAAAAGCAATCCAGTTTTTTATCGTTGGATGAATTGTCAAAGCTAGAGCGTTACGTTCGGCTGGCAAAAGATCTTGATATTAATCTCGAAGGCCTGCACGCTATTGCGCATTTATTAAATCAGGTAGAAAACATGCAGCAAGAAATAAACACCTTAAAGGCAGACCTCATTCATAGCAAACATTTTAATTAGACAACAACTAAAATTGTGCAATAAATTGAACCGATTGGTAAGGTGAATGCACATTTATTATAAAATTAGTTTCATAAATTGGCATCTATATAAACACCATGAGCGAGTCTTCCACATTCATGAAAAAGATAAAAGCATCATATGCTCCAACTGGCTCATATATTTATTTAGGCGCAGGTATTTTAGATGGACAAGTATACAGCGAAGCCGAGGTTAATTTATCTTTAAAGATGATGAACAGGCACGGCTTAATAGCCGGTGCAACCGGAACAGGTAAAACCAGAACCTTACAGCTTCTTGCCGAACAGCTTTCTGATGCTGGTGTACCTGTATTTATGTTGGATGTTAAAGGAGATTTATCAGGATTAAACCAACCAGGCCCGGTAAATCCGAAAATAGAAGAACGTGCTCAAGAATTAAATAAACCATTTTCACCTGCCGCTTTTCCCCTGGAGATTTATTCTTTATCTGGCAAACTGGGAGCTCAAATGAGGGCAACTATACTTGAGTTTGGTCCAACACTTTTATCAAAAGTTCTGGATTTGAACGATACGCAATCAGGCGTAATGGCCGTCATTTTCAAATACGCTGATGACCACAAAATGCCTGTTATCGATCTGAACGATTTAAAAAAACTGGTATCTTATTTATCAGAAGGTGCCGGAGCAGCTGAAATTAAAAGTAGCTACGGCAGTATTTCAAGTTCTACATCTGGCACAATACTGAGAAAAATTGTAGCAATTGAGCAACAGGGTTTAGGAGGTATCTTTGGCGAAAAATCTTTTGATATAGATGATTTATTCGAACGCGTAGACGGTAAAGGAACCATCAGTTTACTTAATATCGCTGATGTGCAGAATCAGCCTGTGCTTTATTCAACTTTTTTATTAAGTTTATTAGCCGAATTGTTTAGTACCATGCCTGAAGTTGGAGATCTTGAAAAACCAAAGCTGGTTTTCTTCTTTGATGAAGCGCATTTATTATTTAAAAACTCATCTAAAGCCTTTTTAGAACAAATTGAAACCATTATCAGGTTAATCAGATCGAAAGGAATCGGTGTGTTTTTCTGTACGCAATCTCCAACCGATGTACCTGAAAGTGTATTGGGACAGTTGGGAAATCGTGTACAACATGCACTCAGGGCATTTACACCCAACGATGTAGATGCGCTTAAAAAAACGGTGAATACCTATCCAAAATCTAACTTTTACCAAATAGACAAAGTCTTGACTTCTTTGGGTACTGGTCAGGCACTGATTACTGTTTTAAACGAGAAAGGAATCCCAACAGAAGTATCTGCAACAATGCTTACCCCTCCACGCTCGGTAATGGGTCCATTAAGTGCCGCAGATTTACAGCAAGTGATAAATGGCAGCCAGATGTCTGCAAAATATAAAGAAGCAATAGATCCTGAAAGTGCCTATGAGATTTTAACAAAAAGAATAAACGATCAGGCGGCGGCCGCAGCAGCAGAAAAGCAACAAAAAGAGTTGCAAAAGCAAGAAGCTGAGGAAAGTAAGCCAAAAGCTGGAGAAAAAAGCCTTGTAGAACAGGTAATGGGTGCAACCATTACGCGCCAGATTGGCAAAGAAATTGTTAGAGGGATCTTCGGAATGCTAACTGGAAAGAAAACAAGATCTAAAACCGGAGGCCTTTTTGGTTTTTAAAGGTCTTCTAAATATAAATTAATACAATAAGAAACGCTCGATTAATATTTAAATGATGAAACCTACACTATTAATATTGGCCGCAGGAATGGCGAGCCGTTATGGAAGTATGAAACAAATCGATGGCTTTGGTCCAAATGGCGAAACCATCATCGACTATTCTATATATGATGCAATTAACGCTGGTTTCGGCAAGGTTGTGTTTATCATTAAAGAAGAATTTGAAGAGAATTTTAAATCTATTTTTGAGCCAAAATTAAATGGCAGAATAGAAACAGCATACGTTTTCCAAAATTTCGACCTGAAACAATTTGGTATCGAAGAAGAAATTTACAGAGAGAAACCATGGGGAACTGCTCATGCCATTTTATCAGGAAGAAATGTAATTAAAGAGCCTTTCTGTGTAATTAATGCCGACGATTATTATGGCTTTGATGCCTTCAAAAAAATGGCAGATTTCTTAAACACAGAAGCAACTGATAGTAACTATTCAATTATCGGATATGAAATCGGAAAGACACTTTCTGAATTTGGTTCAGTATCAAGAGGAGTTTGTAAGGTAGATGAATCCGGTAACTTATCTGAGATTATTGAGCGCACAAAAGTTTATCCAAAAGATGGAAAAATCTTCTATGAAGAAGATGGTGAAGAATTTCCACTTGATTTCAGTACACCGGTATCAATGAACTTTTGGGGCTTCACGCCTGCCGTTTTCGAAATTACTGAAGGCTTATTTAAAGAGTTTGCAATGGCAAATAAAGATAAACCTAAAGCAGAATTCTTTATACCACTTATTGGTGAAAACCTGGTACAAAGCAATACCGCTACCTTCAAAGTAGTTCCAACATCAAATAAATGGTTTGGTGTAACTTACAAAGAAGATAAGCCATATGTTCAGGATTCTATTGACCAATTGGTTAAAAACGGAACCTACCCTGAAAAATTATGGGACTAAATTTAGCTTCCGAAGTTTTAAATGCTTACGGATTTACTAAAGAAAATACAATCATTACACAAATAGGTACGGGTTTAATTAACCGTACCTATTTGCTTTCTCCTCCTACCGGGCAGCGAAATTTTATTCTCCAAAACATTAATGTCTCAGTTTTTAAATCGCCCTTGGCCATTGCTAATAATTTAAAGGCAATTTCGAGCTACCTATCTGAACACGCCCCGGATTATCTTTTTATTAGAACCATCCCTACTATAGAAAACCAGGAAATGGCTCACATCGGCGATGAATTTTGGAGGTTACTACCATTTGTGCCGAATGCCATCTCTCTTGATGTTTTAACTAAACCTAAACAAGCATTTGAAGCTGCAAAGCAGTTTGGTAAACTAAGCAAATTGCTGAATGATTTTGATACCAAATCACTTCAGGCTACAATTCCTGGTTTCCACGACCTGGAGTTGCGATATACACAATTTACGAAGGCATTAGCAGAAGCCGGGCAGTTTGCTAAAGCGCAAGCTGAAAAGCAGATCGAAGATGCTTTAAACTATAAGTATATTTTAGATTATTATATCTCTTATTCGCACAGAAATGATTTTCCTGATCGCGTGATGCATCATGATACCAAAATCAGCAATGTGCTACTGGATGAAATGACTTTTGAAGGTATCTGCGTGATTGATTTAGATACCATCATGCCCGGGAAATTCATATCCGATTTAGGCGATATGATGCGAACTTACCTCTGTGCATTTTCTGAAAATGAAACCGATCTCAGCCTGATCAAAATCAGAATCCCTTATTTCGAAGCCACGATTAAAGGCTACCTCTTTGAGATGAAAGCGATTTTGACAACAACTGAAAAAGAGCTTATTCTATTTTCTGGAAAATACATCATCTATATGCAAGCCCTACGCTTCTTAACTGATTTCTTAAACGGCAATATTTACTATCCGATAAACTACCCCACTCAAAACTTAGACCGGGCTAAAAATCAATTCCAACTTCTGCATGAAATTTCTTTAAATGAGAAGGAATTACAGGAAATTATTGATGAAAACTTATAAATAGAGGTTAGGCGATTAGGATTGTTTTTTTTAATGCAGTCGGCTGAAGCCAGACTGCAATGAATGGAATACAAATCCTCATAAAGAATGTGCTGGAAAAACAAATGCTTATTTAAAGCAGTCGGCTGAAGCCAGACTGCGATGAATGGAATACAAATCCTCATAAAGAATGTGCTGGAAAAACAAATGCTTATTTAAAGCAGTCGGCTAAAGCCGGACTGCAATGAATGGCATATATAATTAGTCGTTGTTCCTATCCCTATTAAATCATAATACATAAAAAAGCATTCCAGAACTTAATCAGGAACACTTGCTATTTCCGCCTAAAATTCTCAACTCAAACCTTCAGACTCCAAAAAAAAGCACTCCTAAACATAATCAGGAACACCTGCTATTTCCGTCCAAAACTTTAGACTAGAAACTCTGAACTAAAAAACTTTAGACTCCAAACTAAAAAAGCGCTCCTGAACTTAATCAGGAACGCTTTCTATTTCCGCCCAAGACTTTCGACTCAGGACTTCAGACTCAAGACTATTTCTTATCGTCTTCTTTTACTTCTTCAAAATCAACGTCAGTAACGTTATCGCCACCACCTTGAGGTTGACCATCAGCTTGTGGTTGTTCGCCACCTTGAGGCTGACCGCCATCTTTATACATTTCCTCAGAAGCTACGTTCCATGCAGCTTGCAATTCAGCTTGTGCTGCATCGATATCTGCAAAGTTACGTGACAAGTGAGCTGCTTTTAATTTCTCTAAACTTGATTCGATTGGCGCTTTTTTATCAGCAGATAATTTATCACCAAACTCTTTCAATTGTTTTTCTGTAGAGAAAATTAAGGCATCAGCACCGTTAATTTTATCAGCTTCTTCTTTTTGCTTAGCATCATCTGCTGCATTAGCTTCCGCTTCTTCTTTCATTTTTTTGATCTCTGCATCAGTTAAGCCTGAAGATGCTTCGATACGGATTTTTTGCTCTTTACCAGTAGCTTTGTCTTTTGCACTTACGTGTAAAATACCGTTAGCATCAATATCAAAAGATACTTCTACCTGAGGTACACCACGAGGTGCTGGTGGAATACCATCTAAAATGAAACGACCAATTGTACGGTTTTGGCCAGCCATTGGGCGCTCACCTTGTAAAATATGAATTTCTACTGATGGCTGGTTATCAGCTGCAGTTGAGAAAGTTTCAGATTTTTTAGTTGGAATCGTTGTGTTAGACTCAATCAATTTCGTCATTACACCACCCATTGTTTCAATACCTAATGATAAAGGCGTAACGTCTAATAACAATACATCTTTTACATCACCAGTTAAAACACCACCTTGAATAGCAGCACCAATTGCCACAACTTCATCAGGGTTAACACCTTTACTTGGCTCTTTACCGAAGAAAGCTTTAACTGCCTCCTGAATTGCAGGGATACGGGTTGAACCACCTACCAAGATAATTTCATCGATATCGCTTGTGCTTAAACCAGCATTTTTCAAAGCAGATTTACAAGGCTCGATAGTACGTTTGATCAAGCTATCAGCTAATTGCTCAAATTTAGCACGGGATAATGTACGTACTAAGTGTTTTGGGCCGCTAGCATCAGCAGTAATATATGGCAAGTTAATTTCAGTAGAAGTTGTGCTTGATAATTCAATTTTAGCTTTCTCAGCAGCTTCTTTCAAACGTTGTAACGCCATTGGATCTTTCGCAAGGTCCATGCTGTTTTCAGATTTGAACTCGTCAGTTAACCAGTCGATAATAATGTGGTCAAAGTCATCACCACCTAAGTGTGTATCACCATCGGTAGATTTTACTTCAAAAACACCATCACCTAATTCTAACACTGAAACGTCATGTGTACCACCACCACAGTCAAACACAACAATTTTCATGTCTTTGTGTGCTTTATCTAAACCATAAGCTAAAGCAGCTGCAGTTGGCTCGTTGATGATACGTTTTACGGTTAAACCAGCAATTTCACCAGCTTCTTTAGTAGCCTGACGTTGTGCATCGTTGAAGTAAGCAGGTACAGTAATAACCGCTTCAGTAACTTCGTGACCTAAGAAATCTTCGGCAGTTTTTTTCATTTTCTGCAAAACCATTGCAGAGATCTCTTGTGGAGTATATTTTCTGTCGTCGATTTCAACACGTGGTGTGTTGTTATCACCTTTAACTACTTTATATGGTACACGCCCAGCTTCTTTCGCACTTTCGTCGTAGCTGCTACCCATAAAGCGTTTAATCGAATATATCGTTTTTGTTGGGTTGGTTATAGCCTGACGTTTAGCAGGCTCGCCAACTTTACGCTCACCGTTTTCTGCAAAAGCAACAATAGACGGTGTAGTACGTTTACCCTCACTGTTCGC
>Ga0157370_10002675_pt1 | contig 21354 bp, 24 predicted proteins | sample C35metaG_FD_113463 | JGI IMG/M metagenome (GOLD analysis project Ga0157370, IMG submission 113463) | Corn rhizosphere microbial communities from Kellogg Biological Station, Michigan, USA - C3-5 metaG | ecosystem: Host-associated > Plants > Roots > Rhizosphere > Soil | place: USA: Michigan...
GATACATGATACGCATTTAAATTACCCGCCGGCGGGCCTCCATCGGAACGACTTTTCGTCGACAGCCCTCATTGTGCAAAGAACGCCGTTCAGATGGTCGTATTCATGCTGCAGCAGCTCCGACAGATCGTCCTTCATATCCCATTCCCCGGGCTGCCAGCGCTCATCCAGGTATTTGATCGTCAGACTACGGTGTCTTTGCACTTTGACCAGCAGATTAGGGAAGCTCATACAGTCGTCCCATAGTTCGAACAGCTCTTCGCTGAGATGGGTCAGCTCAGGGTTGATAAAGACCACCGGTCTGTCGATATTCATATAGATCACCCGCTTCATGATACCCAGCTGTGGAGCGGCGATAGCCCTTCCGAAATTATACCGGGCCTTTACCTCCGCCATCACATTGTCCAGGTCCGCTACCCAATCCTTTACAAGAGGGAGCTCGGAAGGCAGTACCGGCTCACAGACAGCATACAAACGCGGATCACCCAATAACAGCAGATCTTTCAACGTTTTCATCCCATAAAGATAGCTTTTTGGGCCAACAGCTCATCCAGCTTCTCATGACTCTCGACGACACCTTTCTCCATACCCGACATGATCATTCCATCCCTGTCCTGCACGCTCCTGAACACCGACTGTATCGTCACCTTTGTCCTGTCACCCGGCAATACCTCAAAGATCGCCGTTTCCAGCACCACATGCCCTCTCTCCGGAAGACCTTCAAATTCAAAAGTGCGGATAAGCCGCTCAGGCGCCGTGGCTTCATGACAGACACCATGAAATCCAAACTCGTGACCGTCCTTTGTCGCGTGAATAAATCTCCATCTTCCGCCACTGCCCGGCTCCAGCACATCGATCTTTGTTTTCATATCACAGGGCCCAAGCCACCTGAGCAACAGCTTGGGGTCGGTAAATGCCTGGTACACGAGTTCCCTGGGCGCTTCGAATTCCCGGGTGATAAAAAGCTCTTGCTTCCCCGGCTCCGCCAGGATCGTTGTTTTGTTCTTTGACATGATGAACGTTTTTAGTTGTTGTTGTTTATTTTCTTTTGCTCTTTTTTTTCTCTTTGTCCTTCAGCTCCTCAAGCACTCCATCCAATGCGTCGAACTGCTCATCCCACAATCTCCTGTACCGCTCGATCCATACCGACACCTCGTTCAGCTGCTGCAGCCGGGCCTCGCAATAGCGCTCCCTCCCCTGCTTTTTGATTATGATGAGCCCGCACTCCGTGAGCACCTTGATATGCTGTGATATGGCAGGGCGGCTCACATGGAAGTTCTCCGCTATCGCGTTCAGGTTTAAAGATTGATAAGCTACGAGATTGATGATCTCACGTCGCGTGGGGTCGGCTATTGCCTGGAATACATCTCTTCGGGTCTGCATGGAATATTATGTAAGTATTTGCTTACAAATTTATGCGTAAGGATTTACTTACGCAAATTATTTTTTCGTTCGCCTGTCCAATAGCGGTCATTTCATTTGATATAAAAGTGCACACGAACCGGCTCCAACTGAGCCTGGCGGGTGCAAGAATTGCTTTATAAAAATTTAAATCTTTAAAAATGAGAAAGTTAGTAGTTTTCAATTTTCTGACCCTGAATGGTTATTTTGAAGGCCCCGGCGGAGATCTCAGCTGGCACCGCCATGGTGAGGAAGAAAGCCAGTTCGCCAGCGAGTCCGCAGGTAAAAGTGGCGTCCTGCTTTTTGGCCGCATCACCTATGAGCACATGGCGGCTTTCTGGCCCACACCAATGGCTATGCAGCAAAACCCTGGCGTCGCCGAAGGAATGAACAAAGCGGAAAAGATCGTTTTCTCCAGAACGCTGAAAACAGCAGACTGGAATAACACGAGGGTCATAAATGGGGATCTGGTAAAAGAAGCCCGCCGTCTAAAAGAGGCACCGGGAAAGGATATGTGCCTGCTCGGCAGCGGCAGCATCCTCACACAGCTGGCAGATGCCGGCCTCATCGATGAATACCAGTTCATGGTCGACCCCGTAGCCCTTGGCTCAGGCACACCCGCATTCAAAGGCCTGAAAAAAAAGCTGGACCTGCGGCTGGTATCCACCAGAAAATTCAGCAGCGGCGTGATGCTGTTGAATTATCAGCCTTTGTAATTACATTTATTCGCAAAAACAGACAACCATGGACGAATATCTCATACTCATGCGTCTCGATCTGGTCATCCGGGAGACGCCGCCATCTCCGGAGCAGATGCAGCAGTACATGAAACAATACCAGGACTGGGTCGGCGGCATCGCTGCCCAGAACAAATTCGTCGGCGGCACAGCCCTCTCGACGGAAGGCAAGGTCATAAAGTCAAAAGACGTCGTCACCGATGGCCCATTTGCCGAAATAAAGGAATGGATAGCCGGCTTTATCACGATAAGGGCGAAAGATTTCGACGAGGCCGTGAACCTGGCAAAAGGCTGCCCCATCCTCAAGGGAGGAGAAAGCAATAGCGTAGAGGTCAGAAGATTAACAGGCGGTCACAATGGATGATCAGCAGCTGATACCGCATCTGTTCAGAACAGAGTACCGGAAGATCGTTTCGGTGCTCTGTAAATATTTTGGATTGGGCGGGATAAAGACCGCAGAGGACATTGCCAGCGAGACCTTTCTTACCGCGGCACAGACCTGGGGACTTGACGGCCGCTTACCGCCCAATCCTGCTGCCTGGTTGTACAGCGTGGCGAAGAACAAGGCAAAGAACCATTTCCAGCGAAGCCATCTGTACAAGACCAGGATCGAGCCGGTCCTGCAGGGTACGGAAGATACAGTGGAGTATCCCATAGACCTCTCTCCTCAAAATATCATCGATAGCCAGCTGCAGATGATGTTTGCCATCTGCCATTCTTCCATTTCCGCCGAGGCGCAGATCGGGCTGTCACTTCGCATCTTATGCGGCTTCGGCATAGAAGAGATAGCCAATGCATTCCTCACCAGCAAAGACACCATCAACAAGCGGCTGTTCCGTGCGAAAGAGATACTTCGACAGGGAAAGATATCCATGGAATTTCCACCTCCTGCCGAAATAGAACAGCGACTCTCTCCCGTGCTGACCACCATCTACCTGTTGTTCAACGAAGGATATTATTCGGTGAGTCAAAATAAGCCCTTGCGTAAAGAGCTCTGTCTGGAAGCCATGCGGCTCTGCACCATGCTCGTCGAGAACGAACCTACCAACACACCGCAGGTCAACGCATTGCTATCCCTCATGTGTTTCCACGCATCCCGTTTTGAAGCCCGTCTGGATAAGGACGGAGCTGTCGTGCTCTACCAGGAGCAGGACATCAGCCTGTGGAATACCGACCTGATCAGTAAGGGCGGATATTTCCTGAGACGGGCCGCCACAGGCGACAAGCTTTCCAAATACCACCTGGAGGCGGGTATCGCTTATTGGAATACCCAACATACGGACTCGAAAGAAAAATGGGAAAATATCGTGCAGTATTACAACCGGCTGCTGCAAATAGAGTATTCACCGGTGGCCGCGCTCAACAGGACCTATGCCCTCTCGAAGGCCAACAGCAAGGAAGAAGCCATTCTGGAAGCCGAAAAGCTGGAGCTGACGGACAATCACTTCTATTTTGCGTTGCTGGGCGAGCTGTACAAGGACATCCACCGCCAAAAGGCCATCGAAAATTTCCAGCAGGCATTAAGCCTTGCAAAGACACAGGCGGACAAACAGGCCATCCAAAAGCAGCTTGACAGGCTTTGAACCGCCCCAGCCTTTGACACCCCCTCTTGACGTTAACCCTCCTCCCCTTGACGTTAACCCTCCTCCCCTTGATGTTAACCCTCTCCCCTTTGACGTTAACCCTCCTCCCTTTGACGTTAACCCTCCTCCCCTTGACGTTAACCCTCCCCCCTTTGACAGGCGGAGTGGAATTTCTTATTTTTAGGTAACCCCCTTTCACATGACCGTAAAAGAAATAATGACCCAGCTGGAATCACTGGGCAGCCAGCCAATAAAGAACATACTCCTGAAACATGGAGCGAAAGAACCCCTCTTTGGCGTAAAGGTCGGAGACATGAAGCCCATTCAAAAAAAGATAAAAAAGGACTATCAGCTTGCCAAGGACCTCTATGCCACCGGCAATGCAGATGCCATGTACCTGGCCGGGCTTATTGCCGACGATGAAAAAATGACCAGGCAGGACCTGCAGGCATGGGTAAAGAACGCCGTTTCCAGCAACATCAATGAGTACACCGTCCCATGGGTGGCGGCTGAAGGGCAGCATGGATACGAGCTGGCAATGGAATGGATCGATTCGAAAGAGCCGCGTATTGCCGTGGCCGGCTGGTCCACCCTGGCCAACCTTGCAACTCTCCGGCCGGACAGCGAGCTGGACCTGGCATCTCTAAAAGCCCTGCTGGCGCGCGTAGAAAAAAATATCCATACCGCGCCCGATCGCGTAAGGTACTGGATGAATAATTTTATCATCTGCGTCGGGTCTTATATAGTCCCCCTTTCAGCGGAAGCCATCGCTGCCGCCAAAAGGATCGGCGCTATCACGGTGATCAAGGACGGCATTTCTCTTAAAGTGCCGGCAGCAATAGACTATATCAAAAAAGCAAAGGACAGGGGCAGCCTGGGCAAAAAGAAAAAGACGGTAAAATGTTAGCACACCGTAGTTATTACCCACAACGACACAACAGATATCAATGCCCACAATATCACTCCCTGCAATAAGGGACGAACCCCCACTGAAAGCAGCACCTTTTTCGATAGCCCGCTGCCGATGAGAAAAAGGGTTAGCGTCAGGCTTGCGTGAGCCGCACTGACGATATAATGGTCCAGCGTGACCAGACCCGGAACATACGTATGTATGACCATCGCCAGCACAAACCCGCCGATGAACCAGGGTATCTTTGGCCGGACCCCTTTATTCTTAAAGATTAACGTCGACAGAAAAGCCACCGGAACGATCCACAGGGCCCGGGCCAGCTTTACGGTTGTGGCTATCTGAAGGGCCTCGCTGCCATACCTGCCCGCGGCTCCCACCACCGAGCTGGTATCATGGATGGCAATGGCGCTCCAAAGACCAAACTGGGTCTGGGACAGGTGCAGCAAATGCCCTATCGCCGGAAAAAGCAGCAGGGCCACTGAGTTCAGGATGAAAATAATGCCGATGGCCACCGACACCTGTTTCTCCTCCGCCCGGATGGCGGGTGAAAGAGCCGCGATAGCGCTGCCGCCACAAATAGCCGTACCGGCAGATATAAGGTATGCCGTTTTCTTATCCAGGCGGAACAGCCTGCCCAGCAGGACTCCTGTCAATAAGGTACCTGTAATTGCTGTCACCGTAAAAAGGAATCCCTGCCCTCCTGCTTTTACAGCGCTCCGTATATCCATGCCGAAGCCAAGTCCTACCACAGACACTTGTAGAAGGATATGCGTAGCCTTATGGTTGAGATGTATATACGGATGGCCCACCCATTGCGCAATGGCCAGTCCCGCTACGAGCGCCACAGGCGGAGATACAATAGGAGTTAGGCAAGCCGCCATGGCGAGCACAAAGATGACCTCCCGCGTAGTGATGCTTCTGTCGAGAAAATGTATCTTTTCCATGCCACAAAGCTCCGCATACTTATTATTACGGAGAAATGGCTATTGGTAATTATCGATAACCAAAGGTTATCGTCCAACCAGCGTTTACGGCTTCAGGGTTGTTTTTACCTTCCCGCAGGTAAGCATGGAACTGCCATAATAGGGATTCCTGATCGCAGGGGCATTGGTCAGCCAGGTCGCCTTTTTCATGGGACAATAATCCTCATAGATAGGTTGCCCCGACAGCCTGACGGACCTGGCCAGGGTCATCATATTAGTGGGCAGGCTCGCAAAATGCTCCCTTTGATGACCAATCTCCTTCTTTTCTGAGATATGTCTTGCGTCAAAGGCCAGCTTGTCCTTCACGGCCATAAACGCCGTATGATCCTTTCCCGTCATCCTGCTCATATCGACGCCATCGATGGCTTTCAACAGCTCACCGGCCTTAGCTGCGGCCGCATTGGCGTCACCCGCCACCAGGGCGTCCTTTACGCCATAATAAGAAGGAAGAATGTTGGATACCTGTGCGAATACATGCTGAAATGAAACAGTGATCAATACGACCACTGCCATAAATATCTTTTTCATTTTCATTGTCTATTTTTTTAAAGGTTCTATATTAAATCCCGCCTTCTTCACAGCCTCGACGATGTTCTCGCTGCCAAGTGTCTCGGTCTCCACGGTCAGTATCTTATCCGGATTGTCCGTATCCACTTTCCAGGATTTGATACCCTTTGTCTCGTTCAGCTTTGGTGTAACTCTTGCCACACACCCGCTGCAATTGATATTTGTCTTGAATTGTAATGTGCTCATACTATATACTTTTATATTTTAATCGTAAACTGTTACTGACAACGCTGACACTGCTCAACGCCATGGCAGCTCCCGCGATCATCGGGTTCAGCAGGAACCCATTCACAGGATACAACGCCCCGGCGGCAATTGGAATACCGATGAGATTGTAGATAAAAGCCCAAAAAAGATTCTGCCGCACGGCCCTCACCGTTGCTCTCGACAGCCGGATAGCCGCCGGCAACCGGGAAAGATCTTCCGAAAGCAGCGTGATACCCGCCACATCCATGGCGATATCACTGCCTGTCCCCATGGCAATGCTCACATCGGCCTGAGCCAGCGCCTGGCTGTCATTGATGCCATCCCCCGCCATCGCCACCACTTTTCCCTGTTGCTGTAATGCCTTTATATACGCAGCCTTTTCCGCCGGTGATACTTCTGCCTTGAAAGAATCTATTCCGATCCTTGCCGCTACCGCGGCCGCCGTCCGGAAGCCATCTCCCGTCAACATATGCACTTCTACCCCCTCCCTCTTCAACCCATCCACAGCCGCCTTCGCAGAAACCTTTATACTATCCTCTATCGCCAGAACAGCCAGTACCGACCAGTCATCCGAAAAAAACACCACGGTCTGCGCAGCCGCATTCCTTTCCTCCACCCATTGCTCCACTTCCTTTGAAAGCCCAACCCCCACCTCATTCATCAGCTGCCGGCTGCCTACCCAATACATCTGCCCTTCATATCTTCCGCGAATGCCCCTTCCTGTTAAAGACTCCACATCCGTGATCTTCACGACCCCGCTATCTTTTTCAAGATAGGCAGCCACAGCCGATGCCAGCGGATGCTCCGAAGCCTGCTCCAGCGACAGCAGTATATTCCTTTTGCCGGGAATGATCTCATATATATCCGTGACGATGGGTTTGCCTACTGTCAACGTACCGGTTTTATCCACCACAACCGCATTGACCTTATACGCCTGCTCCAGGCTCTCCGCATTCCGGATAAGGATTCCCTGCTCCGCCCCCCTGCCGACGCCCACCATAATGGCGGTAGGAGTAGCCAGCCCCAATGCACAGGGACAGGCAATCACCAGCACGGTCACCAGGGAAAGAAGCCCATAGGTCAGCCCGTTGTCGCCGCCCCATATACACCATGCCAGAAAGCTTATAATGGCAAGTCCTATGACAACAGGTACAAAGATGCCGGCCACCTTGTCAACCAGCTTCTGAACAGGCGCCTTACTGCTCTGCGCCTCCTGCACCATTTGGATAATATGCGCCAGCAACGTATCCCCTCCCACTTTTTCGGCGGTAAATCTGAAACTGCCCTTTTGATTGATCGTACCCGCAAATACACTGTTCCCCGGGGTCTTCGCTACCGCCACGGGCTCTCCGCTGATCATGCTCTCATCCACATAGCTGCTGCCTTCGACAACATGTCCATCCACGGCTATCTTGTCCCCCGGACGTACAAGCAGCCTGTCCCCCGGCCTGACATCCGCCAGTGGAACTTCTTTCACCACCCCGTCATCGCCGACAACGGCAACAGTATTGGGCTGCAGACCCATCAGCTTCTTTATGGCCGAGGATGTCCGCGCCTTCGCTCTTTCTTCCAGCAATTTCCCCAAAAGGATAAATGCTACGACAACGGCAGACGCCTCAAAATAGACATGCGCATGCAGTCCCCGCTGATGCCAGTAATCAGGGAATAAAGTATTGAACACGCTAAATAAATAGCTGATACCTGTACTCAGGGCCACGAGGGTATCCATATTCGCCCTGCCGTGTCTCGCCTGCCTGAAGGCATTTATAAAAAAGTTCCTGCCAAACCATAATACGACAGGGGTCGCCAGCGCCCACATCCAGTAATCAGCATAGGGCATGTCCATAAAGAACATCCCAATGACGATCAGAGGGGCCGAGAAAAAAATAGCCGCCAGCGTACGCCTTTGAAGCCTGCTTCCCTCTTCAAGCTGTATCTCCTCCAGCTTTTTGGCAGATTCATCCACCAGCAGGTCATAGCCAATGTCCTGCAGGGCAGCCTTCATTTGCTGGGGAGTGATCTTATCGGGCGAATATTCTACCTGTACACTGTGCTGTGGGAAGCTGACTTCCGCCCTGCCAACACCCTCTCTGGACGATAGGATCGTCTCCACGCTGGAGGCGCAGCTGGCACAGCTCATGCCGACGACAGAAAATTGCTTCTTGATCATACAGCAAATTTCGGCTTCCAGGCCGGCCGGAATATTATATTATCCCGTAAAAATGTTATAAAATATTGTCCAGGGGAGTGCGACGGCTATTGCCTGTCTTTTTGAAATGACTGGGCGTAAGACCGGTCACTTTTTTGAACTGCGCGGACAAATGCGCCGTACTGGAGTAGCCCAACTTCCAGGCTATCTCGCTTAGCGTAAGCTCGTCGTACGCCAGCCATTCTTTTACTTTTTCTATCTTCAGTAAAATAAAATATTGCTCTATCGTCATCCCCTCTACCTCGGAGAACAGGCGGCTCACCGCCGTATACTCTTTCCGAAGGGCGGACCCCAGAAAGGCGCTGATGCTAAAATGCTCTTCCAGCTCCCCCTTTTGAACGAGATTTATCAGCAGGTTTTTTATTTTCTCTATCTGTCGCTGCCGCTGATCATCCAGCAGCTCGAAACCCAGGGCCTGTAACCCTCCCCTGAATTGCCGCAGGGCCTTTTCCGAAAGCGCCTCTTCCAATGTGACCTCTCCCAGCGATACTTTAAATGGTTTGTCCGTCAGTTTCTTCAGTTCCTGCTCTACAGCAAGGATACACCGCGGACAAACCATGTTCTTTACATATAGGATCATATCTGCAAAGATACGCCATCTATTGCGCATCCCACCAGACCCTGTCGGTCAGCACCGCCGTCTGCTGCGGCTGAGGATTGGTGAGTATCTCGGTCTCGGGGTACAACAACCGGCGTGGTATATCCGACAATCCACCCTGTACCTTTGTCAGCAGCGGGAATCCCGTCCTTCTCCAATCGGTGAAATTCTCTTCGTTGAGGAAGTTGGCGATACTTTTCTCTTCCATGATACGCTGCAGCGCATTGCCCGCGGTCAACGACCCCCTGGTGGCTATGTAGGCATCGATATCGGTCTGTGCTACACCCAGCTTTTTCATGTGATTGGTGATAGCGGCCTGGTATAGGGGTTCAGCAGCAGCCGCACCGGACTTGATCAGCGTAGCTTCCGCAGCCAGGAACTGCGCCTCGGAATAATTCACAATATAGTTGTATGCATCCGCCCCTGCATAATAATAGGTGGGATAGGAATAATCGTCCAGGGTCCCCAGGGTAGTTCCGATGATCCGTCCCTTATATATCCCGCCGGACACCGTAGGCTTGGCCATCTTTGGCAGCCGGGGATCGTTCCGGGCCTTCAGGCTGTCTATGAATGTCGAGCAGAGGACAGCCGTGCTCACCTGCCCAAAAGCATAGTACCAGGGATTTTCGCTGCCGGGGCTATTTGAATAAGGGTACCTGAAATCGTCCGCATCAGCCTGCATGCCATGTGACAATGCAGCAAGCGCGCTGTCGGCCTGAACAGCGGCCGTGTACCCGGGCGCCTTTGTAAGATGCATGAAATAACGCGCCTTCAGAGTATAAGCAAGTTTTAACCACTCATCCATCCCTCCATGGTAAATATAATCCGCCCCGCCCGGTTTGAGCGGATCGTTCTGGCCAATGAGAGCAATGGCTTCGTTCAAAAGGTCCTGCACAGTCTTATAGATATCCTCTTGTTTGTCATAGGCAGGAGTAAAATTCCCGCTGCCCTTAAAGCCCTGTGAATAAGGTATATCCCCCCAGAAATCCGTGGCAGTGCCCAGCGTAAAGGCGGAAAGGACATCGGCAATGGCGGTATAGTTCGGCTTGTTGTCCTTGACACCCTTGTCATGCAGGATCTTCATATTATTGAGACAGGCAATATAAAAGTTATCCCAGTCCCCGTTCATATCCGCGTTGAACATCTGGTAGCTCCATAATCCAGGATTGAGCTGGTTGGGTGCAATAACCTGGCCGAAATACTGGACGATGATGGGACCCTGTCCCGGCGAGAGCCCTGCATGTATAAAGTCCGATACATCCGTCTCAAGGGGCGCTAATATCAGGTCTTCTTGCACATCCCCCGGATTATTTGGATCCTTATTGATGTCCAGGTATTTCTTACAGCCACCTGTGAAGGTAGCCAGTGCGATGAGCAGAAATATTATTTTTCTCATTTTTTTTGATTTATATGTGCGCTAATGTCCGGGCCTTCGGCCAGGAGACTCTAAATGACGTTAGAAACTGCATCTAAGCGTGACGTTGAATGAGCGTGAAGTAGGTGTGGAGAAGGAGTAGATCCCCTGCACATTGTTACCAGATCCATACGAGCCTGCCTCCGGATCTCCACCCGTAAAATGCGGTGCATAGATCCACAGGTTCCGACCGGATACGGAAAGGCTGGCTGCCTTTACCGGGGTCTTACCCAATAAGGATGGTTGTATGTCATAGGTCAATGTGACATTCCTAAGCTTCAGGTAAGTACCGTCCTGTATAGAGGACTCGTATTGCCGGGTAGTATAATAAGCCTGCGCATCCACCACCACTTTATTGGGCTTACCGTCTACTACGCTGATACCCTTGACGACAAATGGCTGCCTGTTCTCCGTAACTTTGGCGGTGCCATAAAAAAAGGCCAGCCCCTCTACTTCATTGGCCATATCCCCGCCTTTTTTATAATCAAAGAAGAGGCTGAGCGAAAGACGCTTGTATCGTATATTATTGGTCACGCCGGCCAGCCAGTCTGGATTGGCATCGCCTACGATGCCCTGATCGGCAGCGACGAGCGGCATGCCGTTGGCCCCGATGAGCAGCTGTCCTGTAGCTGAATCCCGTTGGTATCTTGGCCCATAAAAAATATTGAACGGCTGTCCGACAATGAGACGCCCCAGCTGGTTCAACCCCGGATATATGGCAAGCACCTTATTCCGGATGCGGGTCCAGTTGATCGTGATATCCCAGCTAAGATCCCTTGTTTTAACAGGGGTGGCTGTGAACAGCAGTTCGATGCCTTTGTTCTGTATCGAGGCGGTATTTACAGCCGTGCCGTTATAACCCGTGGCAGAAGAAATGAGAACGCCGGGAATGATGCCATGGTTTGTCTTTCTATAAAAATACGATCCTTCGAATCCGATACGGTTGTTCAGGAACTTGGCTTCCAGGCCGCCCTCCACTTCGTTAAGCCGCTCGTTTTGCAAGGTGGGATTGCCCAGCGTATTGGATAGCAGGAACCCAGGCTGTCCCTGGAAAGGATAAGGACTCCCATACCTGGACTGGCTGACAAAAGGCGTCTGCAGCGAATAGGCGCCGATGACGTCATTACCCACTGTAGCATAGGAAAAACGCACTTTGGCAAAATTGATGGCCCGCCGCAGCTGACCCTGCAGCAGTTCCGAAAAGATAAAGCTGGCGGCAGCCGAACCATAAGGATAGAACTGTTTGTTGCTGGCGAGGACCGAGCTGCCATCATACCTGCCCGTTAGGGACAGCACGAGCAATCTGTTGTATTCGATATTGGCCTGCGAGTAGAACCCCACCTTGCGGGTCTGGTAATGCGCTTCCGTTGCCGATATGGTCCCGGTGGCAGATGCATTGTAGAAATTATCCACAGTAATGCCAGCGCCCTTGATATTCACATACTGGTTGTAGGTCGAGAAGAGGTTGTTACCCGCCAGCAGATTGATATGGAATTTTCCAAAATCCCGTACAGCGCTGATGATAAGGTCATGATTGAATTGACGGAAATTTATATTCTGATCCAGTATCTGTCCCTTTAGACTAATGGCGGGGCTGGGAGACTCCGTATACTTGTCCTGCTCGATATAGATGTCGGCGCCCACCCTTTCCGTCACGGTCAGCCAGGGTGCCGGCGTATAGTTGGCCGTGAACACAGGTATGAACCGATTGACCTGCGACACATTCTTTACGTTGTCAATGTCCCATAAAGGCGGGTTGCGGGAAAATCGGTATAGCCGCTGAGTGCCGTCCGGGTTCAGGACAGGATAAGGATTCCATGAGATCGGTTGCACAAGCAACACAAACAAAGGTCCGTTGCTTTGACCCTCCGGCAACCTGTTCTGTACGTCATTGCTGTATCCTATCTGGAAGGTGGTATTCAGCTTCTGGCCCACCCTGGTATTGTATTTAAAGAAGAGCGAATGTCTTGTCAATTCATTTTTCGGCACAATACCTTTCTGATCCAGGTAAGAGTAAGACATATAGTATCCTGAATTACTTCCTCCACCCGATATGCTGGCAGTGCTGTTCGTGGTTATGCCTGTCCGGAAGAATGAGCTGTATGGATTATAGGTGGGCGCTTTGACGCCATTGATCTTCAGCGTGTCCATAAGAGGCCCCCAGGACATGCTTGTTTTCTTCGTATCCCCGTCGTAAAATTCACCACCCGTGCCCTGACCATATTTCCATTGTCTTTTCGGAAATATCGGATTCTCAAAAGACAGGTCGGAGGAAAGGGAGATGACAGGCTTTCTATCGATGCCACCCGCCTTGGTCGTAATGATCACCACGCCTCTTGCTCCCGCCGATCCATACAGGGCGGTCGCCGCAGCACCTTTCAGCACATTCACATTATCGATGATAGCAGGGTCTATATCCACGATCCTGCTGACGCCGGCGCCATTGGCCCCGCCGCTGATATTGCCCGTCTCATCGTTATTGATAGGTACTCCATCCACCACGAACAAAGCCTGATTCTCGCTTGTAGGAGATGAATTACCCCGTATGATGATCCGGGAAGCGGCGCCGGGAGTACCCGATGAGCTGGTGATCTGCACGCCCGACACCTTTCCGGCCATGGCATTGACGATACTCGGCTCCCTGGCCCTCACCAGATCATCCCCCTTCACTTCCTGGCTGCTAAAGGTCAGGTTCCTCTTTTCCCGCTTGACGCCCAGCGCCGTTACTACCACCTCATCCAGGGCACGCGAGGCAGCTAATAAACGTATCTCGAAAAAATCCTTGTTTCCCACAGATATTTCCTGTGGGCCATATCCAACGGCGCTGACAGTCAGAACCGTCCCATTGTATATATTCAATGAAAAGCTTCCATCACTGGAAGTGCTGACACCCCTGGCCGTGCCTTTTACACGTACAGAAGCGCCTGCCAGCGGGGCGCCGATGCTATCGACCACCTTGCCCGTAATCGTCCTCGACTGACCCATGACATGGGCACAGCAAAAGACAAGCATGCTCAAAAGCAGAAGTTTTACTTTTCTCATACCGTTGTTTTGATTTGTTTAATGAAAGGTTAGCTTAGCTATGCAGAAGGAAATGGCTTTTATTCATAATGGCAATTGATGTGAAATATTAAATGTCTGTATGACATTTATATGAATGGTCATAAAAAAATCAAACATTTTTCCTCATGTTTGACTAACTATAAAGATATCTTTCGCCATGTTTTGAACATGGTCGCCCGGTAAAGTAAATGTAGCAATGAATTAACGCGGAAGCTTTTTCTTTTTTAACTAATTGTAGACGGATTTTAACCACATGAAAAACACATTCAAAAAAAAGCGACCCCTTGGGGTCGCTTGCTAGACATCGAGGAGGGCGCCGGTCAATAGAAGAACTGCTCCTTAACGACCTTTCCATCCTTTACTTCATACACGGCAACTTCATCCATGACCATCTTTCCCATTCCCTTAAAGGTGGCATCCACCGTAATGGTCAGGGCGAAATGATTGCCGGCAACAATGGGTTGGGAAGCGCTTGCACTATGCACCTCCTCGATAGAATCGCGGAATTGCTCCCCTTTTTTGATAATGGCATCCTTTCCCGTCACCGAAGGCGCCTGCGCATGCACAGGCTCGATGCTGATCGCATCATCGGCATACAGTTCTTCCTGGGCCTGTTGATAATGGCCCTCTTTGCAAAGTTCATAAAGGCGATTGGCGATGTCCACAGTGGTCATCACAGCTTCTTGTGTTGCCATAACAATGTGTTTAAATGATGAGGAAATGGAAAATGGACTATTAAGCTACAAAATTAGTGAATTCCGCCGAATTACTAAATTGTTAAGGAAAAATTTGCCAAATATTTTAGTATTTATTACCTTTGCCCTCCAAGGGACGCATCTGATCGATGCCATGAACCATTGAATCTTACCATTAGCAGAAAGCCACCTGTTAGCAAAGGCGGCTTTCTTGTTGGACATCATGTGATATTTTTGGGTAAAAGCAATACTATCAAGGGTTTTGCCAATATTTTACGCCTTTGACATGATAGAATTACCACTAAGTTGTATTCCCGGCCCTAAAAAACCACCCTATATTTGTGTCATCAAAAGCGATTACAATCGATAGTTCGATATAAAGATTTTTCATATGGCAAGCAATCGTTAGAGGTCGACTGTTTCTACAGTGGGCCTTTTTTGTTTTAAACTATTGCCAATTTTGCTTTAAACTTTTGCCAGGAGCCGGACGGTCCGGGCCTTTACACGGACGCTGTTCCATTGCCCTTCGGGCAGACGGCCCGTGGCCGTCTTTTAAACTGAAAATCCGCGGCTTTCGCCGCGGACTCAGCTTCCTATATGTAACACGCGCAGTATGCTCTAAGGGTCAGGGTATCGTTAAATACATTATATTATTTAGAAGAACCAGCTCGACAACTGAGACCTGCTGGCCTGGAACCAATTCTTTGTAGGCTTCGGTGAATTATCCACCAGCTCAGTTTCCTGCATCCTCACTTTCATGGCTATCACACGCTCACCCTTCATTCTCTCCTTCATCTCTGCAGACAAGGTAGGATGATAATCGATCTCCTCATGGTCAGTAACTATATAAGCGGTGCCAGTGACCTTCACGAAGAAATCCATTCCTTTCTTGAAAAAATCCAGCTTCGCAGGGATCTCTTTATCAAAAGCATCGATATGCTGTACAGGCTTAGGGATCACGAACCAGATCTGCTCTTCCTCATCGATCTCCACTTCTGATATTACATGCGTAGGCAGTTTCACGATAGAAGAACTCTCACTAAAAAACAGGGCGCTCTGCAATTCCAACATCTTATTCTTCAGGATTTGTGCTTGTGTTTCTTGTGCTGTTTGCGTGTTCATAATCTCTCTATTTGGGTACTTGATTAAGTTTGTTCGTTACGGATGCTAAGGATATTTCAATTGGCATACCACTTCTTAAACAATTGATTATCAGTAGCAAACACTTGGCATACCCAAAGGTTTCCTTCCCAGATTGGGATTATCTTTCCAAAAAAAGAAAATTCCCCTATCCATTCAGGCCAAAAAACCCTTCCAGGCCGCGCGTTTTAACCCTACGATACCGATCAGGATCAGGGTCATATAAATAAATTGGTAGAAATCGGAAGGCTCCATCAACAATTAGTACATCTACCCGTCAGGATTTGTTGAGAAAAGGAAGCAACACTTTTTGCCAAATCTCATACCCTTTTGCATTCATATGCAATTTGTCTGCCTCGAAAATGTCTTCGATGGGTTTGCCGTCGGGAGTCAGCATTTTATGATAGACATCTGCAAAGGCAGCGTGCCTCTGCCGGCTGAGAAAAGCGCTGATCAGCTTGTTGGCCTCCACCATGCGGGGCATTAGGTTTTCCCTGCTGGGGCTTGGCTTGATGGATACATACAAAATATCTGTCTGGGGAAGCCTGCTGCGGATCAAAGAGAATAATTGCTTGAATCTCCGGAGCACCACCTGCGCCGTCACCGTATCTGAAGACGCCAGGTCATTGTCGCCGCAATACAGCACTATCTGGCGGGGATGGTATTTAAAAATGACCTCATTGGCATAACGTATCACATCGGGAAGAGTAGATCCTCCAAATCCCCGGTTGATAATAGGATATCCGGGAAAAGCAGCCCTTACGCCGGTCCATTTGCGAAAAGATGAGCTCCCTGTAAATACGATAGGATGTGCGGGCGGTGGCGTGATGCTGTCAATATGTTGAAAATTGGCTATTTCATCCCAAAAAGGAGGATGCTGGGCCATCACGCTTCCCGACGCCAGCATGACAAACAGTAATAACAAAAAGTATTTCTTCATATGGGCGCTCAATATAACCATTTTTCTCATTATCCCTGGGTCCTGACACAGGTGGTGCATGCAGATAAATTATTGTAATTTCAGGCATGATCACCGCCATCGTTCTGGCAGCCGGCTATTCCCGTAGAATGGGAAGAAACAAGCTGCTGCTCACTTATAAAGGCCGCCCGCTGCTGGCGCATGTTGTGGAATGCATCCTCTCCGCCAAAGTAGGCCGCGTCATCATCGTAACAGGGTATGAAGCGGACCTGGTGGCATCCACCGTCCGGGGAATGGACGTGCAGATAGTGCACAATCCCGACCATGAGAAAGGTATGACCAGCACTATACAGACAGGCGTGGCAGCCGCCGCAGATAGCGAAGGATATATGATCTGTCTCTCGGACATGCCTTATATCAGCCCCGGTGAATACAAGGTATTGAGAAATGCTTTTCGCCAGCAGTACGCGCATGACAAGGCCTGCATCATACAGCCCTCCTACGACAACCAGATAGGAAATCCCGTCACCTTTTCCGCTGCATGGCGGCAGGACATCCTGGCAAACACCGATCCGGAAGGATGCAAGAACATCATCCGCCGTCACCAGGACAACGTCTACCGCGTGGAAATGCTTACGCCCGCCGTTCTGCAGGACATAGACTGGCAGGACGATTACGATCGGCTGTCGGAAGGCATCTGACCCATCACGCCTCCATGGCGTCATACACCACTACCTTCCCCCACAAATGCCCGTAGTTTTTGATAAAATCCTGATGGATAGGATGTTCCTGGTAAGCGTCCTGACCCGCCAGGTCCGCGAAGAACATCAGTTCGGACACATGCCAGCTGCCATCCACCACACCCCGCTGTTCGGTGCCGGCAACGACACCTACATGCAACGCTTTCACCGTAGGAATGTTCCGGAGGGTCTTCACTCCCTCCACCAGCTTGTCCCTGTCCTCTTTGGAGTCGGGATTCTTTAACCAGAAAAATACATGATGGACGAGGGGTGCTCTGGCTGTCGAACCGTGCATAGACTTATCAGTTATGATTGGAAAAAAATTTTATTTGCCGGGAGGAAAATGCTTATAAATAGTACCACGAGCTAAAATACGAATCACAATTACCTTGGGATGCACATACTCTGTCCCCATCCTATAATCGCCAATTCGGATACGATAATAATTCTCGCCCTTCTTCTGGCCTTCCATCTTCTTATAATCGAGACCGCAGGTTTGTAACGAACCTGCCTCGATCAGCTTTTTAATAGTCTTGTCAGCCGCCAGCTGGATTTGTTTGGGAGCCGTTTTCAGGTCTTTGATGAAACTTCGGGTGATGGCTATTTCCATCCCATTTCTTTTTGGAATTCTTCATAGCTCACCGTCTCCTCATTTTTCGCAGCACGCATCAATTGCAGCATAAGGTAATTCTCCGTATCCTCATTCTCTATTACTTCCATCAGTTTCTCTACCTCATCTACGCTCCAATTGCCCTTTTGCTTTTTCTGTGAAAAATTAGCCGGCTTCATACCAATCTTCCTGGCCAGATAATCACTCCTATATCCACTGACATGGATCAGTTCGCCAAGATTTTGAACCAGTGTCCGATAATTGACGACTATTTCGCGCATTTTGTATATTATAGTATATAAAAAATAAATTATAGTACAAAAATACCAAATTCATTTATATTATTCAACTTCTCGCGGCTTCTATCTCTTCCGCCTTCTTAATCAATGGTTTGCCTAAAAGCCTGCTTCCCGTCTCCGTGATCAGCAGGTCTTCCTCGATGCGTATTCCCCCAAAAGACTTGAACGTCTCCAATTTATCATAGTTGATGAACCCGAAGAATTTCTTTTCGCTTCTACGCAGGTCCATCAGCTCGGGAATAAAGTAAAGTCCCGGCTCGATCGTCACGACAAACCCAGGCTCCAGCGCCCGGCCCAGCCGCAGTGACTTCAATCCGAACTCCGTGCTCTTTTTCAATTCCTCTGTATAACCTACATAAGGCTCGCCCAGGTCCTCCATATCATGCACATCCAATCCCATCATATGCCCCAGTCCGCACTGGAATACCATCGTATGCGCACCCGCAGCTACAGCTTCTTTTACATCGCCTTTAAATACGCCTGCAGCTTTTAGCCCTTCCACCAGCTTCTCCGCCGCCAGGAAATGTACGTCCCGGAAAAGTATCCCGGGTCTCAAGGCAGCCACAGCAGCCTCCTGTGCGCTCAGCACGATATCGTACATCTCCTTCTGGATCCCGGTGAATCGCCGTCCCACCGGGAAGGTCCGTGTCATGTCTCCGGCATAATGCATCCCGTTCTCCGCCCCAGCGTCACAAAGCGCCATCTGTCCCGCCTTCATCACGGTGCTGCCGTAATGGTTGTGCAGGACCTGTCCATTCACCGTAAGGATGGTGGGAAAAGAAAGCTGACCACCTGCGCCAATGGCAATCCCAGGCAGCTCGCCGGCCAGCTGCGCCTCTGTCATCCCATCCCGCGCGCCCCTGATCGCGGCCAGATGCATGGCAGCCGTTATATTCACCGCCTCCTCGACCTGCTCCACCTCCTCTGCCGACTTTATGGAACGCTGCGCCACCACGGCTTTTATAAAAGGAACGGAAGCCTGCTCCTTTACAGCCGCCAGCGAAAGCCCCAGCAGCTCACTCAGCTTCTGGATATTCTCCGGCCGGTAGGGCGGTAAAAAATGGACCGGCAAACCCGAAGACCGGGCCGCCGAAAGCACCCCCGCCAATCCAGCAGGAGGCCGGACATCCGTAATGCCCACTTGAGCCGCCTGGTCGACGACGGATGGCTGTGGGCCCATCCAGACGATCTCATCCAGCGTAAGCTCCCGGCCAAAAAGGATATCCTTATCACCTTCTACATCGATGACGGCGGCAAGCCCCGCCTTGTCCAAACCAAAGAAATAAAGAAAGCTGCTGTCCTGGCGAAAATGATACCAGTTGTCCTTGTAGTTCATGCTGCTCTCCTCATTCCCTAAAAAGAGAAGCAGACCTTTCCCCAGCTGCTGTTTCAGCTTTTGCCTCCGCGCTATATAAACTTGCTTATTGAACATGTCATACTGATTTATATACTTTCTCTCAACGCCCATTGAATGCCTCTCAGCTCGGCCAGCCCCCTGAGCCGGCCAATGGCGCTGTATCCCGGATACGTCTTTTTCTTCAGATCATCCAGCATCTGATGTCCATGATCGGGACGCATCGGGATCGATACCTTTCTTCGCTGCTGTACCAGCAGCAGCTCCTTTATCACAGCCACCATATTCACATCCCCGTCTAAATGATCTGCTTCAAAGAAATTGCCATCCGCATCCCGCCGGGTGCTACGCAGGTGAATAAAGTGGATATTATCCCCCATACGACGGACCATACCTGCAAGATCATTGTCCGCCCGGACCCCATACGAGCCGGTGCAAAAACAAAGTCCATTGGCCGGCGAAGGAGCGCAATCCAGCAGCTCCCGGGCATCCTGCTCGGTGCTGACAATACGCGGCAGCCCCAATATCGGAAAAGGAGGATCATCCGGATGAATGGCCATCTTCAGCCCCAGCTCCTCCGCTACAGGCACCACCTGCTGCAGAAAATAAAATAAATGCTGCTTCAGCTTTTTGGCATCGATACCGGCATAGGTACGAAGAGCGGCCAGTATCTGCTCCTCCGTAAAACGCTCTTCGCTGCCGGGCAACCCCAGCAACGCATTACGGTATAAGGTCTCTTTCTCTTCGGCGCTCATGCTGGCATGACGGCTCCTGGCTTTTTCGATCTCTTCCTTTGTATAATCCTTTTCGGCGCCCGGACGTTTGAGAATGAACAGATCAAAGGCGACAAAGGCGGATTTCTCAAATCGCAAGGCCCTGCTCCTGTCCGGCATCTCATATGCTATCTCCGTACGCATCCAGTCGAGAATAGGCATAAAATTATAGGTCACTACCTCCAGTCCGCAGCGAGCCACGTTCCGGAGGCTCTCCTGGTAATTCTTTATGTATTGCTGGTAATCGCCAGTGTGCTTCTTGATATCCTCATGTACAGGCAGGCTCTCGATGACCGTCCAGCGCATGCCGGCATCTTCCACTTCCTTTTTTCTCTTCTGTATTTCTTCCGCCGACCATATTTCTCCCACCGGAATATGATGAAGGGCCGTTACCACACCCGTACATCCGGCCTGGCGTATATCCCACAGGCTCACCGGATCATTGGGGCCGAACCATCTCATCGTCTCTTCCATTAACAAGGGTTTTTCCATATTGTCATTTTTCATTTAGGGCGTAAAAATATAAAAAAGCCAGCGCCCATAGGAACGCTGGCATATAAAAATTATCTAACGGTGTATCAATATCCCGGATTCTGATATTGTGTCTTATTTGGATCAGTGATAGCGTCCAGCTGTGTCTGCGGAATAGGCCGCAGCGCATTGTAGGTCTGTACACGGCTCTCCAGCAGCCCCCTGCAGGCAAGGTCGGGCCAGCGCACATTCTCCCCAAACAGCTCCCGGGTTCTCTCGGTCATGATAAAATCCTGGGTCATATCGGCGGCAGTGATTGGCGCCCATACCGGCGCTTCGGCCGTATTCGTATTTTGCATCATAATCATCGCCCGCCTTGCCGCCAGATCTGACCCAGACAGGCCGGGACGATAGGCCGCTCTTGTCCTCAAGGTGTGATGAGGGGCAGCGCATCCGCGGCATGTCCGGCCTCTATAGCCGCCTCCGCTGCCAGCAGATAAGTATCACCCAGATGACAGACGGATGTTGGCCTGCCGGAATAATCGCTGACACCGGTGCGCTTGTTGTCGTCGTATTTTTTGATACTGGGGAAAAGCTGACGGGGAATTGGCTGCCCGCTTTCGATGACCACACGACCCTTGACATGGACCGTATTCTGTGCAGTCAGTGAAGAAATGATCA
>Ga0157370_10002676_pt1 | contig 21353 bp, 21 predicted proteins | sample C35metaG_FD_113463 | JGI IMG/M metagenome (GOLD analysis project Ga0157370, IMG submission 113463) | Corn rhizosphere microbial communities from Kellogg Biological Station, Michigan, USA - C3-5 metaG | ecosystem: Host-associated > Plants > Roots > Rhizosphere > Soil | place: USA: Michigan...
TGATGCTTCAGGAAGAAGGTAAACCTGGTCAGGAATCTGGTCTATATTCATAAAGATGAATTCTAATAGTCAAAAATATCAGTTTTAACTAATGCAATACAAAATTATCGGGTAATTTTTATAAGAAATATTGCAGTGCATATAATCAAAATTCTTCTGAATTCAATTTATTTATCGTCAATATTACAACAGAAAGGGTGAAAACTCCCCTCTTCTGGAGGGGTGGCAAAAATTCAAAAAATTTTGACGGGGTGGTTAGCCCAGTAATTGAGTCAATGTAAATTTCCCTTTCCTCACAATATATTTAGACATATAACTCTCTTTTTTCTTTTAATTATTGAGATTAACTGTAAAGACCAATTTTGTTTTACTAACTTTGCAGTTCGTAATATTATTTTTATGCACAAAGCTGGATTTGTTAATATAGTTGGAAAGCCCAATGCGGGAAAATCGACCTTACTCAACCAATTAATGGGAGAGAAGTTGGCGATTGTAACGCAGAAAGCGCAGACAACCCGTCACAGAATTTTTGGGATTTATAATGAAGATGACCTTCAGATCGTATTTTCTGATACTCCCGGAGTATTGGATCCGAAATACGGATTGCAGGAAAAAATGATGGATTTTGTAAAGGACTCTCTACAGGATGCAGATGTTTTCCTGTTTATTGTAGATGTTACTGATAAAGCAGAACCATCAGAATTTTTGATTGATAAACTGAATAAAATCCCTGTACCGGTACTTCTTTTATTAAACAAAGTAGACCAGACGGATCAGGCAGGTCTTGAAAAATTGGTTGAAGATTGGCATGCCAGAATTCCAAAAGCTGAAATTCTACCAATTTCTGCATTGAATGCCTTCAATACAGAGATTATTTTGCCTAAAATAAAATCGTTGCTTCCTGAGAATCCTCCTTACTACGATAAAGATCAGTATACCGATAAGCCTGAAAGATTTTTCGTAAACGAAGCAATTCGTGAGAAAATTCTTTTGAATTATGATAAAGAAATTCCATACTCTGTAGAAGTAGTGACTGAACAGTTCAAAGAAAAAGAAGGTATTATTTTCATAGACTCCATTATCTATGTAGAAAGAGATACCCAAAAAGGAATTATTATCGGGCACAAAGGGGAAGCTATCAAAAAGGTAGGAACTGAAGCAAGAATGGATCTTGAGAAATTCTTCACCAAAAAAATTCACCTCAATCTATTTGTAAAAGTGAAAAAAGATTGGAGAAAGAACGACAGAGATCTTAAAAATTTCGGTTACCGTTAAACTAAAACCGCCGGAATCCCGTTGTATTAAAAGATTTTTATTACCTTAGTATAAATTTTTAGTACATGAACTATAATAATTCAAATTCGAGCTCAATACCTAAAGATATTGTTTTATTAGTGGTAAGAGTGTTTGTAGGTTTCGCCATGCTTTCTCATGGTTTTCCAAAACTTCAGATGCTATTGGCAGGCGGTAAAATCGAGTTTTTCGATTTTATGGGACTTGGGCCTCAGATATCACTGATTCTTACGGTTTTTGCTGAATTTGTATGTTCAATACTACTTATATTAGGTCTTTTTACAAGAGTTTCTCTGGGATTTCTGATCTTTACAATGATTATTGCTGGTTTTGTAGTACATGGTGGAGACTCTTTTGAAAAGAGAGAAATGCCTCTTGTCTATCTTTCCGTTTATCTTTTATTAATGGTAATCGGGGCTGGAAAAATTTCAGTAGATCATATGATTGAGAGAAGAAAAAGAGCTTCAGACTGGTAATCTTACAAAAGAATAAAATGAAATAAAATAAACAAGGCACTTCAGAAAATGAAGTGCCTTGTTTGTTCTTAATAATTGCAGTGAGGTAAACACTCCCAAATCAGCTTTCCGTTTTCGTCTTTTACTCTGCAAGCCATATAGCCTGCATCACATAATGGAGCACTTCCGCCGTTGATTGTTTTTAAATGTACTTTTGATAATTTTTTTAAATTTTTCATATTATTTTAATTTGTAAAGTAAATGTAATAAAAAAACGAATACGGCACTAAAAAGTGTCTTATTTATTTAATTTTATAAATCTTTTAAAATTCACTACATTCGTAGAAAATGAATTTATATGAAGATAAAACTGACCATCTGCCTTCTGGCATTTCTCAATTTTTATGATGCACAGGAGAATATCACTTACCAGAAACCATCAGCTGAAATCTTAAAACTGGCAGATTATCAAAGGCCACCAAGTGTTTTGATGAACAGTAAAAAAGACTGGGTGGTGTTTACGTATCGTCCAACATATAAAACCCTGGAAGATCTCAGCCAGCAGGAAATGAAACTTGGCGGGCTTAGAATCAATCCGGTTACCAATATTTCAAGCAGTACTACCTATTCAAACAATCTGAAGATCAGAAAGATCAATGATAAAAATGAGGTTCAGGTAAAGAACCTGCCTTCCAACCCGAAAATTACCTATGTTTCATTTTCTCCGGATGAAAAAAAACTGGCATTTACCAATACAACCGCTAAAGGGGTAGAGCTTTGGGTAGTGGATATGGAAACTGCTTCTGCCAAAAAAATTACAGCTGATAATCTGAATGCCAATTTAGGAATGCCATATGTATGGTATAATGACTCACAAAGCTTCCTGATCAGAGTAATTCCACAAAACAGACCTGCTCTTATAGATGCAAGCAAAGACCTTCCGACAGGTCCTATTGTTTCAACAGCAGATGGTAAAGTTTCTCAAAACAGAACATATCAGGATCTTTTGAAAAATCCTCAGGATGAAAAAAACTTTGAAACTCTTACCGCTTCTGAAATCTACAATGCAGATCTTACAGGAAATCTTAAGAAACTGAAAGACCAGGATATGTATGCCGGATTAAGTTTTTCTCCTGACGGAAATTATCTGATGGCTACAACAATCAAAAAGCCGTTTTCCTATATTGTTCCTCTAAACCGATTTCCATCAACAACTGTTGTGTATGATATGAAAGGAAATGCTGTGAAAACAGTAAATGAAGTTCCTTTGAATGAAATTATGCCGAAAGGATTCTCATCCGTAAGAACCGGAAAAAGAGACATGTCCTGGAGAAGTGATGCTCCCGCTACTCTTACCTTTGCGGAAGCTTTGGATGGAGGAGATCAGTCTAAAGCAGCAGACTACAGAGATGAGGTATTTACCTGGGAAGCTCCATTTACAGCGGCTCCTAAATCTTTCTTCAAAACAAAGCAGAGATATGATGATGTAGTTTGGACTAATGATCATTATGCCATTGTTTCTGAAGGCTGGTATGACACAAGAAATACAAAATCTTATCTGATAGATACTAACAACGGAGAATCTAAAGTTTTCGATGACAGAAATTATCAGGATGTTTACAGTGATCCGGGAAATTTCAACACAACGAAAAATCAGTACGGAAGAAATGTAATCGATATGAAAGGTGGAAAAGCCTATCTGATTGGAGACGGATTTACAAAAGACGGACAACATCCTTTTATTGATGAAATGGATGTAAAATCACTGAAAAAGAAAAGACTTTACACTTCTAATATAAAAAACGGTAAAGAAGAAATCATAGATATCCTTAATGCTTCAAAAGGTGAAATTCTTACAACTCAACAGTCACCGAGCCTTTACCCTAATTATTTCAAAAAGAATATTAAATCTAATAAAGAAGAAGCCGTAACCAACTTCGCGAATCCTTTTGAAAGTATCAAAGATGTTTACAAAGAAGTAATTACTTATAAGAGAAATGATGGTGTTACCTTGACCGGAACACTTTATCTTCCTGCCAATTACGACAGAAAAGCGAAAAAAGAGAAGCTTCCGTTACTAATTTGGGCTTATCCTACAGAATATAAAGATAAAAATACAGCAGGGCAGAACACTCAAAACCCGAATGATTTTACATTCCCATACTACGGATCTTTCGTGTATTGGACAACGAAAGGGTATGCTGTTCTTGATGATGCTGCTTTCCCGATTATCGGTGAAGGAAAAACAGAACCTAATGATACATTTATTCCGCAATTGGTTGCCAATGCTGCCGCTGCAATTGATGCAGTAGATCATTTGGGGTATATCGACAGAAAGAAAGTTGCTGTTGGAGGTCATTCTTATGGGGCATTTATGACTGCAAACCTTCTGACGCATTCTGATCTTTTTGCATGTGGAATTGCAAGAAGTGGAGCTTATAACAGAACTTTGACGCCATTCGGTTTCCAGGGCGAGCAGAGAAACTATTGGGATATTCCGGAGATTTATAACAAGATGTCTCCGTTCATGAACGCAGACAAAATGAAGACACCGCTTCTTCTGATTCATGGTGATGCGGATAACAATCCTGGAACATTTACTTTGCAGACGGAAAGATACTTCCAGGCATTGAAAAATCTGGGTGCTCCGGTAAAAATGGTTCTTCTTCCAAAAGAAGCCCATGGATATCAGGCTAAAGAAAATATTTTACACCTTTTATGGGAACAAGATCAGTTCCTTGAAAAGTGCCTGAAGAAATAAATAAAAAAGAGACTGTTTACCATAAACAGTCTCTTTTTTTGATTAAAAAATATAACAAGAAAGTTGTATTAAAACTTAAAGCGAAGCTTCATCTTAATCATCTTCATAAAACTTAATGGTTTAAATTTTAAAGATATTTAAGAATTTCATTAATACTTTTAAGCTCCATAAAATTCGGATGCTCCAGATTAACATCATGCTGCTCATGGCTCCATGTGACATGATAAGGAATATGCGCTGCAGATCCTCCGATTTCCAATACCGGTAAAATATCCGACTTAATAGAATTTCCAAGCATCAGAAAATGTTCAGGCTGGCAGTCCAGATGCTTCAAAAGCTTTTTGTAATCATGTTCTTTTTTATCACTCATGATCTCAATATGATGGAAATAGTCCTGTAATCCCGAATTTTTTAGTTTACGTTCCTGATCCAAAAGATCACCTTTTGTAGCAACAACCAGCCTGTATTTTCCCTTTAAGCTTTCAAGAGTTTCCGTAACACCATCCAACAGTTCAATAGGTTTCCGAAGAAGCTCCTGACCTAGTTGAATGGCTTTATTGACCAATTCTAAAGACGCTGTATTGTTAGATACTCTGGATATGGTTTCAATCATACAAAGCATGAATCCTTTTACTCCGTAACCATATAAATGAAGATTCTGCATTTCCGTTTTAAACAATTCCTGTGATACTGAGTGTTGTGGGAGGTAATTTTCCATCAATCTGCAGAATTCTTTTTCAGCTTCCTGAAAATAAGGTTCGTTGATCCAAAGTGTGTCATCTGCATCAAAAGCAATGGTTGTAATATGATTATTCATTTTTGTTTTGTAATTTTCTGTCCGCAAAATTCAGTATAAAAATTTAATAAGCAAAGGACATTTGTCCCGGGTGTATATGTTAAGGACAAATCATACATTTTTAAACTATCTTGATGAGCTGTATGCAAAGCAGAGTGGTAGTGATAATATTGCATTAAAATCTTTTTCTGCAGGAGATAAAATATTGATACAGGATCACCTGCCTTCCCATGTTATGCTGATTAAAGAAGGGATTGTTAAATGTTATTTCGTTGAAGAAAATGGAAAAGAATATATCGTAGAATTTCTGGGAAGTGGGGAAGTGATAGGAGAAGTGGAACTGATCAAAAATATAAACTGTCTGTGCAGTATTGAAGCCCTCACGGAAGTGACGGTGTATGCGGTGAAAATTCCTGCTTTCAAATCTTTGATCAAAAATGATCTCGTTCTGAACAATCTCCTTTTAGAATCTTTTGCAGAAAGAATTATCAATACTTCCAGCAGAGCGTCCTATCAACAGCTATATACAGTAGAACATACTTTGAAACAATTGCTGCAAATGCAGGCTAAGCAGAATATTCAGATTTCCAAAGAGGATATGGCGGCCTATCTGGGAATTGCGGTGAGAAGCTTGAATAGAATTTTAAAGGATTTGAAATAATTTTATTAGAAAATCGCAAAGTCGCAAAGTTTTTCCACTTGATATTTAGAATTTTAAGGGGCAAGAAAATCGAAGATTTTCAGCAAATAATTACCATCACTCAAAAAAATAAACAGTATTCAATTTTATCGGAGATAAAATCCTTTCGCCTTAAAAATATTCAAAGTCTAAATTCGATTGCGGCTTTGCAATTATCAAAAAAAATATTAAAACAAATGTGAATGACGGTGTCATTTTAAGGGCTTTTTCTGTTTTAATATAAAAATTCGGATAAAACATCCAAAATATATAGGGGTGATTTTAAAATTTAGTATTTTTGCATAAGAATAAGTTGAATTACAATATTCATGGAAACATTAAAGTTCAGAAATGCTGAATTGACAGATTTAAATAAAATCGTAGCCATTTACAACTCAACAATTGCCTCAAGAATGGTAACTGCAGACATGGAAGAAGTCTCTGTAGAAAGCAAACTAAAGTGGTTTGAAGAACACAATCCTCAGACAAGGCCACTTTGGGTAGTTGAAGATAATCAGGATCAAATCATCGGGTGGGTAAGTTTCAGTTCATTCCATGAAAGGGCTGCCTATAATGGTACGGTAGAAGTAAGCATTTATCTGGATGAAACCTGCAGAGGAAAAGGGTATGGAAAAAGCATTCTTCAGTATTGTATTGATAATGCCGGAAAATTTGGAGTAAAAAACCTGGTAGCGCTTATTTTCCTTCATAATGAACCGAGTTTAAAGCTTTTCAGGCACTTTGGGTTTGAAGATTGGGGAAGCCTTCCTAATGTAGCCATTCTGGATGGTGTTGAAAGAAGTCTGAAAATTTTAGGAAGAAGGATAGATTAATTGTAATTGTAGAGAAAGAAAAAAGGTAAACTTGTAAAACGGGTTTATATGCAATCATCTGTGCTCACCCATGAAATCTGCGGTTAAGCAAAAAACGAAAAAATATAAAATTAGCTGTCTCAAATTTGAAACAGCTATTTTGTTTTTATGAATTCTGCTTTACTCTTTTCGCAGACATATTCAGGAATCGTTTCACAAGGAAAACGGCGGATATTGTCAATCCTATTCCGAGTGCGATCCACATTCCGAATGCTCCCATTTCTAAAGTGACACAGAAGAAATAGCCCAAAGGAATAGTAATTACCCAGTAAGCGATAAAGGTGTAAATAGACGGAATTTTCACATCCTGCAATCCTCTCAGCATTCCTAAAGCTGTTACCTGAATTCCATCAGAAAGCTGGAACAAAGCTGCAATAATCATCAGTTTTGATGCCAGGCTGATTACTTCAATCTCTTCTTTTTTCGTGAAGAATGTCGGGAGGATATTTCTTCCTAAAATAAACACCAATCCGCAGATACACATAAAAATAAAGGCAATCTTAAGATTGTTGATTCCTACTTTTCTGAGTTCAACGAAGTTCTGTTCACCTAATTTTCTTCCAATCATTACTGTAGAGGCAACGCTAAACCCAACACATAAGTTGAAGGTAAAAGAAGCCATACTTAAGGCGATTTGATGAGAAGCAATATCATGAGCAGAGATCAGTCCGCAGATAAATGCCGCTCCGGCGAAAGCCGTTACTTCAAAAAACATCTGTAAAGCTGTTGGCAATCCCAGTTTTACCATTTTATCAAACATTTTCTTTGAGAAAACCTGAATTTTTAAAGAAAAATCCTTGATATAACGTCTTGTTCTTTTTTCCTTAAGCAATACAAAATAAAGGAAAACGACCATAAAAATTCTGGAAATCAAGGTTGCTAAAGCAGATCCTTTAACGCCCATTGGAGGTATTCCCCAAAGTCCTTTAATAAAGACATAGTTTAAGACAATATTGATGATATTCGCAATGATGGTTGCTTTGGTAACTCCAATCGTATAAGATAATCCTTCAGAAACCTCACGAAGCGTTTGAAACGCCATAAACGGGATCATACTGACCACCATTATACTCAGAAAGCTTACTGTGTCAGGAATGATCTTGGCTGGCTGTCCGGAATGATAGAGTAGCGGCATTCCCATAAGGAGAATAACCATCAGGATAATCCCGACAGACATATTAATGATAAAACCATGGCTGAATACCGAATTGATCGTAGCGTGATCTTCTCTGGAATGTGCCTCCGAAACCAATGGCGGGATAGCAAATGAAAAGCCCAGGGCTAATACAAATATGGAGAAAAACACCGCGTTCCCCAATGAAACGGATGCCAATGCATCGGCACCCAATAGTTTTCCGACAATAATATTATCGAATAAGTTTACCGAAACCTGCCCCACCTGGGTTAGCATCACAGGCAGAGCCAAAGTCAGGCATTCTTTTGTATAGTTTTTGTTTAAAAAGTTCATAATATTTTAAGATTCAGATAGTTTATAATTCAAATAGGGCAAAAAAAATTTGCAGTGGTAACACTGCAAATTTTTATAATATTGTAAATAATAGCTTTATTATTTCCTTACAAAACTTGCAACGTCACCTTCAGAAACAGTGTTTCCACCAAGAATAATCAACCTCTCAACAACGTTTCTTAATTCTCTGATATTTCCAGTCCATGAAAGCGCTTTTAAAGCATCAATAGCTTTATCGTCAAACTTTTTCACAGCTGTACCATGCTCATCAGCAATCATACCTGAAAAATGTTCAACTAACAATTTGATGTCTCCTTTTCTATCATCCAATGGTGGAACGTAGATTTCAATAACAGAAAGTCTATGGTAAAGGTCTTCTCTGAATTTTCCTTCCTCAATTTCTTTCTGCATATTTTTATTGGTAGCCGCAATTACTCTTACGTCCACTTTGATTTCTTTATCACTTCCTACAGGAGAAACTTTGCTTTCCTGAAGTGCTCTCAATACTTTAGCCTGAGCAATAAGACTCATATCACCAATCTCGTCAAGGAAAATAGTACCTCCGTTAGCCTGCTCAAATTTTCCCTGCTTATCTTTAATCGCCCCTGTAAAAGATCCTTTTACATGTCCGAAAAGTTCAGATTCAATAAGTTCAGATGGGATGGCAGCACAGTTTACCTCAATCATAGGTCCTCTTGCACGGTCACTTTGGTTATGAATAGCATGAGCTACCAGTTCTTTTCCGGCACCGTTAGGACCTGTAATAAGTACTCTGGCATCAGAAACTGCTACTTTTTCGATCATATCCTGAATCTTTTGAAGAGCAGGAGAATCACCGATCATCTGATATTTTTTGCTTACTTTTCTTTTTAAAGTTTTGTTTTCGGTCTGAAGATTTTTGTTTTCTTTCTTCAGCGTTTCCTTAGCCAAAGCGTTTTTCACACTTGTGATCAATCTGTTGATATCAATTGGCTTGGAAATAAAATCATATGCACCTTCTCTCAAACAGGAAACGGCAGAATCAATATCTGCGTGGCCTGAGATCATAATAAAAGTAGTTTCTGGTTTTAGTGCGAGACTTTGCTTCAACAATTCGGTTCCTGAAACCTTAGGCATCTTGATATCAGAAATCACCAATGCGAAATCTTCTTTTTCTACCTGTTTGTAACCTTCAAGGCCGTCTTCTGCGATAACAAATTCATAATCGGTGAGTTCATCCGAAAGAATACTGTGAAGTACTCCCGAGATTGCTTTTTCGTCTTCTACTATAAGGATTTTTTGCATAGTTGCAAATTTAAATTTTTTGTTTCAATTATTAGCAAAAACTATACCTAAATATCTATTTTGAATAGTCTCTTCTGCCAAAAATTGCAGATCCAACCCTCACAGAATTAGCACCACACTCAATGGCAACAGGGAAATCATCACTCATTCCCATTGATAAGGTATTTATTGTTTTTAATTTATTTAATTCATCAAAAAGTCCCTTCAGGATTAAAAATTCATCTCTGACCTGCTGTTCATCATCTGTGAAGGTTGCCATTCCCATTAAACCGGTAATTTCCACATGAGGAAAATTGCCACCCATATATTGCTGGAAAAGATCTTTGGCTTCAGAGATTTCAAGGCCAAACTTGGTTTCTTCAGCAGCAATTTTTACCTGCAGAAGGACTTTTATCGTTCTGTTGTTTTTTCCTGCTTCTTTATTGATTTCTGCCAATAATTTTTCAGAATCTACACTTTGTATAGTATCTATAAAAGGGGCAATGTACTTCACTTTATTGGTTTGTAGATGGCCAATAAGGTGCCATTGGATATCCTGAGGCAGGAGAGGGGATTTTTCCATCAGTTCCTGTACCTTATTCTCTCCAAAAACTTTTTGTCCGAGATCATACACTTCCTGAACTGCAGAAGCCGGATGTGTTTTTGAAACAGCAACCAGCTGAACATGGGATGGCAGCTGGTCTTTTATAGTTTTATAATTTTCTTTAATACTCATAGATGCAAATTTCCGAAAATTCTCTGACAGTTGCCAGGTATGAATACGTTTTGCTGTAAATTAATTCAGTACTTCATTAATCTTGGGATACTGAGAAATCTTTCTGAAAACAAACTTGTTGCTCTTTTGTAATTTTTCAATAAAAAGATCCAGTTCGTTGATAGAATCTGCATCTCTCAGATATTGATCATGAGTAAGAAAAACAAGGTGTCTGGAAGTTTTTTCAAGATCATTCAAGAAAATACTGTCAACCTTTTTGATCATAGCCTCATGGCTTCCTTTCAAAGTCATTTTTTGGGAAGGTCTCCATTCAAGATCCCAGCCGATTACTTTGTAGCCGGCTTTTTTAAGACCGTCTGCCGCTGCTGTGGAACTTTTAATATCCGTTACATTAATATTGTTGAGCCTCCAGATATTTCTTCCGGGAGTTCTGGCAATTTTATCAGAAAGCTTCAGGCTGTCTTTGGCAATATCAAAATCGTGCACTACTGCGTCTGCATTTCTATAAAAATCAGTGTATTTATTATGGGCATGGGTGAAACTGTGGTTAGCCAGTTCTACAAGAGGATTCTGCTTCAGAAGCAGTAAATCATCTTTCTGCCTTTTACTTCCATAAGCATGTTTACCCACCAGAAAAGCGGTTGCACAAACGTTTCTTTTATCCAGAATTTTTAAAAGATTTTCGGTTCCCTGGTTGGGACCGTCATCGAAGGTAAGGTAGATCACTCTTTTATCCGGGTCTACGCTTTCATCGTCCATATCATCGGGGACTATTTCTGCGGAAGGATGTTCTTGTGAATTGACGACCGGGTCATTCACCTCATTCTTGAAATTACAGCTGTTCAATAAAACCGAAGATGCACTCACCAATGCAAACATCCCGAGAAAAGTCATGTTTTTTGACTTTCCCGCAAAAATTTTTCTCATAAAGATAATGGAATTTTAAATTGTTAAAAATCGTTAAAAATAACATGTGAAAATTAACAAATTACATGCCATGCTGTGCAGTATTTTTTCTTTTTAAGTTTATTTTAAGAACTTTATTGTAAGGCATTTTTCCATTAACAGCTGAATTGCGAATTTATGATTTGGTTTAATTCTGTTTTTAACATTTATAAATATGAAAACGATAGTTTTTCTCTATGTTTGTTGAGGTTTTAATATTCTTCATTTGATGGGGAATTATTTTATTTTAACAAAAAATGCAGACTTATTCTAAAATATTTTTTAAATACAATGAATTATTAATTGCAGCAGTTCCCCAGGTATTATTGAAAAATATAAAAGAGGTTTGTGGGATGTTTTTAATTTTCTCAGCAAGTTCATCCATATAATCTTTGCTGTACTCTGACTTATAGAGAATGGTTTTTCCATGGAGCCTGTAATAGAATATTTCAGGATGATTGATAATAAGATCTTCAGGAAGATCACCGGGAAAACTTACACCGGAAAAAACAATATTAAGATGCTTTAAAAGATTAAAAACTTCTTTCTGCCACCATGAACTGTGACGGAATTCAATTACATTCAGAAATGTATGATCTATATTATTGACAATATTTTCCTGATTTTCGGCAGTCTTTTTAAAGGAAGGAGGAAGCTGGTACAGAAAACCGGATAGTTTGTCTTTTAAATGACTTTGGATATGATTACAGAATGCTGCAATTTCTTCCTTAGAATTTTCAAGCCGACTTTGATGGGTTATTGATTTTGGAATTTTAATAAAAAACCTGAAAGAATCAGGCGTTTCATCATACCACTTCAAAAGGGTTTTTGAGGTTGGTTTTCTGTAAAAAGTAGAATTGATTTCTACAGCATTGAATGTTTGGGAATATAAAGAAAGCAAATCTTTACTGTTGGCATCTTCGGGGTATAAAGACCCTTTCCAGTCGTTATTATAAAATCCTGAACACCCTATGTAAAGATTTTCTTTTTTCATGATAATTATTTTATATCCAGATCCACGGAGTTTAGTCTCAATGAATTCAGAATCACGGAGAGAGAACTGATGCTCATTGCTGCAGCTGCAATCATAGGTGATAACAGAATTCCAAAGAATGGATACAATAATCCTGCCGCTACCGGAACTCCCAATACATTATAGATGAACGCGAAGAACAGGTTTTCTTTAATGTTTTTGAGAAGTTTTTCACTTAAGAGTTTTGCTTTTGCAACGCCTAAAATATCTCCTTTTAATAAAGTAATCTCAGCGCTTTCAATGGCGACATCTGTTCCTGTTCCCATGGCAATTCCTACATCAGACTGGGCAAGAGCAGGAGAGTCATTGATCCCATCTCCGGTCATTGCTACGATTTTACCCTGTTGTTGCAGTCTTTTTACTTCATTCAGTTTGTCTTCAGGAAGGCAGTTGGCTTTAAAATGTTTGATGCCTAATTCATCAGCTACGGCTTTTGCTGTGTGCTCGTTATCTCCTGTCATCATGATAACATCTATTCCTTCACTCATCAGCTGTTTCACTGCTTTTTTGGAGCTTTCTTTGATTTTATCCGTAAAGCTTATGAACCCAAGCACCTGCTGATCCTGTGCGATATAAGAAATGGTATGCGCTTTTGACTGTACTTCTACTGCTTTCTGTCTTAAGTTTTCAGGAATAGTGATTTGATGTGAGGTTAATAGGTTTTCATTTCCTAAATAAGCTGTTTTACCGTTGATATTTCCTTTCACTCCTTTTCCGGAAATATTTTCAAACTGATCTACTTTTTCAGCCGTTACATTCTCTTCTTTTGCTCTTTTTATAACAGCATTGGAAAGTGGATGTTCAGAATTTTGATTTAAAGAAAAAGCCAGTTTTAAGATCTGATTCTGATCTCCGGCTACAGTTTCAATATATTCTACTGATGGTTTTCCTTCCGTTAAAGTTCCTGTTTTATCGGTGATCAGAACATTTATTTTATTCATCTGCTCAAGAGCTTCCGCATTTTTGATCAGGATTCCGTTTTTAGCTCCTTTTCCTATTCCTACCATTAAGGACATAGGAGTTGCAAGACCAAGAGCACATGGACATGCTACAATTAAAACAGCTACAGCATTCACGAAAGCAAATAAACTTCTTTTTCCTTCCGGACCGAAAAACTGCCACAGAATAAAAGTAAGCACAGCAATAAGAATTACTACAGGCACAAATACTTTTGAAACCTTGTCGGTAAGTTTCTGGATGGGAGCTTTGCTTCGGCTGGCTTCATTTACCATTTTAATGATCTGCGAAAGCAGTGTTTCATCACCTACTTTTTCCGCCTTCATGATGAATACCTGATTGCCGTTTATAGTTCCGGAAGAAACCTTATCATCTACACTTTTTTCAACAGGAATAGGTTCTCCCGTAATCATACTTTCATCAATGATTGAATTTCCTTCAGTAATTTTTCCGTCTACCGGAATTTTTTCACCAGGTTTTACTTTTAATAAATCTCCAATTTTTACCTGAGAAAGCAGGACTTTCTTTTCTTCACCGTTTACCATAAGGTTGGCTTCATCCGGAGAAAGGTTCATTAATTCTTTGATGGCATTTCCTGTTTTTTTATGGGCTGCTGCTTCCATGAGCTGGCCTAAAATAACAAGGGTTAAAATCACACAGACTGCCTCAAAATATAATGGAATTTCATGATTGTGGCCACGAATTTCATGGGGAATAATATCCGGGAAAATTAAAGCAATAATACTGAAAATAAATGCAGCAGCCACGCCTAAAGCAATAAGACTGAACATATTGAGATTCCATGTTTTGAAGGAAACCCAGCCTCTTTTTAACAGAAACCATCCTGAATAAAACATCACCGGAAGGGTTAACACAAGTTCAATAAATCCCTGAATCTGATGAGAGAAAGGAAAATTGATAAACATTCCGCCCATTGAAAGAATGAAAACTGGAATAGTAAACGCTAATGAAGTAATGAACTTTCTTTTTAATATGTTGTAGGTTTCATCTTCCTCATCATCATCACCGCTGTCAGGCATTCTTACGAGATCCATTCCACAGATCGGACAGTCGCCCGGCTCGTCGCGAATGATTTCCGGGTGCATAGGACAGGTGTATTTTGCGGTTTTCTTTTCCGGATATTTCACAAGATCCATCCCGCAGACAGGGCATCCTACATTGGAATCGTAGGTTTTGTCGCCCTCACAATACATGGGACAGTAATACTTGCCCGCCATTTCATCAGTCACTTTTGGAGTCTCATGGTTATGGCTGTGATGATCATGGTGAGAGTGGGAATGAGAATGATGTTGATGTAAGTCTGCTTTTTGTGCAAGTTCTTCAGTGATCGGTTCCAGATCCATATGGCAAACCGGACATTCTCCTTTTTCATCGTATACTTTATCACCTTCGCAAAACATTGGGCAATAATGTTTTCCAATACTGTCTTTAAAATTTGCAGGAAGATTTGTTGCTGAATAAGCAGGCTTGTAATTAGGATCTTTCGCCAGTTTTTCTTCAATAGGAACCAGATACATTTTGCAGACAGGGCATCTTTCACCCTGTTTGAAATATACTTTATCACCTTCACATTCCATTGGACAATAGTATACCGAAGATGGAGATACACGATCCTGAGGTTTTACAAAAGTTATCTCAGGAGTATTCGGATCTTCAAGTCTGTATTTTCCTATTGTTGCCAAAGCATCATTTAAATCTGAAAGTTTTACCTCATGATCAGACGTAATTGTTGCGGTATTGTTTTCCAGGTTTACATCGGCTTTCACACCTTCAATACTGTTCAGTTGGTTTGATATCTTTTTCTGGCAGCCGGAACAGGTCATTCCGAGTATTTTATACTGTTGGTCCATGATTCTTAAATTTATACTGCAAATTTCCAAAATGGAAAACTAAGGTTGTTATAAATTTAAGGATAATAGTTATAAAATTAGGTTAGAGGTTGAAGAAGTCAGAAAGGTGTAGGGTGTGAGCGTATCAGGATTTTGTAAGGGAAATGGGAATATTTGACTCCTTCACGCTCAAACTCTCAAACCCTCTTACTTATAGATTGTCGAGGGCTTTGCGGTTATGTTCTTTCAGTTTTTTGAATTCAGTAGGAGTGAACCCGGTTGTATTTCTGAATTGGGAAGAAAGGTGCTGTACGCTTTTATAGCCCAATTTTCCGGCAATTTCAGTAAGGTTGAATTCATTATACAGAAGGAGTTCTTTTACCTTTTCTATTTTCTGAAGAATAAAGAACTGTTCTAATGTAATATTTTCGTTTTGTGAAAATGTTTTTGAAAGCACGCTGTAGTCCTTATGGAGCTTTGAACTTAAAAATTCCGAAAGCAGAAAATCTTCCGCAATATCAAGGTCGCTGATTTTTACAATAATAAGGTTTTTGATTTTTTCCACAGTCTGATGTGCGGAATCCATGATTCTTTCGAAACCTGTATCAAGCAGTTCCTTTTCTATGGTGTGCATTTTTTCAGGAGAAACTTCAGATTCTGTTTCTATCTCACCTAATAAGATTGCATTTATTTTTACATCTGCATTACGGAAGATGTTTTCCACCGCCGCAATGCATCTGTTGCAGACCATGTTTTTTATGAAAATTTTCATAGACTGCCGTTTAACCTGTCTTTTACGAATTCAATCTGGGTTTTGCCGTGAGGAGCAGGATTGCCTTCTGCATCAAGGTTTACCATAACGATTTTTTCTACTGTAATAATGGTTTGATGAGTCATTTTGTTTCTCACATCACATCTTAAAGTAATAGAAGAAGATCCGAAATGAGATGCTTCAATTCCTATTTCTATAATATCTCCCTGTTTTGCAGAGCTTACGAAATTGATTTCAGAGATAAATTTGGTTACTACTTTTGTATTTTCCAGCTGAATAATTGCATAAAGAGCAGCTTCTTCATCTATCCATTGCAGCAGTCTTCCCCCGAAAAGAGAGTGGTTGGGATTTAAGTCTTCGGGTTTTACCCATTTTCTTGTATGGTAGTTCATATCTTTTAATAATTTGCAGTACAAATTTAGTATTAAAAGCCGATGTATTCAAAAGAATAGTATTTATTGATCTGAAAAGAATCATTCATTTTCTCAATCATTTTCTTTTGGAACGCATTGCTTTGGTTTTTGTGATAGAGGTATCATTCAATAGCGTTTGATATTCTTTACTTTCTATAGGATACAAAGCCACTTTTCCTTCCGAATTATGATGAAACCCAAATCCATATTTCTTGGCTAAAGGAGAACAGCGGAGGCAAGGCTGCCCTTTTGAAAAGAATTTTTCTCTTTCTTCTTGCTTTTCATTTTCTGAAATATCATTTTTAATAGCATAACACTCAAAAACAATATCGTCTGAAGAATATGTATAAGGACTTTTTATAAGTTTCTCATACTGAAGATTGGCTAATGTTTTTTCTTTTTTTTCAGGAGGAATTTGTGCCAGAGGAACAGGGCAGTCTTCGGCAACTTCAATAAGTGTGTTGGTATAATTTGTGGTGTGTAGTTTCATATTTTGGCTCAGGATTTATAATTTCATAAAGAATAGTACGTTGATAAGGATTGAGATGATAACAATATTAATCGTATTGGCTTGATTTTGAGGGTTTAGGGTTGGCATTTGTTTTTAATTTTTAACTAATTTTATGAAAAAAGTTATTCTATATTAATTATTTGATAATCAGTTATTTAAATATATTTTATATGCCTTTTTCTTCTTTGGATTCAACATAATGTGAGAAATATTTAAAAAAAGCTTTGATTTGAAATTTTTAATTGTATCTTGCATACGTTTATATTTGGAATCAATATTTGTTCATTAATTTATGTTGTTTTTCTTTTATATACCAAATTTTTATTAATTTTTTAATTTATTTTAAAATGAACATTTTTGTTTCAAACATCAATTACGCAACTAAAGAGTATGAGTTGCACGATCTATTCGCAGAATTTGGTGACGTATCATCAGCTAAAATTGTTACAGACAGAGAAACTGGTCGTTCTAGAGGTTTCGGTTTTGTAGAGATGGGTGATGAAGAAGGAAAGCAAGCTATTGAAGCTCTTAACCAAAAAGAATTTAACGGAAAAACTTTAAACGTATCTGAAGCTAAGCCAAGAGAAGAGAAGCCAAGAAGAAGCTTTGACAACAACAGAGGTGGTGGTTACGGAAACAACCGTGGAAACGGTGGTGGATACGGTGGTGGAAACAACCGTGGAGGTAACGGCGGAGGAAACCGTTGGTAAAAAATATGAAGCGGCTTTTAAGCCGCTTTTTTTATGGAATTTAGTTTCCTGTGAATATTTTTCAAAATGACGGAAGCTTATCGATCTACGGAGATTATTCCCACTGTGGGCTTTGAACCAATATAATAGAATCAATAAATATTCATATAAATAAAAGAGGCTATCGTAAGATAGCCTCTTTTATTATTTTAATCTGATTAGTAAATAAACATTCTCGTAATAAATACTTGCCTGATTATCATCGGAATATTTTTCCTTTGTGATTTCACTGAAAATAAGCTTTACATGATACTTCCCTAAGTCAGATTCCATCGCTATTTCAGGAACTTTTATATTTCCGGTTTTGTTTTTATTTTCCTCAAACAGTTTGATGATCTGTGGTCCGAAATCTACTTCTTCTTTGGAATTTAAACTTAATTTTAATGAAGATTTATCAGTTAGCTGGTCTGTAAGTTGAAGCTGATCTCCGTTCAGTTTTTGAGGATCTCTGCTATAACGGTAGAAAGAAAGTAAATATTGATAATTTCCAATTTCTAAGGCCTGCTTTTCTGAAACAAGAACAAGCCTGTTTATTTCGTAAGCTTTATTTTTTACTGTAACATTTACATCTGAAAATTTGTTCTGAATATCATATCTTATACTGTAAAATGCTCCGGTTGTGATATGATCTGTTAATTCAGACTGATCTTTTTCATTTAACAGAGTCGATAAAAATTCAACCTGTTTTCTTTCAGCCAGAAATTCAAATTTATCAGCAATTTCATTACGGATGGTGTCTGTAACTTTCTTGTTAAAATTAATTGTACCGGCGCTGATAAGCTGATGTTGACTTAAAATATTCATTAATTCTGTTTTCTGACTTCTCTTTGCAACACTAAAAGCATTAAGATAAGGGAAAATCAATGCAAAAGCACCAAACAAAAATAAACTTACGGGAATAAACTTTATCGTAGCCCTTTTGCTGAAAATAAAGTAAAGAACAATACTCAGCAGCCATAGAGCAAGCAGGAGAACGAAATATCTTGGTTCTGTATAACCGTATTCTAAAATTCGGGTAAAAATTGCTGTGAAAAGTAATACAATTAAAGGAACAATCGTATAATAGAATGCCTTTGAAAATATTTTAACCCATGATTTTGCATTCTCTTCTTTTAATGGATGCACAAGAAGCAATGCCAGAATACCCACGGTACTATAAGCTAAAACAAGGTAAGAGACCCAGCCTCTTGGCAGTTCCCAATTGATAAGAATTTTAAATGAATAAAAATAAAGAATAGCTGCATAAATAAGCAGCAGCGGAATTAGAATAAACTGAGTGAAAAACTTTAAAACGATAGGATATGTTCCGTCTTTTTCAAGATTATTGAGACCTTTATCATTAAACAAAAGAAAAATAAAACTGCTCCCGAAAATAGCCAGAACAAAAAAAGTATCTGTATAAATCCTGTGGTGAAAATGAAAATCAAAAAGTTTATCAACGGCTAATATGGCTAATTCAACTCCACCAGTCAAAACCCCTGTAAATACAACAGTGAGAAAGAAGTTGACAAAAAGGTTTTTATTGTACTGCCAAAACCGAAGTTCTCTGTTTTTATCAAGAAATGGAATAAAAGAAACTAGTAAGTGGGAGAGAAGGGCTGTAACGGCAATAATGTAAACATAGTCCTCTGTGAAGTTGTTTTTTTTATCCGGTAGAATAAAATAAAATCCAATAAGAAATGCAATACCAGATAAGTGCAGGAGCAATTCTTTTCCCATTCTCTGTGATAGCATTTTCAGAGCAAACATCAGAGAAATTCCGAGACAGGCACAAATGGTGAGTTTGATATATGCGGTTATTTCATTATGCTCGGTTTCAACAATGCATATGGCGCCAACAGAAGCTAATAAAGCCATTACCAAGATTATAGGATATCGGAAAATGACTTTATTGGCCCGGCTTAAAGTTTCCTGGAATTTTGTTTTCATGATTTGGTGTTTTTTTGTTTAGATTTAATCTTTTTTCTTTTTCTTCTTTTTGTCCTTTTCTTTGTCTTTCTCTTTTCCTTTGGTTTTCTTATCTTTTCTTGGACTTAGGATTTCTTCAGCAAATTCAAACTTAGGTTCTTCAATTTTTGATGGTTTTATTTCGATTTTAAGATCAAAATGCCCTTTCATATCTTCCTGGGAAATTAATTTTTCTGTTAATAAAAGTTCTAAAATTTCCTTCCCGGAATCACTGAAAAATTGATGTGAAAGCTCTTTCAATAGGAATTTTTTATACTCTTCCAAAGGAACAAGCACCGTATATTTGAAGATTCTGCCTTCTTTTACAGTAGACAGATAGCCTTTTTCAACTAATATTTTCAAATAAGTGGAAACCGTGTTCTGGTGTGGTTTTGGTTCCGGATGCTGCTCCATAACGTCCTTCAGATAGAAAGATTCCATTTTCCAAAACAGCTTCATAAAGTTTTCTTCTGCGGCAGTAAGATGATTTATTTTCATAGAGTATTCTAATGTTGAAATTGAATATTGCAATAAAGATAGATAAAAGATACCAGAAAAGCTATTCCAGCTCCCATAAATACTTCTTTTACGGTATGTCTTTTTAAAATAATACGGGTGATTCCTACCAAAGCGGCAATCCCCAGCCATATCAGACCCATTTTCCAGTTCAGTGTAAAGAATAATGCCGCTACAAATACATTGAAGGCTGTATGCATCGAACTTTTAATAAAAAGATTACTGATCTGAAGGGCAAAAAGAAGAACAAGAATAAAGAGCATAACCAGATCTACATATCCGTTTTTGATATAATTAAAAGCAAGATAAGCGACTACGCAGGCTGCAATAAATATATATAACGTCTTCCTTTGAACCCGATTAGACACATCCATATTAGTGTATCTTCCTGTTTTTACATTCCATATCAGCCATATGACAACCGGAATAATGACCATTAATAATATAGGAAGAAAGTACAGGATAGAATCTTTAAGAGTGTATTCCCTGATACTCATATATACAAAGTACAGAACCAGAGAGACCAATGGATTAAAAAAATCTGAGATGACCTTTGAAATTTTGTGTAATAATGAAGACTGCTTTTCTTCCATAATCAAGTTTAAAAATCAAATATACCATTATAACCTCAAAAACCAAGCAGCAGCAGAGCTTCAAAATAAGTTTGAAATCATTGTTTATTAATATGTTTATTAGAATATTGACTGTTTTAATTTATTGTTAAATTCTTTAATGAATTCAGGAAAAGTTTGTAAAACCCATAGTTTTTTTGAGAAAAATAAGACTGGAAAATAACCAAAAGTTATGTTAACAATAATTAAAGAGAGAGGAAGCAAGAGAGAAAGTGTAATAAATTTACGATATTCCTGTTCCATATATTATTTCATAAGAACCACATCAATAGGCCAATTCTATAAATATAACATTAGAAAAATAACAGAAGAGAAGCTGTTTTATTGGGCTGTCAAAGGGTCGAAAATTAAGAATAATTCACTCAGCCCGCAAATAGATTTTGTAGAAAAAACGAAAAGTTATCTATGTATAGAATAAAAACAAAGTTTTTTTCATAATTTTGCTCAACTATTTCATCATAAAAAAGCAAGAGCTAACACATGAAAGAATTTTCTAAAGAGGTATACCTGAAGTGGTATGAAGATATGACAATGTGGAGAAGGTTTGAAGACAAATGCCGTTCTCTTTACCTAAAACAAAAGATCAGAGGTTTTTTACATTTGTACAACGGTCAGGAAGCTATTCCGGCTGGTTTTACGCATGCAATGGATTTAACTAAAGACAGCATGATCACTGCTTACAGATGTCACATCCATCCGATGGCA
>Ga0157370_10002679_pt1 | contig 21339 bp, 18 predicted proteins | sample C35metaG_FD_113463 | JGI IMG/M metagenome (GOLD analysis project Ga0157370, IMG submission 113463) | Corn rhizosphere microbial communities from Kellogg Biological Station, Michigan, USA - C3-5 metaG | ecosystem: Host-associated > Plants > Roots > Rhizosphere > Soil | place: USA: Michigan...
CCGACGGCTCGGTGCTGCGCACGGAGAAGGATGCTGCGCCAGGCACTCCCCTCCTCCTCACCCTCGCAGACGGTCGCGTCTCCACAACCGTCGACGGCTCGTCTGGAGCGCGCGCGACGGCTGGGTAGAATTGTGGCCGTGGCAGACACCTCCAAGACAGCATCGGCTGACAGCGCGCCGAACAGCGACGTCGCGACCCTCAGCTACGAGCAGGCACGAGACGAGCTCGTACAGGTGGTCGCCGAACTCGAGCAGGGTTCGTCGACGCTCGAACAGTCGCTCGCCCTCTGGGAGCGCGGCGAGGCACTCGCGCAGCGCTGTGAGGAGTGGCTGGTCGGTGCACGCGCGCGGCTCGATGCTGCACGTGCTGCCGCAGGGGTCTCCGACTGATCCGCATGGCACAGTCTCCCTCGCAGTCACCCCACACGCCGGCCCCGCGCATCGTCGCCGAGCTCGGTCGCCCGGAGACACCGGAGGAGACCGCCGCACGCAAGGCGGAGAGCTCGCGCAGGCATCGGTCGAACCAGACCCTGCTCAACCTCGTGTTCGCACTCGCTGCCTCCCTCGGCATCGTGCTGTTCCTCGTGCTCGTCGTCGTGCGTCCGTCCATGAATCCCGCACCGAACGTCGATTACCAGAAGCTTGCCGCGGATGCCCAGCCCACGGTCTCAGAGCCCCTCGCGAGTCCGAGTCTTCCGAAGTCCTGGAGCGCGAACGCGGCGCGGCTGAAGACGGGCTCCGACGGCATCGTCACCTGGTACATCGGATTCATCACCCCCGCACCCCAGTACATCGGGCTGATCCAGGGCATCAAGGCGAACCCCAGCTGGGTCGCCGCACAGCTCGAGAGTGCCCGCGCGACCGGCAAGCACACAATCGGTGGCATCGACTGGACCGTGTACGACCAGCGTGACTCCGGCAAAACCGACACCTATGCCTTGGCCGCCACCGTGCACGGCAGCAGCTATGTGCTGCAGGGGTCGGCAGATGTCGCAGAATTCCGCACCCTTGCCAGCGCACTCGCGGCGGAGCTCGCCCAGGCCCCAAAGAACCAGGCCCCCAAGACCCAGACCCCCGAAAAATAGACAGAAGAAGGCAGGCAGATGACGACAGAAGGCAACACCGCTCCCCTCACCCCCGCACAGGCGTGGAAGGAAATGGTGCGCGGCAACGAAAGATTCATCGCCGGAACCCCCCGTCATCCCCGTCAGGACTTCGAGCGCAGGTCGGAACTCATCACCCTGCAGGAGCCACACGCCGTGCTGTTCGGCTGCAGCGACTCACGCGTCACTGCAGAGATCATCTTCGACAAGGGCATCGGCGACCTCTTCGTCGTGCGTAACGCCGGGCACGTCGTCACGGAGTCCGCGCTCGGGTCGGTCGAGTACGCGGTCGCGCTCCTGCAGGTTCCGCTGCTCATCGTGCTTCGCCATGAGGGATGTGGCGCGGTGCGCGCGGCCATGGACTCCGAGGCCCCGAATGCTGCCGCGTTGCCGCCGCACATCAACTCGCTCGTCGAGCAGATCGTGCCCGCCGTGAAGACCGTGCGCGCCGCGCACGAGCCAGAGGGTGAGCTCGACGCCAGTGAAGTGGGCCACCAGCACCTCGACAACACGATCCAGCAGCTGCTGGAACGCTCCGAGATCATCAGCGACGCTGTCGCCGCGGGTACGCTGGCTATTGTCGGCGCTGGCTACAGCCTCGGCGAGGGCCGCGCCAAGGCCGAGACCGTCGTCGGCGTCATCTGACGCCGAATACGGCCGCGGGCAGCCAGGCTCCAGTCAGCACCGCACCTCCAGTCAGCACCGCACCACGAGAACAAGGAAGCACGACGACGTGACCGAGAACACCACGAGCGAATACCGCATCGAACACGACACCATGGGCGAGGTGCGCGTTCCGGCCGCCGCCCTCTACGGCGCGCAGACACAGCGCGCCGTAGAGAATTTCCCGATCTCGGGCTCCGGCCTTGAGGCCGCGCAGATCATTGCTCTCGCGAGGATCAAGCGGGCCGCGGCCGTCGTGAATGGCGAGCTCGGCATCCTCGACGGCAAGATCGTGGATGCCATCGTCGGCGCCGCAGACCAGCTCATCGCGGGCAGGCACCACGACCAGTTCCCCATCGACACCTACCAGACCGGTAGCGGTACCTCGTCGAACATGAACATGAATGAGGTGCTCGCCACCCTGGCGGGCACGGTCGATGGCACGCCGGTGCACCCGAACGACCACGTCAACGCCTCGCAGTCCTCGAACGATGTGTTCCCCACCTCCGTTCACCTGGCTGCCACTGGTGCCCTGCTGCACGACCTCATCCCCGCGCTCGAACACCTCGCCGTCTCTCTCGAGACCAAGGCCGAGCTGTGGAAGGCCGTGGTCAAGGCCGGTCGCACCCACCTCATGGATGCGACTCCGGTCACCCTCGGCCAGGAGTTCAGCGGCTACGCGAGGCAGGTCAGGCTCGGCGTCGAGCGCGTGAAGTCTGCACTGCCCCACGTCGCGGAGGTACCTCTCGGCGGCACGGCGACGGGAACCGGCATCAACACTCCCAAGGGGTTCCCCCAGAAGGTCATCGCACTGCTCGCGAGCGACAGCGGCCTGCCCATCACCGAGGCAGAAAACCACTTCGAGGCCCAGGGCGCGCGCGACGGGCTGGTTGAGGCATCCGGGGCGCTGCGCGTCATCGCCGTGAGCCTCACCAAGATCTGCAACGACCTGCGCTGGATGGGTTCAGGCCCAAACGCAGGGCTCGCGGAGTTGCACCTGCCCGACCTGCAGCCCGGCTCATCGATCATGCCCGGGAAGGTCAACCCCGTGATCCCCGAAGCCGTGCTCATGGTGAGTGCGCGCGTGATCGGAAACGATGCGACGATCGCCTGGGCCGGAGCATCAGGCGCCTTCGAGCTGAACGTGGCGATCCCCGTGATGGGAACGGCACTGCTCGAGTCGATCCGCCTGCTCACGAACTCCTCACGACTGCTCGCAGACAAGACCATCGACGGCCTTAAGGCGAACGTGGAACGCGCCCGCGCACTTGCCGAGTCGTCGCCCTCGATCGTCACCCCGCTCAACCGGGTGATCGGCTACGAAGCGGCAGCGAAGGTCGTCAAGAACGCGGTGGCCAAGAGCATCACCGTACGGGACTCCGTCATCGACCTCGGCTTTGTGGACCGCGGCGAGGTCACCCTGGAGCAGCTCGACAGCGCACTCGACGTGCTCTCGATGACGCACCCGAACTAGTCGGGCTTGCGCGCCTGCTCAGCACCTCAGCGCAGCGCGTCGACGACCTGCACCAGAGGAATCTTCTTGCCGCCGTCGAAGGTCACGACCGTGCGATCGCCGAGAAAGGTGGCGAGGTCGATCGGCACAAGTACAGGTGTGGATCTGGCCGCGGGTGGTTTGGCGTTGCAGTGCGACAGGTTGACCGCATTCGATCCATCGGTCGGATTCGGCTGGCCGTAGTAGACGGCGATGCGCACCGTCTCGTCATCCTCGGTAACCACCGCCTGCTGCGGAATGCACGCGGAATCACCGCGCAGCTCGACCACGAGATCCGCGGTGTCGAGCGCGCTGAGTCCTGGCTGCGGGTCCCGACCGATGTACCCGACAGACTTGTTCGCGTCCGTGACCTTGAGGTGATCGAGGGAGAACAGGTACTGGGGATCGCGCGATCCGCCGTTCACGGGCTGGTACCCCAGAATCGGTTGGTTCACGAGCGCGCTCTCGGGAGCCCCGACGGGCGAGAACACCCGGTTCACCACCACGGGCGCGGGGGAACCCCACATCTGCTCGACCGGCCCCGGAGGACTCGCGTTGCCCGGCAGGCTCGCGCGATAGTTGCTGTACATCCCCCATCCGCAGGCGCCGAGGGCCACGATGCCCGCGGCCGCAACCACGCGCTGGACAGCGACCATGGCCGAGCCGGGCTCATACGCGTAGGGTTCGCGCCTGCTCCACGCGGCAAGCACGCGCCACTGCCCTCGAGGTGAGATGAATCCCCACACCGTCAGTGCCGCGAGACCGCATGCGAGCACGACTATGAGAATTTCCACATTCTGACCCTACGTTGTCCCCCGAACCGCTTCGGCCACATTGTGCCCCTGTCGCGCTTTTGTTACGAAAACGAGCATGAATCACACCATTTCGTTGGATTCGAGCATCTCCGTGACAAGCGCGGCGATCGCGCTTCGCTCCGACCTGGTGAGGGTGACGTGACCGAACAGCGAGTGGCCCTTGAGCCTCTCGATGACCGCCGCAACGCCGTCGTGACGACCAACCCTCAAGTTATCGCGCTGGGCAACGTCGTGGGTCAGCACGACCCGCGAATTCTGTCCGATGCGGCTGAGCACCGTGAGCAGCACGTTGCGCTCGAGCGACTGCGCCTCATCGACGATCACGAAGGCATCGTGAAGCGAACGACCACGGATGTGCGTGAGCGGCAGCACCTCAAGCAGGCCACGCTCCATGACCTCGTCGAGCACGTTCTGTGAAACGACGGAGCCGAGGGTGTCGAACACCGCCTGCGCCCAGGGATTCATCTTCTCAGCAGAGTCCCCCGGCAGGAATCCGAGCTCCTGGCCACCCACCGCATAGAGCGGGCGGAAGACCATGATCTTGCGATGCTGCTGCTTCTCCAGCACGGCCTCGAGCCCCGCGCACAGGGCGAGCGCCGACTTACCCGTACCAGCGCTGCCGCCCAGGGAGACGATCCCGATCTCCGGATCGAGCAGCAGGTCGATGGCGAGCCTCTGCTCCGCGGAACGACCGTGCAGGCCGAACAGCTCGCGGTCGCCCCGCACGAGATCGAAATGACCGCGGTCGGTGACCCGACCGAGCGCCGAGCCGCGATCAGAGTGGATGACGAGGCCGGTGTTCACCGGCAGGTCGCCCACGAGCCGCGAGGCCAGGTGTCCCGTGTCGTAGAGCTCCGCCATCTGGTCGGAGCCGAGGTCGATCTCCGCCATGCCGTTCCAGCCGGAGTCCACGGCGAGCTCCGCGCGGTATTCCTCCGCCGCGAGGCCGATCGATGCTGCCTTCACGCGCAGCGGGAGGTCCTTGGAGACGACCACGACATCCAGCCCCTCGTTGAACAGGTTGAGAGCGACCGCGAGGATGCGGGAGTCGTTGTCACCGAGCTGGAGGCCGGAGGGGAGAACGGAGAGATTGGAGTGGTTCAGCTCCACCCGCAGCGAGCCGCCCTCGCCCACCGCGATGGGGAAGTCGAGCCGCTCGTGCTGCACGCGCAGTTCGTCGAGGTTACGCAGCGCCTGGCGCGCGAAGTACCCGATCTCCGGGTCGTTGCGTTTGCTCTCCAGTTCGGTGATCACGATGACGGGCAGCACGACCGCATGCTCGTCGAAGCGGAACATCGCCTTCGGATCCGATAAGAGGACCGAGGTGTCGAGCACATAGGTACGCTCCGCCTGCTTGGGACGCTGCGACCGGGCCTTCGACTGGGCGGTGCCGGTGTTCTGCCGGGTGATCTGCTGGGGGGCCATGTGCACTCCTCCGCGGGCGCTGGGCGCCTCGTTTCAATCGCACGAACGGCCGCTGAACCCGCCGAGACGAACTTACGTGGCCGCTCGGATCAGGCACGATGCCTGATACAGCCGACGCTATGTCCCCGCCGCGCGCGGTCCGGGCGCGACACGCCAGAGCGTGGGTTTCGCTAAATGAACATCAGGCGCTGATGGCGCTCGAGTAACTGAGAAGGCTCGCGCGGAGCATGTCCAGGGTCTCGTCGGTCGTCGTCGCGTGTGCACTCAGCCGCACCCTGCCCTGCCTCGTCGTCGCCGTGACGCCGCGGTTGTACAGGGACGCCGTGAGCACCGTGAGCTGGTCGGCCGGCGGCTCCAGAACGACGATTCCCGCGCGCTCGTTGTCGGCGCGGGAGGAGACCACGGGCACGCCGAACTCGTCGGCGATCTCGATCATCCGGCCAGCGCGTTCGAGAACGACCTGCCCGATCTGCGCGACGCCGACGGATGCAATGTCCTCGAGGGCGGCGGAGAACCTCGCCTGGGCGATCGGGCTGGGGTTGCTGACGCGGAAGGCAGATGCACCCTTGCGCACGGGGCGCAGTTCGTCGAGCGGAAGGTCGTCTTCTGCCATCCAGCCCGTCATGACCGGGGTGAGCGCGTCTGCCGCGCGATCGCTCAGCGCAAGGAAGCCGGTGCTCCATCCCGCGCGCGTCCATTTCTGGCCACCGGAGACCACAACATCCGCCACCTGGAATGGCGCGTCGACAACACCGAAGCCCTGGATGCCATCCACGATAAGCAGGCGATCGCCGATCACCTGGCGAATGCCCTCAATGTCCGCGAGGTAGCCGGTGCGGAAGTCCACGAGGCTCACGGCCACCGCGGTGATGCTCGAATCCAGCTGATCCTTGACACTGGCGGGGGTCACCTGGCCGTAGTCGGTCTCGAGCCACACCGGTTTGAGCACGCCCAGCGAGGATGCCGCACGATCGGCCGCGAAGGTGAGGCTCGGGAACTCGGCCATCGACAGCAATACGGAGCCGGTGATGCCGAACATGGCATGCATGAGGCCCGTGCTCGTGTTGGGCTGGAACGATATCTGGTCCGGCCGGAAGCCGATCACCGACGCGATGGCGTCGCGCACGCGTTCGTCCTGCCGCTCGAGGCTGTCGAGGCTGCCGAACCGCGCGCGGTGGAGCAGTTCGACCTGCGCTTGTTCCTCTTCGACGACCGCGCGCCCCAGCGGGCCGATCGCGGCGAAGTTGAGGTAGCCCGGCTCTTCGTCGAATCCGGCTGTGAAATCCTCGATACTTTTCATGACGCCCCCATTGTCGCAGCTTTCGGGGGCGTCGGCGTCAGCGATCCGTGCGCTGAAGCCAAGCGACCGTCACTGGCCGAATCGCCGCTGACGGGTCGCGTAGTCACGCAGCGCCCGCAGGAAGTCGACCTCGCGCAGGTCGGGACCGAGCGCCTCAACGAAGTAAAACTCGCTGTGTGCGCTCTGCCACAGCATGAAGTCGCTCAGCCGCTGCTCCCCCGAGGTGCGGATGACGAGGTCGGGATCGGGCTGCCCGCCGGTATAGAGATGCTCACCGATGAGTTCCGGAGTGAGGATCTCGGCCAACGCGTCGAGAGTGCCGCCGTTGCTCGCGTGGTTGTGCACGATGCTGCGCATGGCATCCGCGATCTCCCGGCGTCCACCGTAACCGACGGCGAGGTTGATATGGAGGCCCGTGTTGTCGCGGGTGCGCGTCTCCGCGGCCTGCAGCGCCGCGACGAGCGGCCCCGGCAGGCCCTCCGTCGATCCGACGTGCTGCACCCGCCAGCTGCGAAAGTGCGAGAGGTCTTCCGCGAGATCGGCGATGATCTCGTAGAGCTGGTCGAGTTCTTCGGATTTGCGGCCGGTGAGGTTGTCCGTCGAGAGGAGGTAGAGCGTCGTCACCTCGATGCCGAGGTCGTCACACCAGACCAGGAATTCGCGAAACTTGGCCGCCCCTGCACGATGACCGTACGCGCTCGTTGCAAGGGCGTTCTGCCTCGCCCAGCGCCGGTTCCCATCGAGGATCATGGCAACATGCTTGGGCATCTCCTGGGTGGCCAGCCAGCGCCGGATACGGCGCTGGTACAGGCCATAGAGCACACCTCGCCCCAGAGGAACTTCCCGCTTCTGCACACGACAACGCTAGTGCACTCGCCGCCCGGCACTCCCAGCTTCGAGCGGGAATCCCTGCCGTAGGCTGACAGAATGACACGACGCCCGCGGGGCATGCCTGACGGAGTACCTCACCTCCCGCTCGTGGAGGACGTGCTCGAGCACGGACCAGCCGACGTCACCGTCGTGAAGCCGAGCTGGCGCGGATGGATCCACGCCGGGACCTTCCCTGTCGCCATCGCGCTCGGCATCGTTCTCATCACGCTCGCGGATGGCGTGGCCGCGAAAGTGAGCTCCGCGGTGTTCGTGCTCTCATCGCTGTTGTTGTTCGGGGTCTCAGCGCTGTACCACCGTCTGAACTGGAGCACGAAGTCCAAGAAGCTGCTCAAGCGAATGGATCACGCCAATATATTCCTGCTGATCGCCGGTTCGTATACTCCGATCACGGTTCTTGCCCTGCCCCACGACAAGTCGGTGCTGCTGCTCTGGCTGGTGTGGATCGGGGCCGGTCTCGGAATCGTGTTCCGCGTCTTCTGGATAGGCGCACCGCGCTGGCTATATGTACCCCTTTATCTGCTCTTGGGGTACGCGGCGCTCATCTTCATCGGAGACTTCTTCGCGGCGAACCCGCCCATGATCATCCTGATCCTGGCCGGCGGTCTCTGCTACACGGTCGGTGCGGTCATCTACGGTCTCAAGCGGCCGAACCCGTTCCCCGGGAGCTTCGGTTTCCACGAGATCTTCCACAGCCTGACCCTGCTGGCCTTCCTGTGTCACTGGGTCGCGATCCTGCTGGTCGCTATCAATCCACCGTCATTCAGCTGAGCGAACGTCGGCTGAGCGAGCGGCCCCTCGCGAGCCACCGGGCACCCGCCCGCACCATCGCTGCCGTCACCAGGAGCCAGACGATGCCGGCGACCCAGGTACCGATCTCGCCGATCGACACGAGCAGCGGGAGGCTCGCGATGCGGCCGAAGTGCATGCTTGCGACCGAATACATCCCGAGCGGAAAGACGATGCTCCACAGGCCCGTCTCATAGTGCACGGCTTCCCTGTGCACGAGGTGTCGCCATACCCCGAAGATCACGAGCAGCGGGATCCACCACACACCGAAGGCCCAGAGCACGTAGGTGAGGCCGGAGACCACGGGAGAGGTCACGGTCATGATCGGAAGCTCGGACGGCAGGGCGAGAATGCGCGAGCCCGCCAGCACCGTGATGGCGGTCGCGCCCATGTAGATCCAGTACGACGGAGTGAAGTTGCCCGGCCTGCTCGCCACGGTGAGCAGCCGCAGGGTGACGAGTGTGGCGAGCATGATGTAGAGCATCACCCCGATGCCCCACAGCGCGACCGCGATCGCCGCGAGCGTGTGATCGCCCGTTCCCAACCCGATCGCCGCGGCGGCGATCGAGAGGGACTGGGTTCCGACCACCCAGAGAAACCAGCTGCCGTCGATGTCCGCCGCGACCGGGCCCGCCTTGGGACGCAGCATGAGGTTCGACGGCACTCCGTAGCTGCACAGCAGCCAGATCGGCACGCTGATGATCGCGAGCACGATAGTCGCGACCGGATACCGGGGCGAATACAGGCCGATACCGACCACGTTGATCCCCGCGACCACCGTGAAGTAGCCGAAGGCAAAGCGCGGGTCGCGGGCATCCTCGAGGAAGTGCGAGCGATGCCCGGCGAATCGCAACACCGTCGCGACCGACAGAACGACGAGTGCCACTATCGCCACCACGAGCAGCACTATCGACAGAAGCTTCCAGCCCACCGACGCGAATGCGGTCGACACGATGCCGGTCGCCATCACGAAGGCGAAGGAACTGGACGGCATCCGCTTCAGTGCCTCGCGGATGCGTTCGCCCATGACCTTCTCCTGGTGTGTTGTCGTCCCTGTCTTCTCGCAGCGCTCAGATTACGATGCGCAGCGGCTGCTCAAGAATATCCACCAGTTCGCGCAGGAACGCGGCAGCAACCGCGCCATCCATCACCCGGTGATCGACCGTGAGCGTGATCTTGAGCTTCGGCACCTCGACGAGTGCACCGTCGCGCAGCACGGGCACGAGGCTCGCTGCTCCGACGGCGAGGATCGCGGCCTCCGGCGGGTTGATGACCGCCGTGAACTGGTCGATCCCGAACATCCCGAGGTTGGAGATACTGAAGGTTCCGCCGCTCATCTCGTTCAGCTTGAGCTTGCCGTCGCGCGCCTTACCCGCGAGCGACACGGTCTCTGCCGCGATCTCGCTGAGCGACTTGCGATCCGCGTCTGCCACCACGGGAACGAGCAGCCCGGTCGGGGTCGCAACCGCGATGCCGACATTGACGTGCCCGTGCCGCAGGAGCTTGTCGCCCGCCCAGGAGGAGTTGGCATCCGGATGCAGCCGCAGGGCGAGCGCGGCGGCCCGCACGAGCAGGTCGTTGACACTGACCTTGACGCCCTGGGACTCGAGCCCGGCATTGACCTCCTTGCGGAAGGACAGGAGCCGCTCGACGTCGACGATGCTCGTGAGGAAGAAGTGCGGCACGGCCTGGCTCTCGGTGAGCCTGCGCGCGGCGACGAGGCGGATCTTGCTGACCGCGACCTCTTCATCTTCCGCACTGAACGCCACGGGCGTCGCAGCGGGTGCGGTGGGAGAAGCGGATGCTGCGGCCGGTTTGGATGTACCGCCTGCGATCGCGGCCTCGACATCTGCGCGCACGACGCGACCCTGCGGGCCACTTCCGGCGATGTCAGCGAGGTCGATGCCGTTGTCCCGCGCGATCTTGCGCGCCAGCGGCGATGCGCGCAGCTTGTCGTCCGGCGCGACGGCGTGCTGCACCGGCGCGGGAGCCTCCGCGGCGGTAGCTGCGGGCGCGGCCGGCTCAGCTGCGGGAGCGGGAGTCGCAGCCGCGGGCGCTGGAGCCTCGACGGCGGCAGCGGGTGCCCCTGCAGCAGCTGCCGGCGCTGCGGGCGCCGAGGCGCTCGCTCCGCTTCCGTCGCCGATCACGGCAACGGGCTGGCCGATGGGAACGATCGTGCCCTCCGCGACGAGCTGCTGCTCGAGCACGCCATCTTCGAAGGCCTCGAGGTCCATGGTGGCCTTGTCGGTTTCGATCTCGGCGAGGCTCTCGCCCTTCTTCACCGGGTCCCCGATATTCTTCAGCCACTTGGCGAGCTCGCCCTCCTCCATGGTGTCGGAGAGGCGGGGCATGATCACCTCAGACATGGTGTACTCCCTGGCTTGTGAATTGTGATGCGTCGAGCACGTCGTGGATGACCTTCGTCAGCGCCGCAGCATCCGGCATAGCCGCGAGTTCCAACGGCTTTGAATACGGCAGGGGAACCTCTGCCGCAGCGACCCGACGCACCGGAGCGTCGAGGAAGTCGAACGCTCCCTCGCCGATCGTCGCAGAGATTTCCGCGCCGATGCCGTAGCTCAGCAGGTCGTCCTCGAAGATGACGGCTCGGCTGGTCTTCTTCACCGAGGCGACGACGGTCTCGCGGTCGAGCGGGCGGAGGCTGCGCAGGTCGATGACCTCGGCGGAGATTCCCTCCTCCTCGAGCTGCTTCGCCACCTCGAGCGCGGTGACGACACCGCGGGAGTAACTGATCACCGTGACGTCGGTGCCCGGCTTGACCACGGCGGCCTTGCCGATCTCGGCGACCACGTCACCCTCCGGAACCTCGCCCTTCAGGTTGTACAGGCCGAGGTTCTCCAGGAAGATCACCGGGTCGTCGTCGCGGATGGCCGCGGTGAGCAGTGCCTTGGCGTCCGCCGGCGTCGATGGGGCAACCACCTTGAGTCCGGGGATGTGCGCATACCAGACCTCGAGGTTCTGGGAGTGGGTGGCCGCGAGCTGCTGGCCCCCGCCACCGGGCATCCGGATGACCAGGGGCACCTTGACCTGCCCGCCGAACATGGCGTGCATCTTGGCCCCGTGGTTCACGATCTGGTCGATCGCGATGAGGCTGAAGTTGATCGTCATGATCTCGACGACCGGCCGCAGCCCGAGCATCGCGGAGCCGATGGCCGTGCCCACGAAGCCCTCCTCCGCGATCGGGGTGTCGACCACGCGCCTCGGGCCGAACTCCTCGAGGAGCCCCGCCGTGATCTTGTATGACCCCTCGAAGATGCCGATCTCTTCTCCGACGAGATAGACGTTCTCGTCGCGGGTCAACTCGGCGCGCAGCGTCTCGTTGAGGGCCTGCCGATAGGTGATGATGCGGGGTTCCGCTTCGGCGCCGCTCATGACTGCATCACTGGTTCTCCTGGAAGTGCGCTCGCGGCGTTGGCCACCGGAGTCGCGTAGACATAATCGAAGAGGGTGTCGACCGCGGGAGTCGGGCTCGCATCGGCGAAAGTCACGGCATCCGTCACGGTCTTGTCGGCGGCGACGTGGATCTGCTCCGCCTCCTCCTCGGTGAAGACCTTGCTCGCAACGAGTTTCTGGCGGAACGCCGGGATCGGATCGTTGCTCTGTGCCTCTGCCGTATCTTCCTTCGAGCGATACCTCGCCGGGTCGACGACGGAGTGGCCACGCAGTCGGAAGCTCGTCGCCTCGAGCAGCATGGGCTGGCGCTCCTCGCGCGCTCGCCCCAGCGCCCGCAGTGCACCATCGCGCACCGCGATCGGATCGTCGCCATTCACCCGCTCGCCGGGGATGCGGTACGCGCTGCCGCGCTTGTAGAGGTCTGGCTCCGCAGATGCCGCCTCGACCGTCGTGCCCATGCCGAGCTTGTTGTTCACGATCACGTAGACGATCGGCAGGTTCCAGATGCCTGCCAGGTTCAGCGACTCGTGGAACGCGCCGATGTTGGTCGTGCCGTCACCGAGGATGCACATGACCGCCTCGGAATCCGGGCCAGCCTCGCTGCGGTACTGGATCGCGAAGGCTGCACCGGTCGCCGGTGGAATCTGGCCGCCGACGATGCCGTAGCCGCCCATCATCCGAAGTTCAGAGTCGAACATGTGCATCGAGCCACCACGTCCGCCGACGACACCATCGGAGCGGCCGAAGAGCTCTGCCATGACCGGACCGGGCTGCATGCCGCGCAGGAGCGCGTAACCGTGGTCGCGATAGGTCGTGTACAGGTAGTCACGGGGCTGCAGCGCGGCCATGAGGCCGACGACCGTGGCCTCTTCGCCGAGATTCAGATGGCAGTATCCGCCGATCTTCGCCCTCGCGTACATCTCGCTTGCCCGCAGTTCGAACTCGCGCACGAGCGACATCTGCTCGTAGTATCCGCGCAGCACCTCGGGCGAATCGTCCTGTGCCGCGGTGCTTGTCCCTGCGGTACGCCTGGATGAATTCCCTCCGGAGTTGGAGGTCTTTCTGCTCCTGGGTTTAGGACTTCGGATTGGACGGGTTATGTCCGCCATGACGGGCCTCACTTTCGACAGACCGTTGTGAACTCCAGCCTATTCCCCTCGCCGATCCCTTCGCGTCCGTTGACAGTCCGTCAGTACTGGCGGAGCATGGGGTTGATCGGCGGATGCCGTTATACACGCCCCTGGCAGGCCAATGGAGGTCTCTCATGATGAATTCTTTTGGTGCGCGCAGCACTCTCACGGTGGATGGGACGGACTATGAGATCCACCGACTGGATGCCGTGGCCGGCTCGGAGCGATTGCCCTACAGCCTCAAGGTGCTGCTCGAGAACCTCCTCCGCAACGAGGATGGAACGCTCGTCACCGCCGACCAGGTGCGCGCCATAGCGGACTGGGATCCGAAGGCGGATCACGGGGCGGAGATCCAATACACGCCAGCCCGCGTGCTCCTGCAGGACTTCACCGGTGTCCCCTGCGTGGTCGACCTCGTCGCGATGCGCGACGCCATGGCGGCGTTCCAGGGCGATCCGCAGAAGATCAACCCGCTCATCCCCTCCGAACTGGTGATCGACCACTCGGTGATCGCGGATGCCTTCGGCGGCGCGGGGGCGTTCGAGATCAACGCGAACCTCGAGTTCCAGCGCAACCAGGAGCGCTACCAGCTGCTGCGCTGGGCCCAGCAGGCGTTCGATGACTTTCTCGTCGTGCCGCCGGACACCGGCATCTGCCACCAGGTGAACCTCGAGTACCTGTCGCGCGTGGTCTTCACCCGCGAGCGCGATGGCGTGACGCAGGCCTACTGCGACACCCTCGTCGGTACCGACTCGCACACCCCGATGGTCAACGGGCTCGGAGTGCTCGGCTGGGGCGTCGGCGGCATCGAGGCAGAGGCGGCGATGCTCGGCCAGCCGATGAGCATGCTCGTGCCACCCGTGCTCGGGTTCAAGCTCCGCGGAGAACTCCCAGAAGGAGCGACGGCGACTGACCTCGTGCTCACGGTCGCGCAGGTGCTGCGCCAGACCGGTGTCGTGGGCAAGTTCGTCGAGTTCTATGGGCCAGGGGTCGCCAACATCCCGCTCGCCAACCGCGCCACGCTCGGCAACATGAGTCCGGAGTACGGCTCGACCTGCGCGATCTTCCCGATCGACCAGGTCACGCTCGACTACCTGCGCCTCACCGGCCGCCCGGAGAAGCAGGTGCGGCTGGTCGAGGCCTACGCGAAGGAGCAGGGCATCTGGCACGACCCGGATCACGAGGCCGACTACTCGCAGACCATCGACTTCGACCTGTCCACGGTCGAGCCGTCGATCGCGGGACCCAAGCGCCCGCAGGACCGGATCCCGCTTCGCAAGGCCCGCAAGGTCGTCGGTGCGATTCTCACCGAGGGCTCGAAGGCCCCGGCGGAACTCGAAGGACTGGACGAGGCGTCCGCTGAGTCGTTCCCGGCGAGCGATCCGATCGCCTTCGGCAAGGTGGGTTCGAGCGCGGAGCCCATCGACCGCACGGTCAAGCAGGAAGAGGTGCCGTGGCTCTCCGCCCCCGTCTCGGTGACCCTGCCGAACGGTGAGGCGGCCGAGGTCGACAACGGTCACGTCGTGATCGCGGCGATCACCTCGTGCACCAACACCTCGAACCCCTCCGTGATGATCGGGGCGGGGCTCATGGCCAAGAAGGCCGTCGAGCTGGGCCTGAGTTCCAAGCCGTGGGTGAAGACCTCGCTCGCCCCCGGCTCTCGAGTGGTCACCGACTACTACGACAAGGCCGGGCTCACCCCTTTCCTCAACCAGCTCGGCTTCGACCTCGTGGGCTACGGCTGCACGACCTGTATCGGTAACTCCGGTCCGCTCATCCCGCAGGTCGCGGCGGCGGTCAACGACAACCACCTCAACGTGAGCGCGGTGCTTTCGGGCAACCGTAACTTCGAGGGGCGCATCCACCCCGAGACGCAGATGAACTTCCTCGCCTCTCCCCCGCTCGTGATCGCCTACGCACTCGCGGGCACGATGAACACCGACCTCATGACCGATCCGATCGGCACGGGCTCCGACGGACAGGACGTGTACCTCCGCGACATCTGGCCGAGCGCGCAGGAGGTCGAGGATGTCGTCGGCGAGGTCGTGCAGTCCGAGATGTTCTCGGCTGGCTACGCGAACGTGTTCGACGGCGACGACAACTGGAGGAGCCTCGAGATCCCCACAGCAGACATGTTCGCCTGGAACAACGACTCGACCTACGTGCGCCAGCCGCCATACTTCGACGGGATGCCGCGGGAGCCCGAGGCGCTGCGCGACATCCGGCAGGCGCGTGTGCTCGCACTGCTGGGCGACTCGGTCACGACCGACCACATCTCCCCCGCCGGCAACATCAAGCGCGACTCGCCCGCGGGACACTGGCTCACTGACCAGGGCGTGCAGCCAAGCGACTTCAACTCCTACGGGTCGAGGCGCGGCAACCACGAGGTGATGATCCGCGGCACCTTCGCGAACATCCGCCTGCGCAACGCTCTCGTACCCGGTGTGGAGGGCGGCGTGACCAGGCACCTCCCAGACGGCGAGCAGATGAGCATCTTCGACGCCTCGCAGAAGTACATCGCGGACGGCGTTCCGCTCATCGTCATCGCCGGCAAGGAATACGGCTCGGGCTCCTCCCGCGACTGGGCGGCGAAGGGCACCCTGCTGCTCGGCGTGAAGGCCGTGCTCGCGAGCTCGTTCGAGCGCATCCACCGTTCGAACCTGATCGGGATGGACGTGCTGCCACTGCAGTTCCTCGACGGCGAGAGCGCGGAGAGTCTGGGTCTCACTGGCGAGGAGACCTTCTCCATCACCGGCCTCGAGGGCAGGGACCGCACGCCAGACACGGTGACCGTGACAGTGGATTCGGATGCCGGAACGCGCAGCTTCGAGGCGAAGGTGCGCATCGACACCCCGGCCGAGGCCGCGTACTACACGCACGGCGGCATCCTGCAGTACGTGCTCAGGCAGCTCCTCGCCGCCTGAGCAACGAAGCGAAGAAGCGGGCGCGGAATACACGCCCGCGCCAGCGGCTCGCCCATACTGGAACCACGAAGTTCCAGAAAGGCACCACAGTGGCAGATTCCCGCGCGTTTCCGAGAGTGACCCTGCTCGCGAAGGAGGAAGTCGCACTCGGCACCATGTCGTTCCGCTTCAGCAAGCCCGACAGCTTCGAGTATCGGGCGGGCCAATTCGCCAACTACACGCTGCTGGACCCGCCAGAAACCGACGCCGAGGGCGACACTCGAACTTTCTCGCTGTCGAGCGCTCCTTACGAGCCCTTCCTCATGGCCACGACACGGATGCGCGACACCGCATTCAAACGCGTCCTGCGCGATCTGCCGCTGGGCACCGAGCTTGAACTGGATGCCCCCTACGGCCTGTTCACGCTCAACACCATCACCCGGCGACCCGCTGTCTTTCTCACGGGCGGCATCGGGATCACACCGGTCCGCAGCATGATTCTGCAGTCGGTGCACGATGACGACGGGCCGGAAATCAGGCTCTTCTACTCGAACCGCAGGCCCGCCGAGGCCCCGTTCCTCGAGGAACTCACTCGGGTGGCTGACGCCAGCCCGAAGGTCACCCTCGTGGCGACGATGACCGCACCGGAGTCGACCGACGAGGGCTGGCACGACGAAACCGGACACATCACCGCGGCGATGCTGTCTCGACACCTCGGCGACCTGGGCAGCCCGATCTTCTACCTGTGCGGCCCGGTCGATATGGTCAATCCCATGAAGATTGCACTCGTCGCGGCGGGTATCGACGAGAACGACATCCGCACCGAGGAGTTCGAAGGGTACTGATCAGATCGACTGGCTGTATCCGAAGAATTCGTGGTCGTTGTTGTAGCCACCCTGGCCACCACCGACCTCGGAGAAGTGCTCGACGAACTCGACGCCCTTGATCCACTTGACCATCTTGAAGCCGAGCTGGACCTCGTTGCGCAGGCGCAACGGAGCACCATGCCCGAAGGAGAGGTCCTCGTCGTTCATCTCGTACGCGAGCATGGTCAGCGGGTAGCGCATCTGCTCGATCGGCTGCGCGTCGTAGTACAGGCCGCCGTCGGGGCCGGGCGCGTAGGAGTAGAAGATGACCCACTTCGCCTCGGACTTTGGCTTCACCAGGTCGAGGATGCTCGACATCGAGACGCCGCCCCACTTGGCCACACCAGACCAGCCCTGGATGCAGAAGTGCTGGGTGATCTGCTCGTGGTGGGCCATCGCGCGCAACTGCGAGAGATCGAGCTCGACGGGGTTCTCGACGAGTCCGTTGATTCGCAGGCGGTAGCTGGCGAAATCGTCTGCGCGCAGCTTCTCGAACTCCTCGTCAGCGGGGTATGCGCCGTTGTGCCAGAAGTAGGGCGAGATGTCCTTCTCGGTGTACTGGCCGGGCTTTGCGTCGAGGTGCTCGAACAGGCGCTGTGCAGGTCCGATGAGGGCATAGCCGACCTTCTGCACCTTGCGCGGGAAGCGGTAGGTGAGCGGAGTCGCAGCCACCCATGCCACGATCATCACGACGAGGGACACCATGAAGACCCAGAAGCCGATCCAGCTCTCGTCGTCCCGGCTCGCGAACATGTGGTTGAGGTTGCGCAGCGCACCCGTGGTGAGCACGAGCGTGACGTGAACGATGATGAACACGACGAACCAGCACAGGATGGCGAAGTGGAACGAGCGCGCCACCTGGATGCTGAACACCGAGCTGATCTTGCGGAATCTCGTCGACAGCGCCGGCGACATCCCGAGACCGGTGATGAGCGCGAGCGGGGCCGCGATGAACACCGTGACGAAGTAGGCGATCAACTGCAGGCTGTTGTAGACGACCCAGCCGGTCTCAAGCGGCCAATTCAGCGACAGGTACTGGATGGCGACCGAGATCGCGTTCGGGATGACGTCCCAGTGCATCGGCACCAGTCGCATCCACTGCCCGGTGACAAACAGCAGCACGAAGAAGATGATGCCGTTGGCCAGCCACAGCGTGTCGATTCCGAGGTGCCACCAGCGGGCGAGACCGATCGAGTGGCGACGCCCAGGCAGGCCGACGCCGTCCGGCAGTGTGAGGGAGTCCCGCTTTGCCGTGTACAGCGGGTCTGCTGGGACCGGTTTCTGCATCCGGAACCAGTCCTTACCCGGCGTCGAGTGCCTGGTGAGGTAGAGGCGCGGGTGATCGGCGAGGATCGTGACGCCCGAGCGGATGATGAAGATCATGAAGAAGGCGTTGAGGAAGTGTTGCCAGCCGAGCCACGCCGGGAATCCGACGGGCGTGCCAGCCGGCTGCTCCGAGGTTCCCGGATAGGTCTTGATGAAGTCCTGGATGGCGGGCATCTCGCGAAGGCCCTTCGCCACCGCGATTCCGATGATCAGCAGGACGACGCCGATCGGGATGAGCCACAAGAGGTTGAACCACTTGTTGCGACCAACGCGTATTCGCGGGGCGACACCGTACTGGGGCTCAACACCTCCGGCCCAATCATCGCCGACCTTCGTGTGATTGCGAGTGTCCAATTCGTGGCGGAAACTCGCGCTTGGTGACGAGTTCGAATACCCCTTGTCAGGAGCCGGATACAGGGTGTCATCAGCAGGCGGGTGAACCATGTTTCTGAGCCTAGCAACAAGACTCACACCTCTCTATATTAAAAATGGCGGTGATAGTCTTAATTCGTTCGCTCGAGTCACATTCGATCTCGGTGGGCAGGCTGCACACCGGGCATTTCGGCACACAAGGAGACAGTAATGAGCATCGCAGAACGCACGGTCGAAACCGTCTGGTCCGGCGCACTGGCCAGCGGATCGGGCACACTCCACGGCACGAGCGGAGCGCTCGACAACCTTCCGGTCACTTGGGCATCCCGTACTGAGCAGCCCGGCGGCAAGACCAGCCCGGAAGAGCTCGCGGCCGCGGCTCACTCCTCCTGCTTCTCGATGGCGCTCGCTCTCACCTTGGGCAACCACAAGCTCACTCCGAACACCCTCACCGTCGGGTCCACCGTCACGCTCGCAGAGGCCGACGGCAAGCCGACCATCGTGTCGGCCGCGATCACGGTCAAGGGCGACGTTCCCGGAACGGATGCCGCGGGCTTCCAGAGCCTCGTCGACGAGGCTGCGGCGCTCTGCCCGATCTCGCGGCTGTTTGCTGGCGCATCCATCTCGGTCGAAGCTACGTACGTCAATAGCTGAGCCGTCGCGAGCTGAGTGATCGCGGGCAGTCGCTCGCACACCCGTGGATAGAGTGTAGAAGTGCTCATCGATGCGCTCGTTCTTGCCGGTGGGCACTCTACGCGCCTCGGGTCCATCCCCAAGGCACGCCTCAGCTATCGAGCACGCACCCTGCTCGAGCACACGGTCGCAGCGGTAGCGGTTCTTCGCACCACCGTCGTCGTCGGCGACGTGACCGCGCAGTCGCTCCCCGCCGGGGTTCTGGTGACCCGCGAGAAACCAGCCTTCGCCGGCCCCGCGGCGGCGATCGGCGCGGGTCTGGATCGACTGGGTGCGACAGGGGCCGAGCCCGCTGCCGTGACGGTGGTGCTCGCGTGCGATATGCCGGGAGTCGAGTCCGCACTTCCGATGCTCCTCAACCGGGCGCGCAGTGCGGAAGCACTTCAGGACGGCCTCATCGCGGTCGACTCCGCGGGCCGCCTCCAACCACTTCTCGCCGCCTACCGCACCGAAGCCCTCGTGGCCGCGGTCGCCTCCCAGCGCGAGCGCGGCACGCTTGAGGGGCTCTCGGTGTTCCAGCTCATCCGACCTCTCGACCTGCGGGAGATCGTCGTGCCGGACGAGGCGACAGCGGATGTCGACACCTGGGCGGATGCCGCCCGCTGGGGCATCGAGAACCCCGACATCGAAACCACGAGCCACTCCCCCACCCAGACCACTGCAAAGGAGCAAAAAATGACAAATGACGAGCAGAGCACCCAGGACGAGCAGCGAGCCAAGGAAGACGAGAAACTGCGCCAATGGTGTGCGAAGGTCGCAGAAGCGACGGGCGTGCCGGGGCTTGAGGTCGATCTGAAGACGGTGCTCGGCCTGGCCGGACGAGCTGCCCACGCGGTCATGCGGCCTGCGGCACCACTGACGACCTTCATTGTGGGGTACGCCGCAGGCATGGCCGCCGGGTCGGGGAAGGCCACCCCGGCGGAGGCGTTCACGGCCGCCGCGGACGCGGGCTTCCAGCTCTGCCGCGACGAGATGAACTCCGCGTCGACCGATGCCTAGGCCGCAGTGGCGCGCCGCGCGGCAGGAGAGCTTCCGCGCGGCGCGGCCTCTCACTCCGGTATCCGTGGCACTCAGCGAGGCCGTTGGCCGGGTCGCGGCGAGTAACATCACCGCGCTGTGCGACGTTCCGCACTACGCCTCGTCTGCCATGGACGGGTGGGCCGTGGCCGGGGAGCCGCCGTGGAGACTCCTCGACGGAAATGGCCCGGCGAGCGCTCCGTTAGAGAGCGGGCAGGCTCGCACGATCGTCACCGGTGGCCTCATCCCGCGGGGCGCGACGGGCGTGCTCCGCAGCGAACACGGCGCGGCGCGTACCGAGGGCGGCGTGGCGCTGCTGGATCGAAATGCGGATGCCCGGGCAGACGAGCCCGCGGCGAACGAACACGTGCGCCCGGCCGGAGAAGAGGTGACAGCATCCGACACGATCATCCACGCGGGCACCCTGCTGAACCCGGCGCACGTCGCCGTGGCCGCGGTCTGCGGTCATGACGAACTGCTCGTGCTGCCACGACCCCGAGTGAGTCTCGTTCTCACGGGAGACGAGGTCGTGACGAGCGGCATCCCGGAGCCCGGGCACGTGCGTGACAGCTTCGGCCCGCAGCTGCCCTCGTTCATCGCGCTCCTTGGCGGGGAGGTCACCGCGAGCACGCGCCTGCCCGACAACCTGGCGCTGCTGGTCGCAGCTATCACCGCGCATCCGGATGTCGACCTCGTCATCACGACCGGAGGAACCGGCGGATCGGACGCCGATCACCTGCACGCGGCACTCGCGGAGCTCGGCGCGACCATCCACATCGAGGGGGTCGCCATGCGCCCCGGCGGCCCGAGCCTGCTCGCCGAGCTTCCGGATGGCCGCTTCCTCGTCTGCCTGCCCGGCAATCCGCTCGCCGCGATGATGGGCCTGCTCACGCTCGCGCAGCCGCTCATCGCCGGCCTCGCTGGCCTGCCGGAGCCCGCACTCGGATCCGTCGCCACAGGGCGAGAACTCACGGGCAGGCCCGGGCTCGTGCGGCTGCTCCCTTACCGTCTGCAGGAGGGTGTGGCGGTGAAGAGCCAGTGGTTCGGCTCCGGGATGCTGCGAGGGCTCGCCGAGGCCGATGGCGTGCTCATCGCCCCGTCGACCGGTGCCGCAGAAGGTGAGAACGTGGAGACGATTCCGCTCCC
>Ga0157370_10002680_pt1 | contig 21338 bp, 15 predicted proteins | sample C35metaG_FD_113463 | JGI IMG/M metagenome (GOLD analysis project Ga0157370, IMG submission 113463) | Corn rhizosphere microbial communities from Kellogg Biological Station, Michigan, USA - C3-5 metaG | ecosystem: Host-associated > Plants > Roots > Rhizosphere > Soil | place: USA: Michigan...
CCCGGCGGTGATGACCCATGCGTCGATCCCGGTGGCACGCCGCGAGCAGCTGGGCATCAGTGATGCACTGGTAAGGCTGAGCGTGGGTGTTGAGGATCTGGGGGATCTGCAGGTGGATCTGGAACAGGCGCTGGCGGTCTGAATACGGCCCTGCCAGAGATGCCTTCTGTCGAAAATTCACGCCCCTCCCTGCAGGTTCGTCTGCTGGCCTGGGTGCGGGGGCAATCGCTGTTGCGATCTGCATACCGTGCCCTGCCACGTGCATGGCGGGAAGGCGCGTTGCAGCTGCTGACACGGCGTATCCGCGCACGCACGCGCTTCCCGCGCACTGCTGCCTGGCACGGGTGGCAGCCGCGTCCGACCTCGCCGACGTCGTGCGTGCCAGCCGACACAGCGCTTCCGGGCGTGAATATCCTCGGGTACATCCACGGTCAGTTCGGCCTGGCCGAGGCCGCACGCAGCTATGCCCGCGCGCTGATCGACAATCGGGTGCCGGTGGCCCTGCGCGACATCGACCTGGACCTCCCGCACGGCTGGGATGACCGCGCGCTGGATGCCTACATCGACAATGACGTGCCGCATCCGGTCAGCATCATTTTCGTCAATCCGGATTATCTGGAACGCGCACTGCAGGACATCGGCCGGGCGCGCCTGCAGGGGCGCTACCTGATTGCCTGTTGGTTCTGGGAGTTGGAGACCATTCCTGACAGTTGGTTGCCAGCGTTGTCCCACGTGGACGAGATCCTCGTAGCCAGCGCTTTTGTAGAACAGGCCGTGAGGAAAGTCACTGACAAGCCGGTGCTGCGCATCCCGATGCCGCTTGGCACGATCGAGGACAGCGGGCTGCAGCGCGCCGATTTCGGTCTGCCGGAAACAGCCTTCATCTTCCTGGTCACGTTTGATTTCAGCTCACGCATGGAGCGCAAGAATCCTGAGGCGGCAATCCGTGCGTTCCGCGCGGCCTTCCCGCCGGAGCGTCGCGATGTCCGCCTGTTGGTCAAGAGCAGCAACGGCTACCGCTTTCCACACTGGATCAAGCGCATCTTTGAATTGGCAGAAGGCGATGACCGCATCATCATCCGGGACGATGTGATCGACCGCGCGCATCTCAATGCCCTGCAGCGCTGCTGCGATGCCTACGTGTCGCTGCATCGCGCCGAAGGCTTCGGAATGGGCCTGGCCGAGTGCATGGCCATTGGCAAGCCGGTCATCGCCACGGGCTGGTCGGGCAATATGGAATTCATGGATGCCGCGTCTGCTGCGCTGGTGGACTTCTCCCTGGTGGCGGTGGGCGAAGGCGAGTATCCCGGTGGAGAAGGGCAGCGCTGGGCCGACGCCGACGTGGCCCAGGCGGCCGCGTTGATGCGCCGCCTGGCCGACGACCCCGCCGCCGCCGCTGCACTGGGTAGTGCTGGCCGCCAGCATGTGGAAGCAATCCTGTCCGCCCCGGTGGCGGCAGCCCGCATCATCGAACGCCTGAAGGAGCTCCGCACCACCTCGGTGCACGGCACAGCGCGTCAACAGGACAACGAAGTACGAGGCATGCAATGAAAGACATGATCCGGTCCGTGTGGGCCTACCGATACTTCATCCTTTCCTCGATCAAGAACGAGCTGAGGCTACGCTTCATTCGCAGCAAGCTGGGCGCGCTGTGGATGATCATCCACCCGCTGATGCAGGTGGTGATCTTCGCAACCATCCTGTCCGAGGTGCTGTCGGCCAAGCTGCCGGGCATCGATAACAAGTATGCCTACGCGCTTTATCTGATGGCCGGCACGCTGTGCTGGAGCATGTTCGCCGAGACAATCGGCAAGTGCGTTTCGTTGTTCGTGGACAGCGGAAACCTGATGAAGAAGATGGCCTTCCCACGGATCTGCCTGCCGTTCATCGCCGCTGGCACGATGCTGGTCAACAACATACTGCTGTTGCTGGCCATCTTCGCCGTATTTGCCGTGCTGGGTCACTACCCTGGCCCCGAAGCGATGTGGCTGCCGGTGTTGATCATGATCACGCTGCTGTTCGCCATGTCCATCGGCCTGCTGCTGGGCGTGCTCAACGTGTTCATGCGCGATATCGGGCAGGTGGTGCCGGTGGTTCTGCAGGCACTGTTCTGGCTGACCCCCATCGTCTACAACATCCGCATCCTGCCCGAAAATGTGCAGCACCTGTTCATGATGAATCCGCTGTATCCGCTGGTGAGCAGTTACCAGAACGTTCTGCTGTACGACCAGCCGCCCTTGTGGAGCGCGCTGGCCTGGTTGGTGGGCGCCTCGCTGATACTGGCCGTGGCGTCGCTTGTTGTGTTCCGTCGTGCAAGCCCTGAAATGGTGGATGCGCTATGAGTGGTGAGATGCGTGTTGAGGGCGTCGGCAAGGCGTACCGTGTCTGGGGCAGCGAATGGATGCGCGCAGCCAGCTGGTTCGGCCTGCCCACCCGCCCGCGTGAAGAGAACTGGGTCCTGCGCAATGTCTCGTTCACCATCGCCCCTGGCGAAGCGGTGGGCGTTATCGGCCAGAATGGCGCCGGCAAAAGTACCCTGCTGAAGCTGATCACCGGCACCGCACAACCCACCGAAGGGCGGGTGACACGTACCGGACGGGTCGCGGCGATCCTGGAACTGGGAATGGGCTTCAACCCGGACCTGACCGGCCGTCAGAACGCTTTCCATTCGGCCGGGCTGATGGGGTACACGCAGGACCAGATCGAAGACGCGATGCCGGGAATCGAGGCTTTTGCCGAGGTGGGCGAGTACTTCGACCAGCCGGTGCGCACCTATTCCAGCGGCATGCAGGTGCGTGTTGCCTTTGCCGTGGCTACCGCGTTTACGCCGGACCTGCTGATCGTCGACGAGGCATTGTCGGTGGGCGACAGCTACTTCCAGCACAAGAGCTTCGATCGCATGCGTCGCTTCCGTGAGGAAGGCACCTCGATCATGCTGGTCTCGCACAGCCTGGGCGACGTCAAGGCCCTCTGCGACCGCGCCATTCTGCTGGACAAGGGCACGGTACTGAAGGATGGTCAGCCTGATGAGGTGATCGACTACTACAACGCGCTGATCGCGAGGAAGGAAAACGAGCTGCTGGCGGTGGAACAAAGCCGTGGCAAGTCCGGCTGGGTGACTACGCGCAGTGGCACCGGGCAGGCGCGGGTCGGCAGTCTGCGGCTGGTCGATGCGGCCACCGGAGCGGATGTCGCTCTGGCCACAGTGGGACAGAAGCTGCGTCTGGTACTGGAGGCGGAGGTGCTCTCGGACATTCCCAGCCTCGTGCTCGGATTCATGCTCCGCGACAAGCAAGGGCATGTCGTGTGGGGCAGTAACACCTGGCACGCCCAGCAGGTCCAGAAGGACGTGCAGCAGGGCGAACGCGTGGTGTTCTCACTGGACTTCACCTGCCGCCTCGGGCCCGGGTCCTATTCGGTGTCGCCGGCGCTGGTCAGTACCGAGACCCACCTGGTGGACAATTTCGAATGGGTGGACAACCTGATTGTGTTTGATGTCATGAATGCGGGCCTGCCCTTGTTCATCGGCTCGAACTGGCTGGACGGCACCTTCGCCGTGGAGCGCTTCACCGGCAACGCGGCCGGAGCATTGGATGCATCGAACACGACAGCGGAGCAGTAATGGAGAAGTTGATTTCCTACGCGCAGAACTTTGAAGACGTCATGCTCTGGCGTGCGCTTTCGCATGTTCAGGGCGGACGTTATGTCGATGTCGGTGCGCAGAGTCCGGACGTGGATTCGGTCAGCCGCCTGTTCCACGAACACGGTTGGAACGGCGTCCATGTCGAGCCGACCCCGGCCTACGCAGGCCAGTTGCGCGAACGGCGCCCTGATGAGGTGGTGCTGCAGGTGGCGGTGTCGGACAAGCCTGGCATTCTCCGCTTTTTCGACATCCTGGAAACCGGCCTGAGCACCATGGACGAGGCGATCGCAGCGGAGCATCGCGAAGCGGGCTTCCAGGTCGGCGAAATCCGGGTTCCGGCGATCACGCTGGATGCCGTGCTTGAGCAGATTCCCGATGCTGACATCCACTGGCTGAAGATCGACGTCGAGGGAGCGGAGGCGCGGGTGGTGGACGGCTGGTCCACCTCGACCAAGCGGCCATGGGTGGTGGTCATTGAAAGCACGCGCCCGCTGAGTACCGAGCAGACCCACTTGGAGTGGGAGCCAGCGGTGCTGGCAAAGGGCTACGCGTTTGCCTACTTCGATGGGCTGAACCGGTTCTACGTCAGTCAGGAACACCCGGAGCTGATGGACGCGTTCAACTGCGGTCCCAACGTCTTTGATGACTTCAGCCTCAGCTCGTCGTCCGTGTTCTGCGCCGAAATGAACCTGGCCTACCATGCGCTGGAAGTTCACATGAACGACCAGATCGCCCAGCGCGACGCGCAGGTGGAAGAGGCAGAGGCCGAGGCGGAGGCGATGCGGCAGGAAGTGCTGGTACGCCGCGAGGATGTGGAGCGCCTGCAGGCCGAACATGCCACCGCCATCAATGCGATGGTGCAGGCCCAGCATCGCACGCTGAACGAACACCAGCGCATGATGGAAGCGGCGACTTCCATGTCGCGTGCCGAAATCGAATCGATGAAGGGCGAGCTCGGAAAGCAGCGGATAGAGGCCAACCGGTGGTGGATCGAAGCCGAGGCGCTGCGCGCCCAGTTGCGTGAGATGGAAGCCAGCCGGTCCTGGCAGATCACCCGTCCGCTGCGTGCCGTCCGTCGCCGGATGTCTGGCGGGGTGGTAATGAGCGCCAAGCGCCTGATGCGGCCGGTGGCGACCATGGCGCTGCGGGTGGTGTTCGCCATTCCGGGCCTGCGTGAAATCCTCAAGCCGATTCTCAAGCGCATTCCCTTCGTCTACAACCGCCTGCACACCATTGCGCAGCACGAGCAGATGTTCGATGCCGTGCGTCCGCCGCCGCAGGCGATCGGCGGCCCCGAGCGCGAGGTGACGGGTTCCATGATGGACAAGCGCGCCGAGCAGGTGCTCGCCGATCTGCGCGCAGCCTGCGGACAGGGAGTCGCACGATGAGAGTAGTAATCGATCTACAGGGTGCCCAGACCGAAAGCCGCTTCCGCGGCATCGGGCGCTATTCGATGTCACTGGCGCAGGGCATGGCCCGCAATGCGGGAGACCACGAGATCTGGGTGGCCGTCAACGGTGCCTTCCCCGAAGGCATCGACGAGATCCGCGCCGGTTTCGACGGCCTGTTGCCGCCGGAGCGGATTCGTGTCTTTGACACTTACCGTGCGGTGAGCTGGACCGATGACAGCAACGTCTGGCGCCGTCGCGCGTCCGAGCTGATGTGGGAATCGGCCCTGGCCGGTCTACAGCCGGACATCGTGCATGTCTCCAGCCTGTTCGAAGGTGCCCAGGGCGGCGCGGTCACCTCCATCGGCCGGCTGCCGGGTGTGCTGCCTGCGGCCATGACCCTGTACGACCTGATTCCCCTGCTCAATCCGGAAAAGTACCTGGGTTCGGGTTGGGGCCGGGCATGGTACATGGACAAGATCGAGCACCTGAAGCGGTCGCCGTTGCTGCTTTCCATTTCCGGTCACGCCCGCGACGAAGCCATCCAGGCACTCGATCTGGATCCGGCCCGCATCGTCAACATGTCCTCGGCGATCTCGCCGCACTTCAAGCCGCTTCCGATCGGCGACGTGGAACGCGAACGGCTGATCTCGCGTTTCGGCATCCGGGGCGGCTATGTCATGTATAGCGGCGCCATGGAGCCGCGCAAGAACGCCGAGCGCCTCCTGCAGGCGTTCGCCATGCTGGGTGACGCAGTGCTTGCCAACCACCGTCTGGTGATTGCCGGCAAGATCCATGAAGCGGACATGATCCGTTTCAATGTCCTGGCCTCGCAGCTGGGCATTTCCGACCGGGTCGTCTACACCGGTTACATCACCGACGACGAGCTGATCCTGCTGTACAGCGCGGCCAGCCTGTACGTGTTCCCGTCCCTCCACGAGGGTTTCGGGCTGCCGGCGCTGGAAGCGATGGCCTGTGGCACGCCGACGATCGGCTCGGGTACCACCAGTGTTCCGGAGGTCATCGGTCGCGCCGATGCCCTGTTCGATCCCATGGACGTCGCACAGATGTCGGCGTGCATGCGCCGTGCCCTGCAGGACACTGACTTCATTGCCTCCCTGCGTGAGCACGCGCCCCAGCAGGCCGCGCGCTTCTCCTGGGACGTGACCGCAGTGACCGCGCTGACCGCGTTCGAATCGGTGGTTGCCGCCCGTCCCGCGCGCGCGCGCAGCTGGCCCGCCAGTGGCCAGGCGGTGGAGCAGAACTACCGCGATCTGATCGCCGCCATCGGGGCCATCGATGCGCCGATAGGGCCGTCCGATGCCGATCTGCACGTCGCAGCACCGGCAATCTCCTCGGCCATGCAGGCCAACCTGGCCATCGCCCGTGGTGGTGAGCTTCCCGCCCAGTTGTCCTGGCGCGTGGAAGGGCCGTTCGACAGCAGCTACAGCCTGGCGTTGGTCAATCGCAGCCTGGCCGAGGCGCTGGCCGAAAGGGGCCATCGTGTCGTGCTGCATTCCACGGAAGGCCCGGGCGATTTCGCCGCGTCCCCGGCCTTCCTGGAAGCCAATCCCAGTGTTGCCCGCCTGCATGCCGGCGAGCCGGCGCTGCCGGCTGCGCAGGCCGACGTCACCAGCCGGCTGCTGTACCCACCGCGCGTGGCGGACATGCAGTCGCGCGTCAACACCCTGCATCTGTACCCGTGGGAAGAAAGTGGTTTCCCGCAGGCCTGGATGGATGATTTCAATGACAACCTGCAGGGACTCTCGTGCGTCTCCGGCCACGTACGCAAGGTCATGATCGACAACGGCGCGGCGATCCCGCTTGCCGTTTGCTGGAATGGCGTGGACCACTGGGAACGCATCGAAGCGGCGCGGCACTATCCGGTTCCCGGCAAGTCGCATCGTTTCCTGCACGTGTCATCCTGCTTCCCGCGCAAGGGCGTGGACGCGCTGCTGAAGGCCTATGGCCAGGCGTTCAGCGGCAGCGATGATGTCAGCCTGATCATCAAGACCTTCGCCAATCCGCACAACGAGGTCCAGCGCTGGCTGGCCGACGCCTCGCGCGACCACCCCGATTTCCCCGAGGTGATCATCATCGAGGGGGACATCAGCGATGCCGAGTTGAAGCAGCTGTACGCCAGCTGCCACGCTCTGGTCGCTCCCAGCCGGGCCGAAGGCTTCGGCCTGCCCATGGCCGAGGCGATGTTGATGGGCTTGCCGGTGATCACCACCGCGTGGGGCGGTCAGCTCGACTTCTGCACCCCGCAGACCGCCTGGCTGGTCGATTACTCGTTCGTCGCAGCCGACACCCATTTCAAGCTCTTCAACTCCGTATGGGCCGAGCCGGACGTCGATTCGCTGGCAGCGGCGCTGCGTGAGGTCCACCGTGCGGACCCTGCGGCCCTCAAGGCGCGGACCGGGGCCGCGCGGCAGCTGCTGATGGAGCGCTTCAAGTGGTCCGATGTGGCCGAAAAGCTGGAGCACGACGTGCGGCAGTTCGCACGTACCGGCTCCGTTCCGGCGCTGCGCACCGGGTGGGTGACCACCTGGAACACGCGCTGTGGCATTGCCACCTACTCCAGCAACCTGGTTGCCGGGCTGAGCGAACCGGTGGCCATTCTTGCGGCTGATGACAGCGACCGCACGTTCGACGACGGTGCAGAGGTCGTGCGCTGCTGGACCCGTGGTTCAGGCGATGACCTGTCGCGGCTGTCGCGTGAGATCGACCGCCTGCAGCTGCAGGCCATCGTGATCCAGTTCCAGTACGCATTCTTCGACTTCCCGCACTTCGCCCGTTTCCTTGAAGCGCAGAAGCGCGCCGGTCGGGTAGTGGTGGCGCTGCTGCATGCCACCGTCGACGCCGCGGAGAACTTGGCCAAGCAGCTGCACATGCTGGCACCGGCGCTGGCAGGCTGCGACCGCGTGCTGGTGCACTCGATCGCCGACCTCAACCGGCTCAAAGCCCTGGGCGTGGAACGCAACACGGCCCTGTTCCCGCACGGGATCATGGACGCGCCCGCGATTCCGGAACGAGATACGGGCCGGTCCTTGCATATCGCCTCGTATGGCTTCTTCCTGCCGCACAAGGGGCTGCAGGAGTTGATCGAGGCGGTGGCGATCATCCGCGACAAGGGCCTGGACGTCCGCCTGACGATGGTCAACGCGGAGTACCCCGATACCGTGTCGCTGGACCAGATCCGCAAGGCCGAACAGCGCATCCGCGGGCTCCGCCTTCAGGGGCACGTCCGCATGGTGACGGACTTCCTGCGTGACCAGGACAGTCTGGCGCTGCTGCAGGAGGCCGACGTTGTGGTGTTTCCATACCAGGGCACCGGTGAGTCGGCCAGCGGCGCGGTCCGCTACGGCCTGGCGGCTGGGCGCCCGGTCGCGGTCACCCCGATTCCGATCTTCGACGACGTCGGCGATATCGTGCACCGCATGCCCGGCACCACGCCGGCCGACCTGGCCAAGGGCCTGATGGCCCTGCACGCCTCGCTCGCGTCCCATGGCGAATCGGCCCAGGCTGTGCAACGCAACGCAGCGCGTTGGCGCGCCGAGCACCGCTATCCGATTCTGGCCAAACGGCTGGAGCACATTACCCGTCAGCTGGCCCAGCCAGCGACCTGATCCCTTGCGGATATCATTCCCCCTATCTGGTTGAAGAATAAAACGACATGAAAAAGGCAATCATCACCGGTATCACGGGTCAGGACGGCGCCTATCTGACCGAACTGCTGCTGGACAAGGGCTACAAGGTCTATGGCACCTACCGCCGGACCAGCTCGGTCAATTTCTGGCGATTGGATGAAGTCGGGGTTACCAACCACCCCAATCTCGAGCTGGTCGAGTACGACCTGACGGACCTGGGTACCACCATTTCGATGGTGCAGAAGATCCAGCCGGACGAGATCTACAACCTCGCCGCACAGAGTTTCGTCGGCGTCAGCTTCGAGCAGCCGACCACGACTGCGCAGATTACCGGTGTGGGCGCGCTGCACCTGCTGGAGGCAATCCGCCTGATCAATCCGAAGATCCGCTTCTACCAGGCCTCGACCTCGGAAATGTTCGGCAAGGTCCAGGCGATTCCGCAGATCGAGGAAACCCCGTTCTATCCGCGCAGTCCGTACGGCGTCGCCAAGCTGTACGCGCACTGGATCACGGTGAATTACCGCGAAAGCTACGGCATCTTCGGTTCCAGCGGCATCCTGTTCAATCATGAAAGCCCGTTGCGCGGGCGTGAGTTCGTCACGCGCAAAATCACCGACTCCGTTGCCAAGATCAAGCTCGGCCTGCTGGATTGCCTGGAACTGGGCAACCTGGACGCCAAGCGTGACTGGGGCTTTGCCAAAGAATACGTGGAAGGCATGTGGCGCATGCTGCAGGCCGATCAGCCCGATACGTTCGTGCTGGCCACCAACCGTACCGAAACCGTGCGTGACTTCGTCAGCATGGCCTTCAAGGGCGCCGGAATCGATGTCGAGTTCAAGGGCAAGGACATCGACGAAGTTGCGATCGACACCGCCAGCGGCAAAACCGTGATGCGCATCAATGCCAAGTTCCATCGCCCGGCCGAGGTCGATCTGCTGATCGGCAACCCGGAGAAGGCCGAGCGCATCCTGGGCTGGAAGCCGCAGACCTCGCTGGAACAGCTGTGCCAGATGATGGTCGAGGCCGACCTGAAGAGGAACGAGCGTGGCTTCTCCTTCTGACCTGCAGGGAAAGCGCGTCCTGGTGACGGGGGCGACCGGCTTCACCGGTCGCTATGTCGTGCAGGCATTCGCCGATGCCGGCTGCAGCGTGCTGCCGCTTGCGCGTGCCGACGGCGGCGCGGTCGACCTGCTGGACAAGACGTCGCTGCAGCAGGCGGTGGCCGCCGCCCAGGCCGACATCGTGGTCCATCTGGCTGCGATTTCGTTCGTGGCCCACGGTGACGCCGAAGAAATCTACCGCGTCAACATCGTCGGTACGCGCAATCTGCTGGAGGCGCTGGCAGCAGCGGCTCATCGTCCTTCGCACGTAGTCCTGGCCAGCAGCGCGAACATCTACGGCAACACCGAAGGCATCCTGGACGAAACCGCGGCAGCCGCCCCGGTAAACGACTATGCGGTGAGCAAGTACGCCATGGAACTGATGGCGCGCCAGTTTGCCGATGCCTTGCCGCTGACCGTGGTCCGTCCCTTCAATTACACCGGCGTGGGCCAGGCCGATCGCTTCCTGATCCCCAAGATCGTCGGACACTTCAAGCGCCGCGAGGCGCGGTTGGAGCTGGGGAACCTCGATGTCTCCCGGGACTTCAACGACGTGCGCAACGTGGCCGATGCCTATGTCCGGCTGGCTGCGCTGCAGGGTGTTGGCGAGGTCTTCAACCTCTGCTCCGGCATAGAGCACACCTTGATGGACGTGATTGGCATGATGCGGGAGATCGCCGGACATTCGCCCGAGATCGTCGTCAACCCGGCCTTCGTCCGTGCCAACGAAGTACGCACGCTGGTGGGAAACCCCGCACGCCTGCAACAGGCGGTGGGAACGGTCGAACAGCGCACCCTGCGCGAAACGCTGCACTGGATGTACGACAACGCATGATGGCGTGCTGCCGTCATGGGGAAAGGGAAAGCAACGATGCACAAACGCAATGAACCTGGCCAGGATGTCGTGGCCGATGCGATCGCGGTCGCGATCCGCGCGGGTCGGGGCCTGCTGGTAGGGCTGTTCCTGGTCAGCCTTGCTGCGCTGGTGTACTACCTGTTCAGGGGGTATATCCCCGAGTTCAACACTGATTCGGCCTTCAAAAGCCTGTTGGCGGGTGAGGTAGTCCGACAGGGTTCGTACTTCCCGTCCGACTGGAACTACGTGAATGGCGACCTGTGGGTGCTGTTCGGGCAGATCTTCATCATCCCGTTTTTGCCTTTCTTCAAGAACAGCTACACCTTGCACGCGGTTTCTGGCCTGATCTCTTCGGCAATCGTGCTCATCTCGCTGTGGTGTGCCTCTGGGATGGTGATGCGCTCGGCATGGATGCGGCTGCTTACGGTCACGATCTTCGCTGGCGGCGTGTCCTGGGTGATGGCAGAGAACCTGTTTGGTCAGGTTTCTTACGGCAACGTGCTCTACGTTGCCGTGTTCACGCTCTACTTCAGTTGGCGTTGGCTGGAGGCGACAAGCCGCCGGGCATCGGTGATCTGGGCCGTCGCATTGGTGGTGCTGGGCATCCTCGCCTTCTGGGGCAATCCGCAGCGCGCTGCTGCCTATGACATTGCACCGATGCTGGCTGCACTGCTGGCCTGGGCAATGGCACGCGGTGATCTATTCACTTGGCATCCGGGTGCTCGACGCTGGAAGCTGACGGGTGACGCGCGGCGCCTGATCATCCTGGGCGTCATGCTTTTCGGTGCTGCACTGGTCGGAACGATCCTGCATGTGGTCTCGCTGGCACAGGCGCATAGCGCCGACGGCGCGGGTTCGGCGCGCTGGCTCAGCCTTGCTTCGTTCAAGGACAACCTATGGTTCACGCTCGAAGGCATCCTGGGTGTGTTCGGGGCGTTGCCGACGGCGGGCAGGTCGGTGATGTCCCCGTGGGGAGCCTACGAAGCGCTGCGCCTGCTGTCAGTACTGGCCATGCTGGTGCTCCTGCCGTCGGTCTGCTGTGGGTTCCTGCGTGATGCCCGCCCAGGCGCGCGCATGCTTGCTGCCTTCACTGCCAGTGGGCTGTGCCTGTTCATCTTCCTGCAGGTCACCACGACCACGCCGGACATGACGGGGCCGGTCATGAGCGCACGCTACATGCTGCCCTCGCTTGTGCTGGGCCTCGTGCTGGTGCTGGGCCATGCAGAGTCACAGGGCCTGCGCACCCCGACCGGCGTGGCGTCCTGGTGCATCGCGCTGGTGCTGGCGAGCAGCCTGGTCTACCCCGGGAACTCATTCTCCCGCCTGTATCGTGGCACCCCGCCGTCGCACCATGTGCAGGCAATGGACGTGCTCAAGGCCCACGGTTTGCAGTACGGCTACGGTACCTACTGGAACTCGGGTGTCATCACGATCCTCAGTGGCGGGGATGTCCGTGTCCGCCAGATCGAATTCGACCGTGGGCTGCCCATACCCCGGTTGCACCTTGCATCGCGAAGCTGGTTCCGACCGCAGACCTGGACCGGGAAGAGTTTCCTGCTGCTGAGCAAGGAAGAGGCAGCCCAACTGGATCGGGACACGGCCTTCACCTTTACCGGCGCACCTCTTGAAGAGTTCCCTGCCGGTGACTTCGTGGTGCTGGTCTTCAAGGAAAATCTCGCCTCGACCCTGCCCAACTGGGACGTGGACAGCTCCAGCGAGCGCGCCATCAGCGACCCCTTGGGGACGCGGTCCCAGCACCAGATCGGCCGACTGGACAAGATCGAGGGGCGCCTGCAGCTTGCGGCCGACGCGGGGGAAACGGGCTTCCTTCACTATGGCCCCTACGTGACGCTGCCGGCAGGCGACTACCGTGTCGACGTCGACGTGTCTGCCCCGTCGACGGGGGAGGTGGGTTACATCGACGTGGTCGGCAACATGGGAGCTACAGTGCTTGCCAAGACCCCCATAGCCGGCCCGACCGCCGCCCCTGTCAGCCTTCGGCTCACTGCCGCGGAGGCCGTGCAGGGGGTCGAAGTGCGGGTCTTCAGCAATGGCGCGAGTGCCATGACGCTGCGATCGATCACACTTCAGCCGGTGACGGCGGCGAAGGCACTGGACTGATGGGACTGCGACGGCCTGTTCAAGCAGGCCGTCACGCAGAAGGGGAAAAATGGCCGCCGAGTCGGCTCCCGCCTTCGTGCGGTATCAAAGATGTCCGGGCGGTTTCGGCGCCCGCATCGCCCAGCGCGACAGACCGAAGGCCAATGGCAGCGTCAGCACGATGCTGATTGCCATGCCCAGCCATTCCGGCGTGTCCAGTTTCTCGATGCACAGCCGCAGGATCAGCATGCCGAGCAGGAACTGGACCACGTAGATCAAAGGGAACAGCAGGGCCGAGCGCCGTGTCATAGGCTGCTTGAACACCATCATCGCGTTCACCACATATGACAGTCCAATGCCTGCGAGGTACGCGATGAAGTAGGCAAGTGCATAGCCCATCCAGTGCAGGAGCACCAGGTAGATCAGGTAGCTGGCAACCGTGCTGGCGACGCGGGCAGCGATGAATTTGGCGAGTTCCAGCACGGGGCGGTCAGCGAGGCAGGGCAGGCAATCAGGCGCGCGCGTGGACGTAGTACTGAGCGCCCAGCGGCAGCCAGCCCAGTGAGCGTTCGGTCGCGCGAAGGAACGACAGGGCCTTCGGGAAAAATACGATGTATCGCGCCTTGATCGTCCGGAAAGACTGCCTGCCCACCAGGCCGAGCAGCTCATTGCGCGGCAGCAGGATCGCGTCCTCGTCGAATTCGCAGTCGCGCACGACCTTCATGGTCAGCGGATTCAGCATGTTGTGTTCGAACACCAGGAAATGCCCGCCAGGCTTGAGTACGCGACGGATCTCGGCTGTCCAGTGCTCGCGCTGGTCCACCGGGATGTGGTGGTACACGCACGCCACGAACACGATGTCGAACGTGGCGTCCGGATAGGGCAGGGCGTTGTCGACTATGACCTTGAACGACGCCAGATCACCATGGCGCTGCTGGGCCATGGCAACGCTCTCCGAAGAGATGTCTGCGCCATGCAGTTCGGCCTTGGGAAGGGCGCGCCGCAGCGGGGCAATCGACCCGCCGATGCCTGTGCCGAAATCCAGCACCTTGATGGCCTTGCGGGCATCTTCGCCGAGCTCGCGTGCAGCGACGTTCGCTTTGTACTCGGCGAAGTACTCCGACTCCTCCCCGCTGGCGGTGATGCTCGCATTGTGCAGATCGCGGTACTGGGCCGCGTAGCGATCGAACTCGGGTTGCTCGTTGTTGTTCATGGCTCTTCTCTCTCGGCGCTCGAAAGTACTACGCCTTGGAAATGGATTGCACCGCGAAAGCCGGCTTCTTGTTCGCGACGCCCATCAGGCGCCCGATGTACTCGCCAACCACGCCCAGGATCACCAGCTGCACACCACAGGTGAACAGTACGACCGACATCAGCGACGCATAGCCTGGGTTGCGGATGGTTCCGGTCAGGTGGGCGATAACGATGTAGGTGAGGTAGGCAAAGCTGATGGCAGCGATGGCAGTACCGAAGTAAGAGGCCATTCTCAGCGGAAGATGGGAGAACGTGATGAAGATGTTCATCGCGTGGGAAATCAGCTTGCGCAGCGTATATGCGCTCTCACCATGGCGGCGCGCGCCATGTTCAACGGAGACCGTCGCCACACTGGCCGTCAGCCAGGACAACATGCCGTCCAGGTAGGGCTTGCTCAGGTCGAACGCACTCAACTGCTCGGCCAGTGTCCTGTCAATGCAGCGGAACGAGGTATAGCTGTCGTTGAGGTCCGGGAACGATACCTTGAGCGTGCGCCGCATCAGCTCGGAGCTTATGTTCCGGTACCAGGCATGCGTACGTGCCGGGAACACGCCGTAGACCAGCGGCGTCTCATCGTTGCAGGCGGCGAGCATTGCCGGGATGCTTTCCGGCGGATGCTCCAGGTCATCATCCATCGTGACCACCGCCGCGCCGCGTGCGTGCGAGATGCCGCAAAGCGTGGCGGCATGCTGGCCGAAATTGCGCGACAGCCTGATTCCCTTGACGTGAGGATCAACGGCAGTGATCGACTGGATCGCACGCCAGGCATTCACGTCGCCCCTGTCGTCGACGAGGATGACCTCGTAGCTGATATTGGCCAACCCCAGGCAGGCGCCGACACGCTGGCACAGCTCAGGCAGGGCCGCTACGCCGCCGTAGACCGGCACTACCACGGAGACTTCGGGAGGAGAGATTTCAACCATAGTATTTCTGCAGCACCTTGCGGGCGTAGTGGTCACCTGCGTCCAGGCCAAGGCCGAGACGGTCGGCAACCTTCCAGGCGGCGGTAGCATCGACCTGGAAGGCTTCTCTGCGGGGAACGATGCGTGCGCGTCCACGCTTGCCGAGCAGTTCCTCCAACATGGATACGAGCTTTGTCACAGCCACCGGGTGGCGGGCTGCGATGACCGTGGAACGCCGCTCGTTGGCCGGGTCCGCAAGCAGCTCCGGCACGATCAGCGCGATGTCGTCGATATCCACAAGGTTGCGCTCGGCGCCGTCGTAGATCGTGAAATCCAGCCCGTCGATGATGTGGGAGGCGAGGTAGTTGGTCAGCGTGTTGGGATTGGACGTCCTGCCCACGACCTGTGGCAACCTGAATACGAATCCCCCCGGTCGGTCGAGTACCAAGGCTTCCATGCGGGCCTTGTGCCGGACATAGGGGGACGGCGGCAGATGGTCGAAGCCCACGACGCAACTGCTGAAGTACACGAACCGGGTGTGATCACGCAGCAGATTCGCTTTCAGGAGCTCATTCTCGCGCTCGAATTCACCCTCATCCGTCTCAGATGAATTGGATACTCCGGACGCAAGGATGATGATCGATTCGTCATCCTGATAGCGTGCACGGAAGGCCTCGGCAAGCAGTCCTCTACCTACGATCATCTCAGCGTGCGTCTCGCCACTTACGGAGGTCGCGGCCAGCAGAAATGCTCATCGGGAAGGTGCCTTCGTTGCCAAGGGGAGGGCTGCAGGGACAGACCCGCCGACAGTGTATTCGTTGACCCGACACCAATGCTAGGCAGGCCCGGTCGCCGTCCTCAGCGGCGGCTGGCCTGGAGCGTGCGATTAACGGCATAATTCGGGCCATTTACGACGCCGCAAGTCGGCAGGACGAGGAGATGGGCCTCAAGTACAGGGCTGATATCGATGGGCTTCGGGCCATCGCCGTCCTTGGCGTGCTGTTGTATCACCTGGACCCTCGGCTGGTGCCGGGGGGATACGTGGGTGTAGACGTATTCTTCGTGATTTCCGGCTTCCTGATCTCCCGGATCATCTACGGGGAAATGGAGGCTGGCAGCTTCTCCATTGCTCGATTCTACGTTCGCCGTGCCCGACGGATCCTTCCGGCGCTGCTTTCGGTCGTGCTGGCGACCTCGGTGGTCGCGATGCTGGTGCTCTACCCAAGCGAGCGCGTGCAGTACGCACAGTCTGCGATCGCGTCCATCCTGTTCTCGGCCAACTTCTATTTCTACGCCACGCTGAATTATTTCTCGCCGGCGGCCGATGAAATCCCCCTGCTGCACCTGTGGTCGCTGGGCATCGAAGAGCAGTTCTACATCCTGTTCCCGCTATTGGCATTGCTGCTGACCCGGATTGGACGCAAGCTGTTTACCGGCCTGCTGGGCGTCCTCTTCCTTGCATCCCTGCTCACCTGCGCGTGGGCCCTGGCGGTGAATCCCTCAGGCGCGTTCTACCTGCTGCCGTTCCGGGCGTTCGAGTTGTTGACCGGTGCCCTGATTGCATTGGTGCCGGTTGCATGGACACCTGCCCGACGCCTTGCCGGGTTTTTGTCCTGGGTTGGGTTGGCGGCCATCGTCACAGCCATGTACGGCTTCGACAAGGGCACGCATTTTCCGGGTTTTGCTGCACTGCTGCCCTGTGCGGGTGCAGCGATGCTGATCATGGCGCATGGACATGGCCAGGTCGGTCGCCTGCTGTCCTCCCGGGGAATGGTATGGGTAGGAAAGCGTTCTTATTCGCTCTATCTGGTGCATTGGCCAGTGATCGTGTTCGCGCATCGATTCTGGCCCGATTCGGTCTCCATGGCCTGGGTTCCCGTGTTGGCGGCAGTCTCACTGCTGCTTGCCCACCTCAACTTCGAGCTGGTGGAGCAGAAGCTGCGCAATGCGAAGCCGTCCTGGCGCAATGGCAAGGTGCTGGCTACTTCCGCGCTGTCGATGCTGGCGGTCGTTTCCGCTGGCATGGTGGTGGTCAAGGAGAAGGGTTTCCCGGGATCCCAGGACGCACACGTCGCGCAAGTCCTGGCCTCGCTGGATTACGATCCTTCGGTCGACTACCGCTCACGGACCTGTTTCCTGGATCCGGACCAGTCTCCTGACCAGGCCGATGTTTCCGGCTGCATTCCCGGCAAAGGGCAGCGCCGCGCGATGCTGTGGGGCGACAGCCATGCGATCCATTTCCTGAAAGGTTTCCAGCCCGCATTTGCAGCAAAGGGCTACGAGATCGGCGCCCTGACCGCCTCAGCCTGCCCCCCGTTGGTAGGCGTGGAAATTGGCGAGCGTCCGCACTGCAAGGCGTTCAATGATTTCGCCCTGCAGCGTCTGGTCGATGAGAAGCCGGATGTAGTGATCCTTTCTGCGCTCTGGTATGCCGATCCGGCCTGGATGTCTGCCTTGGACAAGTCCATCGCTGCCCTTCGCGCCGCCGACATACGGGTCGTCGTGTTGGGCATATCCCCGATGTTCAAGCAGCGCGTACCACTGGTCGTGGCAGACAAGATGCGTGCCGGTGCTGATCCGCGCTACTCAAGCACTGATCTGGATCCCAACTGGATCTCGGGCCCCGAAGCCATGATGAAGGCTCATTTCAAGGGGCGCACCGATGCCACGTTCATTTCCGTGATGGACCGGGCCTGCGTGCAGGGCCGCTGCCCGCTGCTGGACGAGCATGATCATCCGCTCTATTACGATATCGCGCACCTGACGCCAGAGGGCTCAGTGCAGTACGCCGCGCTGCTGGTACCTGTGATTCTGGACTGATTGCTCGCGCGCCTGTGCAGGGTGGTTTTCAGCCTGCGAATGTAGAACGGGACGGCAGTCGCCGTCCCGTTGCGTGTCTACAGGAGGGGGCCACGTCGGGCCGCCTCCATGAATCAAGAGCAGGTCACGCCCTGCCGTAACTGTCCTCGAACCGCACGATGTCGTCCTCGCCCAGATAGCTGCCCGACTGCACTTCGATCAGTTCCAGCGGCAGCTTGCCCGGGTTCTTCAGGCGATGGGTCACACCCAGCGGGATGTAAGTGCTCTGGTTCTCCGACAACAGGATGACCTCATCGCCACGGGTCACTTCGGCCGTGCCGCTGACCACGATCCAGTGCTCGGCACGGTGGTGGTGCATCTGCAGGCTCAGGGTCGCACCCGGTTTGACGGTGATCCGCTTGACCTGGAACCGGGCGCCATTGTCGATGGAGTCATAGGCGCCCCACGGGCGGTAGACCTTGCGGTGCGCGGCGGCTTCGCTGCGCCCATCGCGCTTGATCTGGCCAACGATCTCCTTGACGTCCTGCACGCGGTCCTTGTGACCGACAAACACGGCGTCATCGGTTTCCACCACAACCACGTCCTGCAGGCCGACCATCGCGATCAGGCGGTTTCCGTAGGCATAGCTGTCCTTGCAGTCCAGCGCGATCACGTCACCGTGGCAGGCATTGCCGTCGGCGTCCTTGTCGGACACCTCCCACAGTGCCGACCAGGAGCCCACGTCGTTCCATCCGGCATCCAGCGGGACCACGGCGGCATCGGCGGTCTTTTCCATCACCGCATAGTCGATGGAATCGTTCGGGCTGGCGGCGAAGGCTTCCGCATCCAGGCGGATGAAATCGTTGTCGCGGGCGGCCTTGTCGAGCGCGGCGCGGCAGGCCGCCAGGATCGCCGGCTGCAGGGTCTCCAGCTCCTTCAGGTAACGCGAGGCCTTGAACAGGAACATGCCGCTGTTCCAGTAGTACTCGCCTGAGGCGACGTACTTCTCGGCAGTGGCCTGGTCGGGCTTCTCCACGAACCGGTCGACCGCGCGTACGCCTTCGCCGATGGCAGCCTTGATGTAGCCATAGCCGGTTTCCGCAGCAGTCGGCACGATGCCGAAGGTCACCAGCTTGCCGGCTTCAGCGGCAACCGCGGCCTGTTTCACGGCTGCATGGAAGGCTGCTTCGTTGCGCACGACATGGTCGGAGGGCAGCACCAGCAGCAACGCATCATTGCCACCGGCCAGCGCCTGCAGGGCGGCGATGGCAATGGCCGGAGCGGTATTGCGACCCACCGGCTCCAGGATCAGCGCCTGCGGCAGGACCTTGCACTCGCGCAGCTGTTCGGCAGCCATGAAACGGTGTTCCTGGTTGGCGACCACGATCGGCGCAGCACCGGCGATCGATGCGACGCGCTTCCAGGTGGCCTGCAGCATCGTGTCATCGCCGACCAGCGGCAGGAACTGCTTCGGGTATGCCTCGCGCGACAGCGGCCACAAGCGCGTGCCGGAGCCGCCGGAAAGAATGACGGGAACGATTGGAGTCATGGTGCGTCCTTTACTCAGTGATTTGCCGGCGTGCCGCCGATCAAGTCGGTCAGTTCACGGATGCGGTCCTGAAGCAGGGCCTCGTTTCCGCGGGTTTCGATGTTCAGGCGCAGCAGCGGCTCGGTGTTGGAGCTGCGCAGGTTGAAGCGCCATTCCGCGAAATCGGCGCTTACCCCGTCGGTACGATCCAGCAGCGGCTGCTGCGGCTCGAAATGGGCCAGCACGCGGGCCACGGTCGCCTTGGCATCCTCGACGCGGAAGTTGATTTCACCACTGCAGGGATAGGCCTTCATGCGGTCGGCCACCAGTTCGCCCAGCGACTTGCCGCTGCTCGATACCAGCTGCGCGATCAGCAGCCACGGGATCATGCCGGAGTCGCAGTAGGCGAACTCGCGGAAGTAGTGGTGGGCGCTCATCTCGCCGCCATAGACGGCGTCCTCGGCGCGCATGCGTTCCTTGATGAAGGCATGGCCGGTCTTGCTCATCACCGGTACGCCGCCTGCCTGTTCGACCATCTCCACGGTGTTCCAGGTCAGGCGCGGGTCGTGGATGATCTTGCCGCCGGGCTGGCGGACGAGCAGGGCAGTGGCCAGCAGGCCGACCAGGTAATAGCCCTCGATGAAATTGCCGTCGGCATCGAAGAAGAAGCAACGGTCGAAGTCGCCATCCCAGGCGATGCCGAAGTCCGCACCACTGGCACGCACTGCGTCGCGGCTGGCCGCGCGGTTCTCCGGCAGCAGCGGATTGGGAATGCCGTTCGGGAAGCTGCCATCGGGTTCATGCTGGATGCGGATGAACTCGAAGGGCAGGTGCGGGGCCAGTTCGTCGATGATCAGGCCGGCACCGCCGTTGCCCGGATTGGTGACGATCTTCAGCGGCTTCAGTTTGGCCACATCGACATAGCCCAGCAGGTGCTGGATATAGGCAGTCTTGTCGGTGTCGCTGGAGACCGTTCCCTTGCCGTCGCCAAGCGGAGCGTCGGAAGCAGCAAAATCGCGGATATCGAACAGGCCGGTGTCGCCGCTGATCGGCTTGGCGCCGTCGCGTACCAGCTTCATCCCGTTGTAATCCATCGGATTGTGGCTGGCCGTCACCATGATGCCGCCCGCCGCCTTGCGGTGGAACGTCTGGAAATACACTTCCTCGGTGCCGCACATGCCGATGTCGATGACATCGCGACCGCTCGCGGTCAGGCCTTCGATGGCGGCCTGCAACAGGGCCGGGCTGCTCAGTCGGATGTCGTGTCCCACAACTACCGGTCCCGGGCCGAGCAACGCCGCAGTACCGGCGCCGATACGGCGAGCCAGGCGTTCGTCAAGTTCGTCCGGGACGCGGCCGCGGATGTCGTAGGCCTTGAAACACGGGAGCGTCATCAATGCAGTCCTTCACGGGTTGACCCCGGATTATAGCGACTGGCCCTGTTGGAACGAGTGATCCTGCCCAGCGTCCCTGCGGGCCCTCCAAAATGCTGGAATGCCGTGCAACCTGTTGATTGCACGGCATTCCTGCAGACGCATCAGCCCAGCGCCGCTTCCAGCTCCGGCAGGATCGTGAACAGATCCCCGACCAGGCCGATGTCGGCAATCTCGAAGATCGGCGAATCCGCGTCCTTGTTGATGGCGACAATCGTGCCGGCATCCTTGATGCCGGTCAGGTGCTGGATGGCACCGCTGATGCCCACGGCCACATACAGCTCCGGCGAGATGATCTTGCCGGTCTGGCCGACCTGCAGGTCGCTGGGCACGTAGCCGGCATCCACCGCGGCGCGCGAGGCACCCACGGCGGCGCCGAGCTTGTCGGCCAGCTGGAAGATGACCTTGAAGTTCTCTTCCGAACCAACACCACGGCCACCGGAGACCACGCGCTTGGCGCTCTGCAGGTCCGGGCGGTCGCTGGCACCGGCGGCCAGGCCGACGAAGCGGGTGTGGGTCGGCAGGGAGGCGTCGACGCTTGCGGCCTCAACCGCGGCGCTGCCGCCTTGGGCGGCTTCCGGCCACGACGCGGCACGCACGGTGGCGACCACGATCTGGTCGGTTGGTGCTTCCACGGTGATGATCGCGTTGCCGGCGTAGATCGGGCGCTTGAAGGTGTGGCTGC
>Ga0157370_10002682_pt1 | contig 21326 bp, 18 predicted proteins | sample C35metaG_FD_113463 | JGI IMG/M metagenome (GOLD analysis project Ga0157370, IMG submission 113463) | Corn rhizosphere microbial communities from Kellogg Biological Station, Michigan, USA - C3-5 metaG | ecosystem: Host-associated > Plants > Roots > Rhizosphere > Soil | place: USA: Michigan...
ACGCGATCGTCGACGCGCGCCACGGTTCCATCCGGCCGCGCGACGCCGTCCACGGCCACGCGCGCCGCGGCCGCCTCGCTGCCCGCGACGGCCGGTGCCTGCCGGACCCGGATCTCGTAGACCGTCGCGCCGAACGTGTAGCGCATCCTGAATCCGTCCCACCCCGCGGGCAGGCACGGCGCGAAGCGCAGCCGGTCGTGCTCGCGCGTGAGGCCCAGCAACGATTCGACGATGAGCCGGTAGAGCCAGCCGGCCGAGCCTGTGTACCACGTCCAGCCGCCGCGGCCGGTGTTCGATCCGCGCGAGTAGATGTCCGCGGTCACCACGTAGGGCTCGACGCCGTAGGCGGCCATGCCTTCGGGCGTGGCGGCGCGGCTCGCGGGATTCAGCATCGCCTCGAGCTCCCATGCGCGCTCGCGCTCCCCCAGCATGGCGAAGGCCATGGCCACCCAGATCGCGCCGTGCGTGTAGTGGCCGCCGTTCTCGCGCACGCCGGGCGCGTATCCGCGGATGTAGCCGGGATCGAGGTTCGCGCGATCGAACGCGGGCTCCAGCAGCCGGATGAGGCCGTGGTCGCGCTGCACGAGCTTCTCGTCCACGGCCTGCATCGCCATGCGCGAACGCGCCTCGTCGGCCGCGCCGGAGAGAACCGACCAGCTCTGCGCGATGGAGTCGATCCGGCATTCGACGTTGCTCGCCGATCCCAGCGGCGCACCGTCGTCGAAGTAGGCGCGGCGGTACCACTCGCCGTCCCATCCATGGCGCTCGAGGTTGCCGCGAAGCTGCGTGCGTTCCGCCTGGCAACGCTGCACGAACGCGGAGTCGCCTCGCGCCCGGGCCACTTCCTCGAACCGCTCGAGCACGGCATGGAGGAAGAATCCCAGCCACACGCTCTCGCCCGTGCCGCCGATGCCGACCCGGTTCATGCCGTCGTTCCAGTCGCCCGAGCCCATGAGCGGCAGGCCGTGCGCTCCGAAGCGCAGGGCGTGCTCGATCGAGCGCACGCAGTGCCGGTAAAGGCTCGCCGATTCGGCCGATTGCGCGGGAAGGTCGTAATACGAATCGTCGCCGGCGTTCACGGCACGGCCCTCGAGGAACGGCATCGATTCGTCGAGGACCGCGAGGTCTCCGGTCACCTTCACGTAGTGCGCGGCCGCCAGCGGCAGCCACAGGAGATCGTCGGAGCAGCGCGTGCGCACGCCCCGTCCCGAAGGCGGATGCCACCAGTGCTGCACGTCGCCTTGCGTGAACTGGCGGCCCGCGCAACGCAGCAGGTGCTCGCGCACGAGCGCCGGCTGCGCGTGCACGAGCGCCATCCCGTCCTGCAGCTGGTCGCGGAACCCGAACGCCCCGCCCGACTGGAAATAGCCGCTGCGCGCCCACAGGCGGCAGGCGAGCGCCTGGTAGACGAGCCAGCCGTTCGCCATCACATCGAGCGAGGCATCGGGCGTCTTCACCTGCACCGTGCCGAGCGTGCGCTTCCATTGCGCATGCACCGAATCGAGCGCGCCGCGCGCGGCCGCCGGGCCGCGAAAGCGGCGCGCGAGGATCGCCGCCTCGGCGGCATCGCGCCCCACGCCGAGCCGGAACACGATGGTGCGCTCCTCGCCCTGCGCGAGATCGAACGGGACTTGCATCGCGGCGCAGGGATCGAGGCTCGCTCCGACTTTCCCCGACAGCCGCGCGCGTCCCATCGCGGCGGGATGGGCGAGCGCGCCGTTGCGTCCGAGGAATTCGGCGCGATCGCCGGTGACGCTGCGCGGCGCATCGTCCACGTCGAAGAAGCCGACGCGGTCCGCAAACTCGGTGTTGTAGGCGTTGCGGGCGAAGAGCGTGCCGCTGCGGGCGTCGAGCTCCGTGATCACGTGCATCGCGGTCTTCGGCCGCAGGTCGCCCAGCACCCATTCGACGTATCCGGTGGCCGACAGGCGCCGTGCGCGAGCCGAGGCGTTGCGCACCTTCAGCACCGAGAACTTCACGGACGCGTCGGTCGCGACGTATACCGTGAGCTCCGAGCGGATCCCGTCCTCGTCGTGCTCGAAGACGCTGTAGCCGAACCCATGGCGCGTGACATAGCTCCCAGCGCCGCGCCGGGGCAGGGCGCAAGGCGACCAGAAATGGCCCGAATCCTCGTCGCGCAGGTAGAACGCCTCGCCGCACGTGTCCGAGACCGGATCGTTTTGCCATGGCGTGAGCCGGAATTCGTGGGCGTTCTCGCCCCAGGTGTATGCGGATCCGCTCTCGGAAATCACCGTCCCGAAGCTCGCATTGGCGAGCACGTTCGCCCAGGGGGCGGGCGTCGTTTCCCCGGCCCGCATCGTGACGACGTACTCGGTTGCGTCGGCCGCGAAGCCTCCCATGCCGTTGTCGAGCATCAATTCCCGTGCCGGCGCTCGCGTCGCGGGCGCCGCGCTCGCCGCATCCCGCGTCGTCGCAAGGCGCGCGAGGCGCGGCTCGATCGGAGGGCGGCGCGTCACCTGGTCCATGAGGCTGCCTTTGCGATCGCTCACGATCACGCGCGCCGCCGATTGCAGGAGGATGCGATCCTCCTCCGACATCTGCTCCGCGCGCCGCAGGAAGATTCCGCCGGGACGGTCGATCGCGTGCGCCCCGATGCCGATGGCGATGAGTCCCATGATCTGGTCCTGCAGCGCCTGGCGGTAGCCGCCGTGGTCGTCGTTCCAGATGACGAGGTCCACCGCGAGGCCCTTCAGGCGCCAGTACGCGTGCGCCTGGACCATGCGCCGGACGAGGTCGATGTTGTCCGCATCGGCGATGCGCAGCAGGACGATCGGCAGGTCCCCGGAGATCGCGTGGCTCCACAGTCCCGACTGCCCGCGGCGGTTCGCCACGATCACGCTCGCATCCGCCCGCAGCGACGCATTGGCGTAGATGACCGAGTTGGCGAGCCGCGCATAGAGCTGCGCGTCGGACTCCGTCGCATTGATCTGGCGCAGCGTCACCGAGCTGTGCGTCTGCGCGAGGTCGAAGACGCGGTCGGCGAGATGCCGGTCCTGGTAGCGGGCCGCGAGGCTCGCCGCGCCGTCGCGCGAATCCGCCACGCCCGACACGATGTCGATCGTCGCGGTCTGCTTCGCCTCCAGGACCAGCCGATGCCGGATCGCGACGATCGGGTCGAGGACCGCGCCGGCGCCGCCGTGGAGCGGCCCCGGGCTCATCATCGCGAGCGGGACGGCGGCGGTGCGCCCGCGGCCGATGAACGCCCTGCGATCCGTTTCGCAGGAGGCTTCCGGCGCATCCACTCCGTGGACGGCCACGAGGTGGAACATCCACGGCGGCTCTTCCTCCGGCGAGCGCGCGCGGCGCGTGCACAGGATCGCCTTGCGCCCGGGCAGGATCTGCGTCGTCACGAAGAGATTCGAGAACGCGGGGTGCAGCGCGTCCGCGGCCGCCGGCGCGAGCACCACTTCGGCGTAGCTCGTGACCTCGATCGTGCGCCGCACGCGCGAGCGGTTGGTGATGTGCACACGGCGCAGCTCGATGTCGTCCTCGGGCGAGACCACGATCTCGGTGTGGCATTCGAAATCGCCGTCGAGCCGGCGGAATTCCGCGCGCGCCTCGGTGAAGATCGCCTCGTAATGCGCCGCGGGCGCGACGGTGGGCTGGTACGCGTTCGACCAGAACTCGCCGCTCGCCACGTCCTGGATATAGCAGAACGTTCCCCAGCTGTCGCCCGTGGGATCCTCGCGCCAGCGCGTGACGGCGAGGTCCTTCCACCGGCTGCTGCCTCCTCCCGCGTTCGTCACCATGACGTGATACCTGCCGTTCGACAGGAGCTGCACTTCCGGCATCGGCGTATCGGGGCCGGCGACGACGCGCACCGCCGCCTCGGGTCCCGCCGAAGCCGCGCGAACGGAGAGCGCCGCGCGCTGCGAATCGCGCGCGGCCGCTCGCGGGACGCGCTCCTGCAGCAGGAGAAGCGTCGCCTTGATCACCGGATCGGACTCGAAGCGCCTCTGCATGGGCCGTTCGTGCAGGAGGTAGTCGAGCGAGAGGAGGATCATGCCCTGGTGGTGCGCCATGAACGAATTCACGATCACGCTCGACTGGCCGCGCGGAACCCGCGCAGGGGTGTAGTCGATCGCCTCGTACAGGCCGAAACGTCCTGCGAGCCGTTCGGCGGCGAGCCGCTGCAGGTTGCGGCACGCCTCGACGGGCGCCACCATCAGCGCGAGCGCCGACGCGTAGGGGGCGATCACGAGATCGTCGGCGAGCCCGCGCTTCAATCCCAGCCCCGGCACGCCGAAGGCGCGGTACTGGTAGTTGAGGCTCGCATCGATCGAGTTGTAGCCGCATTCCGAGACGCCCCACGGCACGCCGCGCTGCTTGCCGTAGGCGATCTGCGTCTCCACCGTCGCACGATACGTCTGGTCGAGCAGGGTTCCGCGGTACGTGGGCATCACGAGGAGCGGCATCAGGTACTCGAACATCGAGCCGCTCCACGACAGGAGCACGGAGCGGCCTGCCGCGATCGTGAGCAGGCGCCCGAATGCGAACCAGCTTTCCTGCGGGATCTCGCCTTGTGCGATCGCCACGAACGTCGCGAGCCGCGCCTCCGAGGCGAGGAGGTCATAGTGGCTCGCATCGCGCCTGCGCTCGGCCACGTTGTAGCCGATGACGAGGAGGTGGCGCGCCTTGTCGTAGAGCAGCGCATAGTCCATGCGCGCGAGCTCGATGCATTGCTCGGCCAGGCGCGCGATCTGCGCCAGGCGATCCCCCGCCGGATGCGGCGCATCGCCCGAAGCCTGTTGCGCTTCGAGGAGCGCCAGCTCGCGCAGGGTCGGAATCGCGCCCGCGACATCGATGGCCGCGGTCCCGGATCGGGGAACCAGGAGGTCGAGCTCTTCGCGCAGCGCGCGGCATTGGCGTACGAGGGATCGCGCCCAGAACGTCGCATCGTCGCCGCCGGCCGCCTCGCCGACGGCGTCGGCCGTGGCCGCCTCGGCAACGCGAAGGTCGATGCGGTCGAGCCATTGGCGCAGCGCCGCGACCGTCGCGGGGCGCGCGTCGCACGACGCTTGCACATCGCGTTCCAGAGATGCGATCGGCGCACGCGATGCGCCGGCCGACTGCGCGAGGCTACGCACCGTGTCGCGCAGCCCCTCGAACCATCGTGGTCCGGCGATCGGGTCATCGCCCAGCATGAGGAGTCCGCCGCGCAGCGTGAGGAGGTGGCCGGCGAGGTTGCCGCTGTCGACCGCCGAGACGTACAGCGGCACGAGCGGCTTGAGCGTGAGCGTGTCGTACCAATTGTAGAAATGCCCTTCGAAGCGCTCCATTGCGCTCATCGTGGCGATCGCGTCGGCCGTGCGGGCCAGGAGCTGCCCGCCCGCGACGTAGCCGAAGTCGTAGGCGGCGAGGTTCGCGAGGAGCGCGAGGCCCATGTTGGTGGGCGAGGTGCGGTGCGCGACGCCGGCCGCGGGCCGCTCCTGGCAGTTGTCCGGCGGAAGCCAGTGCTCGTCGGCGACCACGAAGGTCTCGAAGAAGGCCCACGTCCGGCGTGCGAGGTCGCGCAGGAAGGACGCCTCGCCTTGCGTGAGCTGCGCTTTGCGCCGATGCAGCGGCCGGCTGATCCACCATGCGATGGCGGGCGATGCGAACCACAGGAGAAGGATCGGCGCCGCGGCGGCCGACGCCGACGGGTTGAAGGCCGCGACGAGGAGCATCCCGCCCACGGCGATCGCGGGCGCGATCCACATCGACTTCATCGAGCGTGCGAGGCTGGCGGGATCGCTCGCGCCGGCGGCCGCCGCGCGGTCGGGCTCGTCGCCGCGCGAGGCGCTCCATTCGAGTAGCCGGCGATGCGTCACGAGCATCCGCCACGCGGTGCGCGCGATCGCCTCGACGTTGACCGCAGCCTCGTAGGGGACGAAGGCGAGCGCGACGCCGATTCGCGCCGCGAGCCGCCCCCCCGCGCGCGCGCTCGCGACGAGATGCGAGCGCAGCGGCACGTCCTGCGATTTCCTGGCGAGATCCACGACCCAGCCGCTGGCGCCGGGAAGAGCGAGGATCGCGATCGCCGCAAGCGTCCAGAGCCAGGGGTCCGCCGACGCGATCCATCCCGTGAGCAGCATCAGCGTGAGGGCCGCGGGCACCAGGCTGCGGCGCAGGTTGTCGAAGAGCTTCCACTGCGACAGCAGCGAGAGCGGATTGGGCAGGCGCTGCGTTCCGGGACCCGGCACGCGCGAGAGCAGCCAGCCGGCGAGCTGCCAGTCGCCGCGGACCCAGCGGCGGCGGCGTGCCATGTCCGTGGCGTATGCCGACGGGTATTCCTCGTACAGCTGCACATCGCTCAGCAGCGCGCAGCGCGCGTAGCAGCCTTCCAGCAGGTCGTGGCTGAGGATGCGGTTCTCGGGAAGGCCCGCCTCGAAGACTTTCTCGAACGCATCGACGTCGTAGATGCCCTTGCCGATGAAGGAGCCCTCGCCGAACGCATCCTGGTAGACGTCCGATACGGCCCGCGTGTAAGGATCGATTCCCGCATCGCCGCCATGCAGGCGCGCGTACCAGGAGCGGTTGCTGCCGGCAACGGTGGCGCTCACGCGCGGCTGCAGGATGCCGTAGCCTTCGGTCACCGTCGCGCACGCGGTGCCCGCGGCTTCGAAGCGCGGCCGGTTCAGCGGATGCGCCATCACGCCGGCGAGGTGCCGGGCGGCGTCGCGCGGAAGCTGCGTATCCGTGTCGAGCGTGATCACGTAGCGCACGTTGGAGAGCGCGGAGGTCTCGCCCAGCACGAGCGAAAAGCGATCGGTCGCACCGGTCCTGAGGAATGCGTTCAGGTCGGAAAGCTTGCCGCGCTTGCGCTCGCGGCCCATCCAGGCCCCTTCGAGGGCGTTCCAGCGGCGCGGGCGGTGGAAGAGAAGGAACGCATCGCCCCTCGCGTCGGCGCCATCGAGGCGCTGGCGATACTTCGCGTTGAGCGCCTCGATTCCCTCTTGCATGCTGGACAGCAGTTCCCCCTCCCCGGGCATCGTTTCGCGAGGCGCGTCGTGGAAATCGGTGAGGAGCCCGAAATGCAGCTGATCGTCTCGATTGGCGAGGAAGCGCACCTCGAGCGCTTCGAGCAGCCTTTCGATGCTCGCGACGCTGTCGAGCAGCGTGGGAACCACGACGAGCGTGCGGTACTGCGGCGGAATGCCGTGGCTGAAATCCAGCCGCGGGAGCGAGCGCGGAGGAACGAGCAGCGTCACCAGCCAGTTCACCATGCCGGCTGCTCCCTGGCTCGCGGAGATCAGCACGAGGATCGCGAGCACGAGGAGCGTGCCGCGCGAGGCGCCCGTGGCGTGTGCGAGGAGGGCGGCCATCGTGCCCACGCTCACGAGCGCAATGGCTCCGAGGTAGAGCGCGAGCGGCATCCGACCGGCCAACCGCGCCGCCATTCCGGCGATGGATGCTCGCGCCCCGGCGCTGCGCTCGAGGAGGCTGCGCCCACGGCCTACCAGATAGAAGCCGACATGCGCTGCGCGATCGTCGGGCGCGCCGGGGCGCTCGGCCTGCGCCGCGAAGGCGAGGCGGATCGCCTCCGACGCGACTGCGCTCTCGTCCAGGGGGCTGCGCCGCGCGATGTCTTCGACCACGTGCCGGTAGCGATCGCGCGTGAAGAAATCCATCGCACCGTACGCTCCGAGCGGATCCTCGCGCAGCTTGCGCTCGACGAGGCTCATGGTTTCCACGAACTCGCGCCAATCCATCGCGCCGAGAAAGCGCAGGCTGCCGATCGTGTTGCCGATGGAGACCTGGTCGCCAGCCTGCTCCTGCGCCTCGGACTGGACCAGCTGCTCGATCGAGGCGCCCGACTCGGACAGCCGCTGCTCGATCCAGGTGAGCGGAAGGGCGAGGGCGGCGCTGTGCCCCTGGAGCCTGCGCGCGAGCTCGGCGACGAAGGAGCTCACCATCGGCGGGTTCGAGCGGGCCATGTCCGCGATCACGAGGATGAGGCTCTTGGGATCGCGCTCGGCGATGTCCATCATCTGGTCGGCCCAGGCGGCGGCCCGGTTGCGACCGATGGCGCCCGCGGCGATGCGCGCGGCCACGCGGCGCAGGTTCTCGATGAGCGCGAGGCGCAACATGATGGGAATCGCCCAAAGCTCGCCCAGCTTGAGCGGCGTTGTCGCCTGATAGGCCGCCACGAAGCGGGACAGGCTTTCGGCGTCGACGCGGCCGTCGCCGTGCGAGATCGCTTCCGAGGCGAGGTCGTAGACGCGCGGGCGAGCGCCGAAGCGGGCGTGCGCGAGGCGCGGCAGCTCGCGGCTGTATCCCCTCGGAAGGTGCCGTTTGGCGGTGCGGATCTGCTCCTCGACCAGGTGGAAATTGTCGAGCAGCCATTCCGCGGCGGGGGGGATGTGGCGATTGGCGGTGACCGCCACGGCGAGCAGGCTGCACACCTCGCCCAGCACGCGCTCGTTGTCGGCAAGGCGCGCGAGGAGACGGTCGGGCCCGCGTCCCGGCGCGAGCCGGTGCTCGTGCCCTAGGCGCCTTCCGTGCCGCTCCATTTCGTCGGCGCTGTAAAGCTCCGATCGCAGTGGAGGCTCTTCCGCAGCGTACCTTGCCGATCCGCCGCGTTCCCGCAGCGCCGCGATGCCGTAGGCTTTCCCGAGGAACCCGCGCGCCGCGCGCCCGATCCAGCTCTTCCCTGCGGAGTGGCCCGCCCCTAGTCCTTCTGGCGGCTCTGCCATGCAGCGATCTGCCTCTCGGTCGCTTCCATGCCCTGCGTCCCGCGCACGGCGGGCAGGCCGAGCGTATTACGCTCCGCCGCGGGCGTGGACAGCGCGCTCGGCGCAGCCGGTTTCGCCTCCTGGAGCCTGAACGAGGTGGTCATCGCTTTGGCCATCGTGGCGGCAACGGGATAGATGCCCGCGAGCGCGACGGCCCCGAGCAGGCCCGCGAGCACTTTCGCGCCGGGAATCGATCCAGCCCCAAAGCCGCAAGTCGTCTCCATGAACCCAGCATACGGGGCGAAGGAGCGCGCGTCGGTGCGCTACCGTACATTCGCCTTGTCGAGCGGCGCTCCGGCGATTCGAATCGAGCGCGGCGAGCGCGTGCCGCGTCGCGCCGCGGAGGCAAGCGCACGTGCGTGGCCGGCGAGCGAGAGCGCGAGCTTCGCCACGACGACGATCCGCACTGCGGTCGACACGAAGCGCGCCGCGCGCGCGAGCCGCGGGAGCGACCATGCGGCGGCCAGCAGGGCGCCGCGCACACCGGGCGACGCCGCAGCGGCCATGGGCCGCCACCGAAGCGAATCGCGCAATGCGGAGGACTGCCGCACCAGGCGCAGCCGGCATAGCGACGAGCGCTCGAGGAGCCGCTCCTTCTCGCGTTCGAGCGAGGCGCTCACGGCGAGCGCCGAAGGGCCGCGAGATCGCGGTCCAGCTCGCGCAGCGTTTCGCCGAACGCATCCGGGCTCGCGGCGGCGCGTGCCCGCAACGCAAGGACGATCGCGAGGCCCACCGCGAGGTACAGCGCCGCCATCCCTGCGATCGAGGCCAGGCGGTGGGTATCCCAGAAGAGCGCAACGACGAGCCCGGTCAGCAGCAGGAAGGCGGTGTACAGGACCGTGCCGGCCGCCACGGCGAGGACGAGCCTGCCTCTGCGCCGATGCACTTCCTCGCGCAGCTCGAGGACGAACAGGGCGCCGCGGATGCGCAGCGTTTCCTCGAGCGTCGCGCCGATGGCGCGCAGCGCATCGAGCAGCCCCGCCGTCGCGGGCCCTGCGGGGGGCCGCACGCTCATCGCGAGTTCAGCGACGGGCGACGATGAGGCCGGTGATGAGGCCCGCGATCGCGGCCGCACCTGCCAGGATGCCGATCGCGCGCCACGGATCGGCCTTCACGTAATCGTCGGTCGCGCGCGCGGAAGCGCACGCCTGGCTCACCGCCTGTTCGCGAATCTTCGCGAGGCGCTCGCCCGCATCCGCGAGGCTTTCCGCGATGCTCGCCTTGAGCGCGCCGGCCTTCTCGTTGCCCGCGCCGGCGAGCGAGGCGAGCAATTGCTCGGTCTCCGCGACCACGGTGCGGAATTCCTCGGACAGACGTTCCTTCGTGATTTCTGCTGGGACACGGCTCATGGTTCGACTCCCGCGCCCCACGTGCGCTGCATCGTCCTGGACAGCATGGAATTTCTCATCGTGTTTCCTTATTGAGCGATGTGCTGCGAATGCTTCTCGATTGCTACGCAGGCTAACGGTTGCGCACGAGCGCGTCGGTGCGCCAGCGCACACGGCCCGGTTTTGCGAGAAGCGCACAATAGAGTTTCTCCTCCGACGGAACCCGCGAATGCCGACGAGCGTGACAAACAACCAACTCCTCGACGCGCTCTCCGCGGCCGAGTTCAAGCGGCTGCGCCCGCGACTGGAGCTCATCGACATGCCGCTCGGGGAAGTGGTCTACGAGTCCGGCCGGCACATCGAGTACGTGTACTTCCCGACCACCTGCATCGTCTCCCTGCTCTATGTGCTCGAGAACGGCGCCTCCGCGGAGATCGCCGTGGTCGGGCACGAGGGCGTGGTGGGAATCTCGATCTTCATGGGCGGCGAGACCACGCCCAGCCGCGCCGTCGTGCAGAGCGAGGGCAAGGCCTACCGCCTGCCGGGTCCGGCGATGAAGGAAGAATTCACCCGCGGGCGCGCGATGCAGCACCTGATGCTGCGCTACACGCAATCGCTCATCACGCAGATGGCGCAGACGGCCGTCTGCAATCGCCACCACTCCGTGGACCAGCAGCTTTGCCGCTGGCTGCTGCTGAGCATCGATCGCCTGCCTTCGCCCGAGATCACCATGACGCAGGAGCTCATCGCCAACATGCTCGGCGTGCGCCGCGAGGGTGTGACCGAAGCCGCCGGGAAGCTGCAGAAAGCCGGCGTCATCAGCTATCGGCGTGGGCACATCAAGGTGCTCGACCGGCCGAAGCTCGAGAAGATGTCCTGCGAATGCTACGAGGTGGTGCGCCTCGAGACGGCACGGTTGCTGCCGCTCATGGCACCCCATTGAGGCTCGCGGTTTCGATCGGGGAATTCCCGGAACGGATGGAACGAGCTCGATCGTGGGGGAAGGGTGATGCCCATCGGCGGGCTCATCGCCGCCCGATCGCCGATCCTCGTCCATGCGAATCCGCCGCCCGGATTTCCGGCACGATCCCATCGGGCATCGCATCGCCGGCACTTCAAGGAAAGGTGCCCGTCGCCGAGGCTCTGCGACATGAGCTCGCCATGGCCCTCGAACCCGGAAGGTCCCGCCAGGCAGGCCGAACACGGGGCGTCCATGGCAGCCCTAGTTGGGACGGTGCGGCGGTTGCTTCAGGACTTGTTGAATCGAGAGCCATTGATCCAGGGCGGCGCCCCCCGGGGCGGCGACCTCCGCGGCGGCCGGACGCGGGGTAGCAGGGCGCGCGTGATCGACAACCTCCGCGGTGGCCGGACGCGGTCTTGCAGGCGGCATGATGAAGCCGAACCACGCGGTCGCAGGCGTGCGATCGGCAAGCCGTGTCCAGCCGTAATGCCCGTCGCCGGAATACGAGCGCATCCACGTGAGGGCGCATCCCCGGCACTTGAAGACCATGCCGGTGCTGCCCAGGCTTTGGACCATCAGGCCGGCATGGCCATCGACATTCGAGGGCCCGCGCGCGCACGCATCGCAATTCGCATTCATCGACATCTCCCGTTCAGTTGAGGATTCCGGGCGGCGTGGAAGCTGATGGCTCCGCCGGCGCCCGGATGGGACGATTCATCATTGGCCGCGCGAAAGGCATGCGCGCCATCGGCGACGCCGTTTCGAATCGTTTCGGGGCCGGTGCGATGTCGCGGGAGATCGATCGTGAACGCGCATCCGCCATCCTCGGCGCCGCTCATCCGGATCGAGCCTGCCATGGCCTCGACCGCCCGGCGCGCGATCGAAAGTCCCGGATCCAGCCCAAGGCGTTCGGCGCCGTCCCACTCGAGCGAAGCGAACAGGGCCCGGGCCTTTCCTTCGGGAACGCCGCCGCGCTTGTCGCGGACCTCGATGAGGACGCGATCCGCCGCGCCGAACGCCTTCAACGACACCAGCCCGTGCTCGCGCGCGAACCGGAAAGCGCTGTTCAGGAGATTGGAAACGGCCGAGTGGAGCAGTTGCCTGTCGGCGCGCACGACCATCGCCGATTCGACGGGGGAGACCTCGAGGTCGCATTGGCACGCGGCGGCTGCGAGGTTCGCCGCCACGTGCGTTTCCGCGATGAAGCGGTCGACCGGGATCGGCTCGAATCGAGGGGGAATCCCGGCATCGAGCCGCAGCTCCGCCATGGTCCTGCCGATCATCTCGGCCATGGCGGCGAGGCTTCGTTCGAGCACCGCCGAAGTCGCGCCGGACGTGCCGATGGCGCCGCTCTTCAGGGCGCGGAAGGCGAGGGCAGCCGTGCCGAGCAGATCGCGCAGCTGGTGCGTGATCGACCCCAGCCGATCGGCCTCCTCGCGACGCTCCCGCGAGCTGATCTGCCGGTCCCGCTGTACCTGGAACTCGGTGATCGCGTCGGCGATCGCGTCGTCGAGGCAGCGGTTGAGGACCTGGAAGTCGTCCGCGGAGATCCGCGTCGCACTTTCCGCGGCGAGCTCGGTGATGGCCTGACAAAGGTCCCCATAGTCGTGCACGACCTGGTCGATGGTGAAGCCGCGGTGCATCATCTCGTCGCCATGCTTGCGCGCCGAGGCGGTGATCGCCGGGCTCGCATCCATCGCGGGGACATGAGAGTCTTTCTCGACACGCAGCGTCTCGATCAATTGCGCGAGAAAGACGGGGATGCCGTAGGCGAGGTCCACCTTCGTCGAGCGCGGCACCGGGCGTAGCGCGACCTTGGCCTTGCATCGCTCGATCAATGCGGCGCGATTCGCTTCGAGGAAGTCGTTCAGCATGGTTGCATTCCTTGCACTGTGTTGCCTGCACGGACCAATCTACGCAGCGCCCCGGCGGCGGTCTGTGCGATAGCGAACATGGCGCGATTCGCCGGCCGGCGGGCAACTATTTCGCTCTTAGGTGCGCTACCGCGCAGACGGACTCCCGATGCCGGCCCACGCTGGAGCTCCACATCCGCAAGGACTTTCATTTGACCCGTGCCGCCCCCGGCGCGCCCATCACCAATCGCCTGCTCGACCGGCTGCCCGCGAAGGACCGCGCGCGCGTCATGGATGCGGGCGAGATGGTGGAGCTCGCGTTCCCCGACGTGCTGGCCGAGCCCGGGGAATCGATCGGGCACGTCTACTTTCCGACCGAGAGCTTCATCTCGCTGGTCGCACCGATGGGCGGAAAGGACAGCCTGGAGGTCGCGCTCGCCGGAAACGAGGGCCTCTTCGGGGTGTGCGTCGCGATGGGGGTGGGCATCTCGCCGGTGCACGCGCTCGTCCAGGGCAGCGGGCCCGCGTTTCGCATCGGCGCGCCGGCGTTCCGCCGCGCGCTCGCCCGTGTCCCGTCCCTGCGCAATTGCGTCGATCGCTATATCTACGTGATGATGAGCCAGCTCATCCGCACGTCCGGCTGCAACCGCTTCCACCGGGTGGAGCAGCGCCTGGCCCGCTGGCTCCTCATGACCGGCGATCGGGCCCATTCGGCGTCGTTCCATATCACCCACGAATTTCTTGCATACATGCTCGGGGTGAGGCGCGTGGGAATCACCGAGGCGGCATTCGCCTTGCAGGAGCGCAAGCTCATCGGCTACACGAGGGGCGCGGTGAGCATTCGCGATCGCCGCGGGCTCGAGCGCGCTTCATGCGGCTGCTACCGTTCCGATCTCACCGTCTACGACCGGATCCTCGGATCCCCGCACTGATCCGCACGCGTCGTCCGGTCGTTTCCAATCCCGTTTCGCTTTCGGCGAGAATAGCGCCACGCGCTCCGGCTCGCGGTCTCGACGCGAACGCGCGCTGGAAGGGAGAGGATGTGCCAGCTCCGTGTCGTGGCGGCGTCGAAGGCCTCGAGCAGGTGCTCGACATGGTGGAGGAAGCGGCCGAGCCCTGGCTCGACCGCATCCAGGCGAAGCTCGAGCCGCCGTGCTTGCGCCTTCAGCGCTCGCCGCGCCGATGAGCGCCGTGCCGAGCGTTGCGGGCCGCGTGCGCGAGGCCGAACGGCTGGTGCATGCGAGGCGCTTCGCCGAGGGCGAGGCGCAGGCCGCGCAGGCTCTGCACGAGGATCCGCGCCAGGCGCGGGCGCACTACGTCGTCGGCCTCTCACGGTTGCTGCAGAGCCGGCCTGCGGAAGCGCTCGATCACATGCAGCGCGCGGTCGATGCCGATCCGGGCGAGGCGCAGTTCCATTTCGGGCGTGCCGCATGCCTCGATGCGCTCGAGCGCGTGGACGAGGCGGTCGCGGCGTACCGGCACGCGATCGAGCTGCGCCCGGCGTTCTTCGAAGCGGCCGCGAACCTCGGCAATGTGCTCGAGCGGGCGGCGCGGTGCGAAGAGGGCGCCGACGCCTATCGCGCGGCGCTCGCGCTTCGGCCCGACGAGCCGCTGGTGCTGAACGGGCTCGGCCATTGCGAGCTCTCGCTCAAGCGCCATGCGGCCGCGGTTCCGGTTCTCGAGCGCGCGCTCGCGCTGAAGCCCGACTTCGCGAGCGCCATGAACCATCTGGCCAATGCGCTGGGCCGGGTCGGCCAGCCGGAGCGTGCCGTCGACCTGCTGCGCCGGGCGGTCGCCTTGCAGCCCGACTTCGTGGAAGCGTGGGTCAATCTCGGCGAGCGGCTCTACCTGCTGAACGACGATCGCGGCGCCATCGCGGCGTTCGACCGCGTGATCGCGCTCGATCCCGCGAACGGCGAGGTGCGCTACATGCGCGATGCGATCGCGGGGGTCGCCGCGGAGCGCGCGCCCGACGAATACGTGCGCCGCTTCTTCGACCGTTTCGCGCCCGAGTTCGACCGGCGCCTCACCGGCGAGCTGGGGTATCGCGGTCCCGCCGTGCTGCCGTCGTTCCTCGACCCGCTGCTCGAAGGGCGCGCGGGGCTGCGCGCCGTCGACCTCGGTTGCGGCACCGGCCTCTCGGGGCTCGCGATCCGCCCGAAGGCGGCATTCCTCGCGGGCGTCGATCTCTCGCCGAAGATGCTCGAGCGCGCACGAGACAGGGCGGTCTACGACGAGCTCGCGCAGGACGAGCTTGTCGCCTTTCTCGAGCGCGTCCCGCCGGAATCGTTCGACCTCGCGCTCGCGCTCGACGTGCTGGTCTACGTCGGCAACCTGCAGCCCGTGATGCGCGCCTGCGCCCGTGCGCTCGCGCCGCGCGGCGTGTTCGCCTTCTCGGTGGAGCGCCTGGACGACATGGAGCACGGGTACCGGCAGGCGCGCACCGGCCGCTACGCGCATGCACGCGCTTATGCCGAGGCTGAGGCACACGTCGCGGGCTTCGCCGTGCTCGCGCTCCAGGAGGCGGACCTGCGCAAGGAAGGCGGAAAGCCGGTGCCGGGCCTCATCTTCGCGCTGCGCAAGGCCTAGCTCCACAGGCCGACTTTCGGCGAGAATGGCGCGATGCGCTCCGCCTCTCGTCCGCCGCTCTTCCCGGCATTCCTCGACCTTCGCGGCAAGCGCGCCGTGGTGGTGGGCGGGGGCGAGGTCGCCGCGCGCAAGGCACGCGCGCTCGAGCGCTGCGGCGCCACGCTCACGATCGTCGCGCCGGAAATCTGCGCGGCGCTCGCCGAGCGCGTGCGCCATGGCGTGGTGCGCCACCGCGCGAAGCGCTTCGAGGAGGGCGATCTGGCCGGAGCCGAGCTCGCCGTCGCCGCCACGGACGACGAGCGCGTGAACGCGATCGTCGCCGATGCGGCGCATTCCGCGCGCATTGCGGTGAATGTGGCGGACGATCCCGCTCGATCGAGCTTCGCGATGGCTTCCGTCGTGGAGCGCGGCCCGGTGCAGATCGCGATCTCGACTTCGGGCGCCTCGCCCGCGCTCGCGCGTCGTCTTCGCGCGCGCATCGAGGGGGCGATTCCGGAGGGGTACGCGGCGCTCGCCGAGCTCGCGGCGCGTTACCGGGCCGCCGTGATCCGCCGCCTTCCCGACCCCGGCTCGCGCAGGCGATTCTGGGAGCGCGTCATGGAAGGGCCGATCGCCGCGCATGCGATCGAGGGCCGCACGGACGAGGCGCGCGAGGCGCTCGAGAGCGCGCTCGATCGCGCATCGGTCGAAGGCACGCATCCCGAGGCGAAATGAGGAAGGCCGCATCGATTGTTTTCCTGCTGGCATCGATCGCGTGCGCGACCGCGCTCGCGGGGTCCGAGGTTGACCGCGATGCCGACGTGTACGCGGCCGCCCTGGCCGCGGTGAGCGGCGCGGCCACCACGCCTCCGGCGATCGTCGTCCGCGACCGCACGGCGACCGACGCCGAGATCATGAAAGGCTCCCGCGACGCGGCGGCGGAGATCCGTCAACGCATGCCCGGGGCGAGCGAAGCGCTGGTGAACGACCTCCTCGCGAAGGCACGCGAGCCGCGGAAGATCGTCCCGGCGCAACTCGCGAAAGCGACCCGGGTGAAAGCCGAGATCGTCCCCGACGCCCAGTTGCAGCACGCGTTCGAGGGCGTGCCGATGGCCGAAGCGTGGCGGCGCCTCGCGAGCGCGCACGGCGGCGCGCACGCCGCAGTCACGCTCTCGCCCGTCGGCTACGACGCCGCCACGGGCATGGCCCTCGTGTACCTGCGCGTCGAGTGCGGCGGGCTTTGCGGCGGCGCATCGCTGCTGCGCCTCAAGGAGACCGACGGGGCATGGCGCGTCGTCGAGACGCAATCGCTTTGGGCCGGTTGACGGGCGCCACGCAAGCCGCGTCGCGCCTCGATCTTTGCCGCGCGGTGGCCTTCGACCTCGACGGTACCCTCGTCGACACCGCACCGGACCTGGCCGCCGCGACCAACGCGATGCTGCGAGCGCTCGGCCATCCCGCGCTTGCCTTGTCGCGGGTGGCTTCGGCGATCGGCGACGGCATCGATGCGCTGGTCGCACGAACGCTCGCGGAAAGCGCCGGCGCCACGCCCGATCGCGAAGCGCTCGCGCGGGCGGGAAAGCTCTTCCGGGAGCTGTACGCCGAGCGCGTCTTTGAAGCGAGCACGGTCTACGGGGGCGTGTACGAGGGCCTCGAGGCGCTCGCCGCGCGCGGCGTGCCGCTCGGATGCATCACCAACAAGGCGAGCGCTTTCACGCGCAAGCTGCTCGAGCGATCGGGCCTCGCGCGCTGGCTCTCGTTCGTCAAGTGCGCCGACGCGCCCGGGCAACGCAAGCCCGCGCCGTTCCTGTTGCTCGAGGCTTGCGCCGAGCTCGGCATCGAGGCGAAGGACCTGCTCTACGTCGGCGATTCCTCCCTCGACGTGCAGGCCGCGCGCGCCGCGGGCTGTCCCGTGGTGCTGGTCGACTACGGCTACAACAAGGGGCGCCCCGCGGCGCAAGCGGGAGCGGACGCGCTCATCTCGAGCCTCGCCGACCTCGCGGCCGGCCGCTAAGGCTGCTTCACGCAGCTCGCTCGCATCCTGCGGCCGACGGCGAGGAAGAACTGCAGCGCCTTCTGGTTCTCGGGATCGCGCAGCATGGCGAGCAGCGGCAGGAGCCCGCCGCCCGGCGCGGGCGCGGTCTTCGCCTCGTTGGCCGCCTGCGCCATGCAGTCGAGCATGTTCTCGATGAGCTCCAGGTTGTCGATCAGCGCCGGCAGCTTCGCCGCGATGCGGTCGAGCGCGCCGGTCGCGTTCATCTGGCCGAGGAGGTCGATCAGCTTCGTCACGCCGCTCGTATTGAGGCGGTCGACCATCAGCGTCGCCTCGCCCGCGAGCGTGGCGAAGCGGCCGATCATGTCGTCGGTCACCGCATCCTCGGCGGCGCCGAGCACGCGGGCATAGCGCGCGACGCGTTCGAGGTCTCCGGTGCGCACCATTTCCGCGATGGCCGGGAGGGCGTCGGCGACGCCGCTTCGGCTCACGCGGTCGAGCAGGTCGATCGCATGGCTCGCCGTGTCGGTGAGCCGGCCGATCATGTCGTCGGAGACGGAATCGCGCGCGGCGCGCAGCACGCTTTCGATCTCGGTGGACGGCGGCATCGCGCCGGTCGGGGCGTTCATGGCGTCCTCCCTAGAGCAGGCCGCGGGCCGAGACCCAGTAGAGCTTGTTGTACGCGAGCTTGAACCAGTGGATCGCTCGCGTGGGCTCGCGCGGATCGGGCGGCTGCGTGTAGTTGAACATCGCGTAGGTGGCCTTCTCGCTTCCCGCCTGGATGAAGCAGAACACCTTGCCGTCGTAGCGGCGCACGGGATTGCCGAGCTTCACCATGGCCGCGATGTTCTCGCCCACGACCTCGGCTTCGAAGTGCGCCGTGGAGCCGGCCTTGCTGATCGGCAGGTTGGTGGTGTCGCCCAGCACGAAGACGTTGTCGCGGCCTTCCATCTTGAGCGAGTACCGGTCGGTGGGGATCCAGCCGTTCTGCCCCAGCTTGTTCTGCTCGATCACCTCCATGCCGCGGTGCGCCGGGATCGAGACGAGCAGGTCGTAGCTCGCCTCGGAGCCTTCCTCGCTCTTCACCACCTTCTTCGCGCCGTCGACCTCCTTCAGGTTGAAGAGCGTCTCGTAGGTGATGCCGCGGCGCTCCATCTCCGGCGCGGCCCACTTGGCGACGTTCTCCAGCGTATGCACGCGCCCCACCGGATAGGTGTAGTGGATCTGCACCTTGTCGCGGATGCCGCGCTCGCGGAAATAGTCGTCGAGCATGAAGGTGATCTCGAGCGGCGCCATCGGGCACTTGTGCGGCACGCCCATCGCGATGACGATCCGGCCGGCCTGGAACTGGCGGATCCGGTTGAACATCTTCACGGCGCTCTCTTCCGTGTAGAAGAACTCCGCATTCTCCTTCAGGCCCGGGATCGCCTCGGGATAGATGCGCGAGCCGGTCGCGATCGCGAGGAGGTCGTAGCCCACCGTGCGTCCGCTCTTCGTCACGACCTGGTTCTTGTCGAGGGCGAACTGCGTCACCGGGTCGACCGAGAAGGAGATGCCGGGCTCGAGGAGGCTCGCCTGGTCGCGATACAGCTCGTCGGGCGTCATGCGCCCGACGGCGACGTAGAGCAGTCCCGGGAGGTACGCGTGCTTGTCCGAGGCGGAGAGCATCTCGAGCTGCACCTTGCCCGATTTCATCTCGGACTTCAGGCGCCGCGCCAGGTTGTTGGCGAGGATCGTGCCGCCCATCCCGCCGCCGACGATCAGGATCTTCATGGTCCTTCTCCTCGCTGTTGGAATGCGGCCGCTACTTGGAGCGGCGCACCGTGATGTGCCAGATGCCGTCCTGCTCGGAAGTGCCGAGATGCTCGTGCCCGACCTTCTTCAGCCACTGCGGGATCTCGCCGGCCGAGCCCTTGTCGCTCGAGAGCACCTCGATCTCGTCGCCCACGCCCACCATCTTGATCCCGGCGATGAGCTCCATCAGGGGGCCGGGGCAGAAGCTGCCGCGCGCGTCGATCACCTTTCGTTCGGCCATTGCCGATCTCCCGTGCCGCGCCGATGGTTCAGAAGGACCATACCTGAGCGTCGTCGGCTTCGTCCAGAAACTGCGTGAGCCCCATCGGCTCGCCCATGTACGCGACGAGGTCGCCCGGCTGCAGGCCGAGGACGTCGACCGCCATGGAGCACGGATGGATCTTCGCCCCGCCGAGGTCCACGGCGTGCGCGAAGAGGTCCTGGAAGGGCATCACCTTCTTCTCCTCCATGAGGCGCCCCATCGGGCCCTCGGCGGGCGCGCGCTCCGCCGCGTCCTTGCGGAAGTAGCGCAGCGCGTTCATCGAGACGAACACCAGCACATCGTGCCCGCTCACGGCGCCGACCGAGGCGACCATCCCCGCCATCTGCAGGGCCTCGCGCTTGTCGGAGAGCACGATGATGCGGATCTTGGAGGAGGGCATCGGGATGCGCCGAACGAGGGGGCAAGCGTGCATCGATCCTACGCCGATCCGACCATCGGGCAATTTGCGCGCGCGCAAGCCCGATGCAACACCGCTCGCCTTAACCCCGCCTTAAGGAAGGCGGGCACGGCCGAAAAATTCCCGCGGAACTCGCGTTCGGCCGCTTCCTTCCAACCCTTACATCTAGCGATTGGAGGTTGGTATGAACACGAAACGATGGCAGGACGGGGTGATGCTGATCTTCGGCATCTGGCTTTTCGTCGCGCCGTTCTGGATGGGCGGCTACGACTCCTCGGGCAGCGTGGCCGCGCGCAACTCGTACATCCTCGGCGTGCTGGTGTTCGCGTTCGGCTGGGCGGCCCTTGCCACGGCCAAGCGCTGGGAAGAGTGGGTCGAGCTGGTCCTCGGGATCTGGCTGATCATCTCGCCGTTCGTCCTCGGCTTCTGGGGCTCGGAGCACGGCGCGGGCGTGAACCAGCTGATCCTCGGCGTCCTCATCGGCATCGACGCGATCTGGGCGCTCGCCGCGGCGAGACCCTCGCTGGCGCAGCCTACCTGAGGCCGCCGGTGCGACAACGCGAGGACGGCCTTACCAGCCGCCCTTGCGGACCCAGTCCTCGAGCATGGGGATGCGGTCCACGCCCCAGAAGGGCTCGCCGTCCGCGATGAAGAAGGGCGAGCCGAACACCCCGGCCGCGATCGCCGCGTCCACCTCGCCTTTCACGCGTTCCTTGAGGCGAGGATCGTCGATCGCGGAGGCGAGCGCCGCTGCGTCGAGCCCCGCTTCCCGCGCGACCTCGAGCATCGTCGCCGCATCGCCGATGTTGCGATCGTCGACGAAGTACGCCCGATAGAGCGCCTTGGCGAGCACACGCGCGGCGCGTGGATCGCGCTCGTCGGTGGCGTAGAACGCGCGGCACGCCGCGACCGTGCCGATGGGAAAGCTCGCGGGATGGCGGTATTCGACGCCGTGCAGCCGCGCCGTACGCGTGAAATCGCGCTTCGCGTAGTCGCCCTTGAGCGGCACGTTCGTGAGCGGCGCCTGCCCGGTGATCTTGAAGATCGGGCCGAGCAGGATGGGACGCCAGCGTAGCGGCCGCCCGATCCGCCGCTCGAGGTCCTCGGCGAGCTGGCTCGCGATGTAGCCGTACGGCGAGGAGAACTCGAAGTAGAAATCGATCGGGGCGGCCGGCGTGCTCACGGAGTGGGCGGGCTATCGCTCGCCGGGGGCGATTGGGTCTCGACGAGTTGCAGCGGCTCGTTTTCCACCGGGGCGCTGCGGCGGCGACGCGGGCGCGTGCGGCGCGGCAACAGCTCTTCCTCCGGCTCCTGCGCCGACGCGGGCGCCTCGACCTGCGTCTCGACCAGCTGCAGCGGCGCTTGCGCTTGCGCGGTATGCGCCGCGCTGGGCGCGGAGCGGCGGCGTGGATGC
>Ga0157370_10002683_pt1 | contig 21323 bp, 16 predicted proteins | sample C35metaG_FD_113463 | JGI IMG/M metagenome (GOLD analysis project Ga0157370, IMG submission 113463) | Corn rhizosphere microbial communities from Kellogg Biological Station, Michigan, USA - C3-5 metaG | ecosystem: Host-associated > Plants > Roots > Rhizosphere > Soil | place: USA: Michigan...
AATATCCGGAAAATTTCCACATCGGATTTTATCAAAAGGATGAACAAGAAGTTTGGGATATTTATGAAAAGTTAAAACCTGAAGCTGACTTACAATTTGAAAATGAACCTAAGAAAATTAGGAATACGTTTGGTTTCTATTTCTTTTTTGAAAAGTTGTTGATAGAAATAAGTGTTAGTCCATTTAAGGATAATATTGCATAGCTTGCCAACCACCAATAGATCATTTAAATTAAGTGATCTATTAACTTTTTAGGGGAAAATTATAGCTAATAAATCTATAGCCGTACTTCTTATTTGGTCTTAAATTCAGTAGGTCTCATGTTGGTCAGTTGCTGAAAATTATTACTAAAAGCAGATATGTTCGAATAACCGACTTCATAGGCTATCTCCGTCATGTTCAGATCTGTATCTTTTATTAATTCCATCGCTCTGATAATACGCAGCATCTTTAAGTATTGAACAAAAGTGATATGCAATTTCGTTTGGAATAATCTGGTCAGACTTCTCACACTCATTCCCGATTGCTGAGCAATAGTATCTAAGCTTAGATTTTCATTTAATCGGTTTCTAAAACTGTCGATTATGGCATTGAGCCGCTGATCGTCCGTTGTGGGAAGTTGAATGGAGAATTTTTTGAGATTTTCCTTTGATAATACATTCTTAAGCGTGGATAGAAATTCAAATTCCCATGATCCTTTGTAATAATCACCTTGCCATTTCTCGCTAAATGAGAGCATTTCTGCCAGAAGCTTACTAACAGGATAAATACCCAATTCATCATAAAAACCTCTCACTTTTTTTTCTGGAAAATAGATGTTGATAATGTATAAATCCTGTGTATTAAACATCAAATTGTGAGGGTAGTTTTTAGGTATCCATATATAATGATTAGACGGAATATAGAAATCTTTTGCGTCTGTTTGTAAATAAGCAATTCCTCCATAAACCAATAATAACTGAGCCTTATCGTGCTGATGAGCAGGCAAACGCTGTTCAGTCTGCTGTCGCATCACGAGGATGGAGTCAGGATTTTGATCCACAATAGTTATTAATTGGCTAAGAATCTCCATATGGCCAAATATAGCAAACTTTAGGCTAATTATATAAAATAAAGGTTAGGTGTGTTGAATAATTTTGCTTTGTTAATAATAGCAGAATCATTATGAAACATAAAATTATAAAACCTGACAAGGATTTTGAACTTGAAAAACAAGCCGAAAAATCTGAATATAAATTATCTAGTGCAGATGAAGAAATTATTGATAAAGCTTATATCTACTGGTTGGCTTGTGCTTATTCGAGTCCTTTGATGCCAATGGTCGATTTAAGCTTTGCTTTTTATGAATTGAAAAAGATGTTAAAACAATGGTTAGAAAAGAGAAAGAAGCCAATCATTTATGAAAACAAAACTAATGAAAAATATAATACAGTTCCGATTTTGGGCATACTGTTACTGTTATTTGCACCCAATATTTACGCTCAGCATACAGAAAATGAACAATTATTAAGTTTAGAAGAAATATGGAAAGTTGTGGAAAAGAACAATCGACAACTAAAACTATCCGACCTAAATCTTCAGCAGAGTAAAATAGAAATATTGGAAGCCAAAGATCGTTTGTTGCCCGAACTTTCAGTAGGTGGAGACGTAAAGCTCAATTCCAAATTTCTGATCTATGACAATGGATTATTCTCTTCTCCTCAGGATGTGCCTGTAAAAGGCTATGGTTACGGAGTAGGTTACAACTTAAACTTTAATCTTTACAATGGTGGTAAAGACAAAAGAAACATTGCCATGAAAAAGGAAGAAGATACACGAAAGCAATATGAAGTGGATCTGCAAAAACATAGCGTAAAATATAATGTCGCAGTTGCTTATTTTGATTTGTATAAGTTTTTGCATTTCTATGATTTTCTTCATGCAGAGATTGAAGCAGAAAAAAAGCAACTGAGATTGATAGAAAGTCTGCATAAAAACGGTACCGTATTAAAGAGTGATGTACTGAGAACCTCCGTGAAATTGTCTCAACTGGAACTTAATCTTTCCGATGTTACGAAAAAGATTGAAATCGCTAAACAACGGCTCAATATTCTGATGGGACGTGAAAATGATATGGGGCTAGCAATCAAATACGAAGATACAATTGAATTAAACGCTATCACAGACGGTGACTACAATGATTATGTAAACATTGCTTTTAATGAATCACCCGAGTTCAAAATAGTGACAAGCGATATTAAGGTGAGTGAATTAAACATTAAACAAGTAAAGGCTACGCAATTGCCCAAAGTTTCATTGTACTCTAACTATAATTACAACTATCCACAGATTTCCTTTTATCCGTATTCAAACGACTTGTGGGGATTTGGTCAGACAGGAATTAAAGTCCAGTATTCTATTGATAATCTGTACAAAAGCAAACATACCATTGCTCGTGCCCAAGTTGTCAGCAATCAGGCTAAAGAAAAAGCAGAAATGAAAAAAGACGAAATTTCTCTTCAGGTAAAAGAAGCTTATTTACAGCAGCAACAGGCTTTGGAGAGCGTGGAAACGGCTGAACAAAATATCATCAAAAGCACCGAGACCGTTCGTGTCATCAGAAGTAGCTACTTAAACCAGGAATCGCTACTGACCGATCTTTTGGAGGCAGAAAATGCTTTACTGGAAGCAAAATTCAATCTGATAACAGCACAGACAAACGTAAAAGTAAGCCATATCAGACTATTGGCAATTGTAGGAATTCTTTAATACAACTATTATGAACAAAAATAAAACAGATAAAATTGTTGTAAGCCTAACCAAATGGTTTGGTATCGCATTATTCGTAGGGATCATTATTTGGGGAGCTACCTATTTCTTTAAAGGATATCGCTATGAACAAACTAATGATGCACAGGTAGATGCTTATCTCTCACCGATAAACGCAAAAGTGGGTGGCTATATTAGCAAAATATATTACAAGGACAATCAGCTTGTTAAAAAAGGTGATACACTTGTTGTCATTGAGTTGGACGAGTATGGACTGAAAAAAGATGCTGCATCAGCAGAACTCATGAGTTCACACGCTAAATTACCGATCTTGGCGGCGAACGAAGAAACACAACTTAAAAGTATTGAGGTTATAAAAGCACAATTGGCAGGAGCTAAAGCAAGATTGAACCAACAACAAAAAGAATTTGACCGTTATAAAAATCTATTGGCAGATGAATCTACCACACAACAAAAATTCGACAATATCAGTGCTTCTTTATCCATTGCACAGTCAGATTATGATCAGGCTAAAGCTTCTTTACAGGTAGCAGAATCTAAACTTAATGATTTTAGAGCTCAACATAATGCTATACAGGCAGAGATAAAAATTAAAGAAACACTTGTTCAAAGACAGGAATTGGACATTCGATATACGGTTATCACTGCACCTTTTGATGGGCAAATTGGTAAAAAGACCATTCAGGAAGGTCAATTGATACAAGCTGGGCAAACTTTGGCTTTTTTGTTGAACAAAGCCGAGGAAAAATGGGTGATTGCAAATTTTAAAGAAACACAGATTGGCAACTTTAAGATTGGACAAGCAGTGTTTATAGAAGTTGATGCTTTCCCGAATGAAAAATTCAAAGGTACTATCGAATCACTTTCGCCCACCACAGGTTCACGTTATTCGCTACTTCCACCGGATAATGCAACAGGTAATTTTGTCAAAATCATCCAACGGATTCCTGTAAGAATTAAACTGACCGATACGCCTGAAAAATTAGGGAAACTCTCTGCCGGGATGAATGCTAACGTTTATGTTTTAAAAGATTAATGATGCAAGCACATAAAATTCCTATTTTCAAATCCTGGGTATCTGAATGGGTGGCGAGATCTGTCATATTTGCCATTCTGATGACCTGTCTGTTTAGCTTTGCTTATTACGGTAGTCCGGTTGCGGCTATGGGTTTCTACGGAATACAGCCTACCGATGTACAATACGGTATGGTCGTTATTTATGGCTCTACCGTAGCTTTCTTGGCACTTGATTTTCGAATCGTAAAATATTTTGCACCTAGGAAATATTTACTGATTGCCATTGCCGTAAATGTAATATGTTCTGTGATCTGTTTTCATTTTAAAGATTGGACATTGTTTGTTATTTGCCAGTTTTTTCAAGGAATTACCTGTGCGTTGATGTCAGGAATTGTCTTACAACTTATTTTCCCAAGATTACAGTCCGTACGTGCCCGTGTGATTGCTTTTAGTCTACTGTATGGCAGCATACAGATTGCCGTTCCTTTTTATTCTATTTTTACCAGCGTGGTTATTCATTTCTTTGATTTTAACTGGCTATTCTACGGATTTATTGTCATACTCATCATTTTGACAATTATTTTATTGCTAACAATGAACAGTAAAGCTCGATTTACCAAAAAGATTCCACTTTATCAGGTAGATTGGATTGGCTATCTGTTTTATGTGTCTTTTATCTTAATCTTGGGATACATCCTTGTATGTGGGCGACAATTGGGATGGTTCGGTAGTTCATTAATCACTACGCTTAGTGTAGTTAATCTAGTTCTTCTTTCACTTTTCATTATTAGAGAATTAAATCTTAAACGACCATTAATCAACTTACAGATTTTCAAGACCAAGAATTTTGTCATTGGGCTAATACTACTTTTTACATTTTATATTTTTAAAGGAAGTACAGGACTTGCCTACGGCTATCTTGAAGTAATTTTAGGAAACGACCCACTCTGCACCATTCCTATATGGACGTCTGTAATTTTAGGGACTACACTGAGTATGTTCGTTACTTCCAGATTTGTCTTGATGGGTTATAACCTTATAAGAATGATTATTGTTGGCTTTGGAATAATGGCGATTTATTATGCTTATATGATACTATTTGTTTCTGTACAGGGCGAAACAATTGATTTCATTTTACCGATGTTTATTTATGGTGTGGCAACAGGAGTCTTATTTGTTCCTATTGTTTCGTTTACCGCTTCATCAGCACCGCCAGCAATTGCTATCAATGCATCGCTTGTTGGTATATTGGCTAGGTTTACAGGGTTTACAGCTAGTCTGGCACTGAATAACGAGCTTCAATTATTTGCAAAATCAGGAGTTCGTGAAAAGATTCGGGAAGCAGTTACGGAAACCAACCCTGAATTACCAGCTACCTTACTGGATATTCAAAATCAATATATGAACGCAGGCAGCGATATTTATACTTCAAAAACATTATCCTCAGCCTATATTAATCAAATGATAGGTCATCAGATATTGGCTCGTGCTACAAGAGATTATTATGATTGGATGCTGACAGGTGTGATTTTCGTAATTGTTATTTTGTTCTTTTTACCACAGATTCGACAAGTTGTTTTACGATTAGGGAAAGGTAATATTCCTTATTAAAACTTTTTTATGATTAGATTTTTAAAATGAGACTAATTAAAATAGATGCAATAGATAAAAAATAATGAGTGGTAAACTGATTTGCAATCACCTAATTTAATAATGCTTGATAACCAGAAACTTAAAAGCAATTCTGGTTTATCAAGCATAGGTCACTCCCCCTCAGTATTTTGAAAATGCTGAGAAAGATTATCGCTGACGATATTTAAAAACTTAGTCGGTCCCTGCTTCCTGTTTCGGATCTCAAAGATGGTCTTATGGAAGTTTCCAAGGTCTGTATCCAATGATTTTTCAACAGACTTGATCACTTCGCTAAGTTCAACATTTCCGCCGTTAAAGCACCGCATATGGTATAGGGCATAGACCAGTTCAATAAGTCCAACCTTTGATGCTGACCAGACTAATGGCGATATAGATTTGCTGCTATCTCTATCTGATAAACCGTCAATCTGCTTTTTTAAATACTGGTCAAATTTTTCGTTCGCCATAAATTTGGCAATAAGCTGATCATGAGAGGTCGTGAAGCTGGTATCGAAATTGTAGAACCCCAATGAGAGTTTCATTTTAAGATCATAGGAATCCCTGACAAATATCTTATCATCCAAATAGGTGGCTTCTCGTCGGTAATAACTGTAAAAATCAGATTGTTCCGTGTAAAATTTTTCGAGCTTTCTCTGCTCTGCCTCATAGTATTTCTTCAAGGCTTTATTTCCGACTTTGGGCTTATGAGATTCTACATCTAAAACCGTTGAATAATAAATGAACTTGGAAATGAATTTTGGTTTCAGCTTTTTGAAGAAATGAATTTCTTCGCCTTTATTCTCAAAATGATGAGCACACACTAAAGACTTTAATTGTCTGATCGAATTATCGATTAAGATTAAAGATTTTTCTGCAACCTTAAGCATATCATTTTCATCATATACTTCATTGATCTTAAGCTCCAATTCCTCATGCAGTTTTGCAATTTTTCTAAAAATAGTTTTTGTTACCATGTCCTTTTTTTAGAAATTTACAAAAAAACGCTTAGTGACGGCTCATTCAGCTGATTCTCAATTCTTTTTTCCGCTTTTTGATGTAATCTGTTGGTCGGATGCCATTGATATCGTAGAAAAGATTTGAAAAATTCTGACGGGCTGCAATCCCACACTCTTCTGCCAAGGCTTCTATGGTGTAGTTGAGGTATTTAGTATTGTTGTTTAAGAGGTTTGTTATATAATTGATCCTGAGTTCTGCAATATACCTTGTGAAATTCATCCCTTTATTCTCATTGATATAGATGGATAGATAATTTGCGTTGGTATTAAGTTTGGCAGCAATACTATTTTGAGTAATGCCTTTCTTTGTAAATTGCAGTTCTCTCTCGAATTTTTCCAGCCTTTCACCAATGTCAGATGTTACTTCAGGCGTCAGGAAAGTTTTTCTTAAGGAGTATTCCTGAGATTGCTCTTCAACAGTATTGGCAATGCCATAAGAGCCTTCTTCAATTCTCTTTTGCAGTAGGTCATATTGTTTTTTTATTCTGCGGTCCTTCCGGTATCGGATGACAAAAAATATAATAGTAATCGTACTCGACAAGATCAGGAATTGGGCGATCCGCATTTTTTTCCTGCCTGCCTTCTCAATGTCTTCTCTTTGCTCGATGAGTGACCTGCGGTCGTACTCCTTATGAAGTTTTCCTGATAAGTATGGATAATCCTTGCTGATCATACTGTCCGCCTTCAGAAGCTGATCAGTATAATACAATTGTTTGTCGAGGTCTTTGTTTTTATAATAGCTGATGAGATAATTGTAACTTTTATAAACCTCCGGTAGGATAAATCCTTCTTTGACAAAGATGGAATCGATTTTACTGTAATAGCCGATCACAAAATCATCCAAATTCTTAGCCTCTGAGATCTTTCCAAGGTAATAGTAAATGACGGATACCCATGCAAAGTCATTTCTTTTCAAGATCGCAGGTAATGCCCTGTTTAGATCCGACGCCGCACCATCATAATCTTTCTTCAAAAATTTGGAGATCCCTATACATTTTAGAAAATAGCTGTTCTCCAATAGAAAGTCACGGTCACCCTCAGTCAGTTTATATCCCAATTTGCTCAGACTGTCACTTGTGGAGACATTTTTTAAGTACCGATTGACAACGGTCATTTGATGAAGTGAATTAAGATAGGCTTTCTTGTTGTTGAATTGTAGGTTTTCATGCAGACCTTTTTGATTCATGGCCCTTTGATAAAATTGGGAACATTCCTGAAAATGCTCTAGTGCTTCGTCATAATATCCTAAGTGTGCTTTGACAACCCCTAAATGGTAAATAACCTTGAAATGCTGATATTGGTCACCCGAACCTTTTGAGAAGTCATAGGCTTTCATATACTGATTTAAAGCCAGCTTATATTTTTTCTGGTAAAAGTAGTAGATGATCCCTTTGCTGAGATAGTCTTTACTGATGTCATCTTTGGAGCCGTACTTAATACTGGCTGCTAAAGCGCTGTCAGCATATTTCATCTTGCTGTTATGATCAAATTGCCTTCCGTCCCTATAGCCCTGAATTAATTGAGAATTATCGCCTTCAGATTTTGCTTTTTGGATATAGGCTTTTACAAAAGGTATTGCCTGCTCATCATCAATGGTCATTTTTTCGTAATTGCTTCTGATCTCTCTGAAAGTCCGTACTTCTTTTTGCTGGGAAAATAATAATTGTGAATAGGCAGAAAGCAGGACGAGAAAGTAATTTAACTTTTTCATATACTGATTATTAGAACCTCACCATCTCAAAAATACGCATTTTGATTTTAAAAAATGCCTTTAGCAGCCAGCGAAGACCATTCGATACATAATATGATGTGACCATTGATAAATACGCCTTTAGGAGCATTTTTATGATGGTACAATTTTAAAATTGAGACGTATCTATTTAAAAATTGCCCCACAGGACAGTTTTTTTCCGGCCTCAGCGCTAATAACTTTGGCTTCAGAATTCTAATTCAATCCGACGTCGGGATAACCAAATCAAAAGAAATTACAATGAAAAAGTTAATCCCAATTTTTAGTATAGCAATCGCTGCAATAAGTTTACAAAACTGTACGAACAGAGATGAAGATCTGATACGAGATGACGACTCATATGAGGATCTGAACATATCAATCATGAAAAAAGACTCTGCAAAATCATCAGAAGAAATAGTAGATCCCGATCCGCCGGTAAGAGATGGAGACAATTGGAGGATCTCGAATAAAAATTAATCAATTCTATGACCTATGATTCCTCATACCTCCATATCAGCAGCCACAGGCTTACCATGTCCGGAAAGCGGCATCTGGGAGAGTATGGGGAATTTCAGAACAACGGTGACCCTATTTAAAGGTGAGCCCATGCCCGAGTACTGCGGAATGAAGATCAAATGGAGACTGATCCAGGTCTGTTAAATAATAAAAACAAAGCAATGAAATCTTTTAAGCCAATTTTTGTCAAAGCTATTACCTATTTTTTTATCCTGCTGTTTATTTATGCAAGTGTCAGTAAGCTGTTGGACTTTGAGGATTTTCAGGTACAGTTAGCGCAGTCACCTATGCTTGGAGCGTATGCAGGCGTCGTTTCATTGCTCGTTATCATATCTGAACTGATAATTGTGTATCTTTTAGTTATCCAAAAATTTCGTCTAACAGGGCTTTATGCATCTCTGGGTATCATGTCAGCGTTTACGATATACATCTATCTTATATTAAATTACAGCGATTCTATTCCCTGCTCTTGTGGAGGTATACTTGAGAAAATGGATTGGAATCAACACCTCATTTTTAATCTATGCTGTGTGCTCTTATTGATCGTGGCAATAATTATTAGTAATGTTACAAAGACAATAAAGTTAATGAGCCGGCTTGCATTGTTTACAATCCTGCCAGTATTGGCTGTGGTATTGGTATACGATATCAATGTTGATGATCATCAAGGTTCCTTCAAAAGGAAGGTGATCGAACCGTTAGCAGTGGAATATCAGACCTTGAAGTTTCCTATGAATAACTATTATTTAGCAGGAAGTTATGGTGATTGCCTATTTTTAGCAAACCACAAAACACCACTCCTTCTTTCAACCATAACACCTGAATTTAATTCCATTAAACTGGACACGATCAGATTGAATAATTATAAGTATAATTTTGTCAGTGTTACGATTAATGTCTTATATCCATATTTCAGCGTCTCTGATGGAAAGGTGCCGGTTATTTTTGAAGGGAAACTCCCATCTTTAATGGCGTATGAGACAGGTATTAATCGACTTTATTTTTCGAGGTTTTATATTCTTGAACCACAAAAATATGTATTTAAAACAATGCTTGTTAAAACAAAAGAAAGTGAACTGGGTATTTTAAATACTGAAACTAAGGAGTATCAAATTTTCCCGGATGCATTACAGAAAAACACAGACGGTGTTTTTGATACTGATGGGGACTTGACTCTGGATCATCAAAACAGAAAAATTGTTTATACCCATTACTACCGTAGCGAGATGATGACAGCGGATTTTAATTTCCAAAATATTCAAAGGAAAAGAATGATTGATTCGCTTTCTCATATGGTAATTGAAACCCAAAATCTTAAGAACGGACAACAAAAATTAGTCAGATCTCCAAGCGTCATCAATAAGGTCCAGACTGTGTATGACAATAAGTTTTACAATGTGTCTATTATGAGGGGCAGAAATGAATCAAGGGATGTGTCCAGAAACAATTATATCATTGATGTCTATCATAATTCAACGAAACAATATCTCTACAGTTTTTATATCAGGAATACTGAGCATGATAAGATCAGAGGGATATTATCTACAAAACATTATTTCTATGTACTATCTGATAACAAAATTACAAGGTATACATTTAAATAATCTGTTGGCCAACAGAACAGGGAATGCCGAAAACCTGTTGATTTAGAGTAGGCATAACATCAAATTTTATTACAATGAAAAATTTCATTTTACCCGCAGTTCTAATTCTGATAGGGACAGGAACTGCATTCGCTACTCAAAAGGAAAAAGGTAGCAAGGAAAATTTAGCAGTAAGACAGGGCTATATCTTTAATAGCTCGACCAACCAATGGGACAGAAGTGTCATGTGTGAAACAATCTTAAACCCGATTTGTACGGTAGACGGATTGCCAACAGGACAGCAAGTTTTCGGAACAAGCGGTCCGGAAGTTGACCATCCCGAAACGGCCAATGTCGAATTATACAAGATTGATTAAAAACAGCTCCCGGAAGGGAGCTATTTTTAATTTGCCATCGGACAGATCCAACTTGACGGTGATTTATTCTTTAAATAGTAATCAAACCACTGCCAAATCTTAAGATTAAGGTCCAACTGGTTAGATGGCAGAAGTACATTATGTGTCTCGTTAGAATATTCCAAAAACACCGCTTTTTTCTGTAATCTTTTTATTCCAAGAAAAAACATCTGTGACTGAAGGTGGGAAATATTTTTATCTTCTACCCCAGTCCAAATCAATACAGGTGCATCAATATTTTTCAGATGATAAATGGGAGAATTATCTCTGTATTTGTCATCATCTTCAAACAAATTCCGGTTCATTCTTAGCTGTTGATTTTCACTCCGTCGATAATTAGGCATCAGGTCAAATTCTGAATTTGTTAATGAAAAAGAAACGAGATCCGATACCATAACACCAGCAACACCCGTTTTGAAATAGCTGGAATTGGTCAGCGCCAAACCCGTTTCATAACCTCCGAATGATAAGCCTACAACCCCTATATTTTTATCATCTATCGGGGCTATTGTTTTCGCATTATCAATGCTTTTTTCCAAAGAAGTTATCACACTGTTTTTAACATTACTGATTTCATACTGTAAATCCGGCAAGAGAACCATATAACCATTCATTAGGTAATGCATATAGTGAAAGCCAAAAGTGGTTCTTAGGTAAGGTGGCCAAAAATACAGAAGATCATCCTGTGATTTTTTTTCATAAATATTGACAATCAGCGGATACTTCTTTCGCGGGTCATAATTGACAGGAAACAAAAGCGCTGCATTAGAAATGCCATATTGCGTTTTATATTCATAGATTTGATATTTTGATTTTTCAAAATGGTTTTTCTCATCTTTCATAGACTCATAAACTACGCTGTATATTCCTCTTTCAAATTTTGTCAATTTAAAAGGTTCAAGTGCAAAATGGGAGGTTAAAAAAAATCCGTTGCTGTAAGGTATCATTTCCTTATAGTGACCTTCCCTATATGAAGTCATCTTATTCTTTGAATATTTATACGTCGCAAATCCGGAGTCATAAGTCAACTCATTAAAAAGCTTGAATGTCAATTCTTTTTCCAAGTCCAGCATGGCAAACTTGAGATTCCACGGCGATACAGGATATTGATCTTTAGAAATCTGTATATTGTATTTAATATTTTTATCTTCTCCTGCTGTGATTTTTTGTATTTGATGCGTATTGAGATTGACCATATAGTAATCAAACTGATTGTGAAGCATTAGAGAAGATGTTCCTTTAATTTTGATGGGATGATCCGATGGAGAATACTGCAAGCCACTATACTTAGGGTTTTCCCATCTATGACTTTCCAAAGGGAAAAGCTCGTGATCCTTTCCTCCCCTGATATGAAGATACCTCCACCTTTTAAAATCAAAATAAATAAACTGCTCTGTAGCACGATCCCATAGATAATTGCCGTCATTTATTCTCTTTTTAGGCAGTAGGTAAGAACTTTTCCCATAATCCAGCATCAGGTTTAAATCAAGAACCGGATTTTGCTGCTCCTCTACAATATTTTCACTCTCATCATAAACCATAAAATCACCTTCCTCATTTAAAAATTTGTAAACAGGCAGTTTCAGCCTTTCGTCAGGCTGATAATCCCAAGTTTTATTGCTCAGGTTATAAATACCCATATGATGTTTGAGTATATTTTCATTGTTATTTCTATTTGAATAACTGATTTGCAGCTCAGGATTGGTCTTTGAATATAATTTACTTTTTAAATAAACCGGTACGATAAAGTGCGTTTCTTCTCTAACTTCCAAGTAACCTTTCAGATTCGCTGTAAATTCAAATGCTGAAGGGCTATCTATAATCTGCCTCGATAACTGATTCGACAGCACATCCACTTTGTAAAATTCTATTTTTGATCTCGTAATGTTCGCACAAAAGATACTATTCCCTGAATAAGTCAGCCACTGACAATCATTTTGCAACGTAAATATTTTGGTCTTTTGATTTTTAAGATTTCTTATGGCTAAAGACGTTCCTGAAGTATACATAAGCCGGATATTCTTATGATCAAAATGATATGCATTAATATTGTCCTCTCTCCATAATTCAGTGCCATCATAGGATACTGAAACCAATTCCTTGGCAGCAGCACTATGAAGTAACAGCTGTTCCGATGCAGTAGAAATATCAAACGTAAAGTTACCTGTAATATCTTTACTTTGACCGGTTTTTATATTTAATATCCTAATATGCTTATCATTCCGCATCAGAAGGAGATGAGCGTTTAAAAAGTGATACTGATTATGCTTTTCAAGTACAGCCTTACTGCCGGTATTTACAGTAATCAGTTCGTCATCATTCTTACCGTAGGCGTTACTATGATTCAGTACAACGTGCTGCCCTGTGGGGCTGGTCGCCGACAGTGAAGTGGTGTAATATTGTTTGTACACAGAATCCAAGCTGTCAATATTCTGAGAAAAGTAAAGCCCACTAATTAAAAACAACCCAATTAAATACAGTTTAATAGCCTTCATTTTGCGGATTTAAATTAGGATTTAAAAGAAGTTCGCTTTCCGGTAGTGGCAACAGCTTAAAATGCGTTTTCCATCCTGTTTTCTTAACAGCCATCACCGGGTCCAGTAGATTATGTTGCCTAAGATCATAGAAGCGATGTCCGAATTCTGTAAACAATTCATATCTCCTCTCTTTAATAACAGCATTCATCAAGGTATTTTGATCAGAATTTACTAATGATGCAAGCCCCGCCCTATTTCTTATTTTATTAATATCTGAAGCAGCCAGATCGTACTGCCCTTTTTGAAGATAAGCCTCTGCTCTGATCAGATAAAGCTCTTCTACCCTGAGAATTACCGAATATTCCAGGGAATTCGTGCTTGTAGAATATTGTTTGTACTTGAATGGATAGTAGTAAGTCTTGTTTTGAGAATCCGTTTTTTGCCCGATCCAGGTTGTTTTTCGTAAATCACCCGTCTCAAATTCATCAATAAAATCCTGACGGAGTGCAACATTGGTTGGCGGTGCCGTATTCAGTATAAATACGTTGCCCTGATAGGTATTGTAAATTGAACTGAAGGGCAGTAACTGCCATATACTGCCTGAGCTGTCTTTTAAAAACACTTTGCCCAGATCAGATTCCATTTTGTATTGCGTATTATTGATAACGGTACCGGCATATTGTACAGCCTCATCCCAATTCTTTTCGTAATAGGCTACCCGTGCTAAAACGGCATTAGCAGCCATCTTTGTAGGATATACTCTACTTCCGATAGCTAAAGTTTCGGGCAGCAGTGCATTTGCCGTTTGTAAATCAATTTTACATTGGGCATACACTTGGATGATACTGCTTTTACCTATCACCTGATTGGTTTCATAGTTTGTTGTGGCTACATAAGGTACAGGGCCGTATGTTTGGACCAGGTAAAGATGCAGCAGTGCTCTGAGAAAAAGACCTTCTCCCTTCAATCGGTTTCTAACTTCCGGACTGAGATTTTCAGAGTTTTCAACCCCTTCAATCACGGCATTGATGTTATAAATCTGTGTATAAGTGGTTGCCCACAGGCTGCTGATTTTCGTGGAACTCGGGAGATGACTGAGTTGATAAAATATCGTGGCATCACTTGCAGCAGGGGCATAAGATTGTAGTTCATCGACATAGGCACTGAGCAAAACCTGTGCACCTGAAGACGAGCCTGATAAAAACCCCTGTTCTTCTAGAGAACGGTAAATTCCTGCCATGGCAGATTTAGCTAACTGATCATCTTTAAAGACAACTTCTCTTGTGATCTGGCTTTTAGGCAAACCGACATCTGTAAATCGGTCGCAGCTGTGGCAGATCAGAAATGATATAATCAAAAGATGTACTACTATGATATTTTTAATAGGTATATTTTTCATAATGATGCAGTTTAATAGGTTAGAGAAAGGCCGAAGCTGATCACACGAAGTGGACTGCTGAATCCGGCCAGCATAAACTCGGGATTGACATCCTTGTTATTGGAAAACACGAAGAGGTTCTGTCCGCTCATAAATACTTTAGTCCTTAGTTTTGACTGGTCTGGTGATGGAATGCTGTAGCTTAATGTTGCGTTCTTCACTCTCAATGTGAATATATCTGAAACGGTGGCATCACTTAGCGTGTAGAGTGAACTCGCCGTAACTGCTGCTGTATTGTAACCGGCAGTTGGCTTTTGAAATTGAGCGTCAGGATTATCAGGCGTCCAATAATCATTGAAAACAGCCGGTTTATTTGCCATGTAGCCTATGTTTCCATACATAGACCTGATGTTGTGTTGGCTTTGGCTAATAAACTGCAAAAGGATATCTAAACTCCAGTTTTTATACTGAACACTGTTCTGTAATCCGCCATACCAGTACTCCTTGATTTCTTTGCTGACAACACGATCTGCGGTATTGATGATTCCATCAGAATTGGCATCGTAAAATGTATACAGGCCGGTCGTAGGATTAATACCCGTATATTGGTACAGCTTGACAAGATTTGTGGATTTCCCGATCTCAAATCGATTGGCATACGTCGATTTATCGAGGTTGGGAAAACTCATCAGCTTGTTTTCAGGGAGCGTAAAATTGAGGTTGGTTGTCCACCTCCAATGGTCCGTTTTAATATTGACTGACTCTAAGGATACTTCCAATCCCCTGTTTCTTACGGTAGCATTCAAGTTAGCCTGTATGCTGGTAAATCCTGTAGTGGCAGGCATTGGAACCCCGACCAGCTGATTGGAGCTGATGTTGTGATAATACCCCGCATTGAAATTCAGCCTCTGTTTAAAAAAACCAAGTTCAATCGCGGCCTCAAATTTACGGGTAAGCTCCCAACCGAAATTTTTATTATAAAGACGTTGCGGAACGATTCCTGAAAAACCTCCGTATGAGCCTCCGGTAGACTGATAGGTATCATAATATTGATAATCTCCGATCTGGTCATTCCCTGCAACGCCGTAGCTGGTTCTCAACTTTCCAAAACTTAGCAATGAGCTTTTCTTAAAGAAACTTTCTTCAGAGAATAACCATGCGGCTCCCACTGCTCCAAAATTGGCATATCTCCTCTCAGAACCAAACCGGCTGGAGCCATCCCGTCTGCCTGTTAAGTTGATAAAGTAGCGTTTATTATAGCCGTAGTTAAATCTTGCATACACTGCCTGATAGCGGTATAAGGTTTCACTGGCACTGGGAATCGTTATACTTGCTGCCGTTGAAATATTGTTAAGCATATCATCAGACGGAAAGTTCCTTCCTAATAGCACAAAATTATCTGATTTCTTTTCCTGAAATGATCCGCCTAATAAAGCTGAAAACTGGTGTTTTTCCAATCGTTTTTCATAATTCAGCTGAGGCTCCAAAATCCAGCTTTGGTTCATCTTCTGTCCTTTTCGTATCGATGAATTACTACTGCCTATATTACTGGATGGATTATAGGTCGTCTTGGGAAAAATCTTCTGGTCATTACTGTTGTAGGTGCTGTATCCGCTATTAAGGTTGATACTAAAGCCGCTTCCAAAATTATAGCTTGAAGTGATGTTGGCATTGAGGCTTTTGGTCTTTACTGAATAGGTCTGTGTTGCAGGTCCTATCGGATTGGTAAAAGTGTTGCTCTCCCAGTTGATCATTCCATTGGGCATATAGAGGTCAGGCGCATTTGGTGCTAGCGAAGCGTACACTAAATTGAAATCAGTTGGCGGCAGAACATTGTTTTGCAGCGCAGCAGTCGCGTTAAATCCAATCTGAAACTTCCGGTCTGCACTGGTGTGGTTTAGGTTGACTCCTAAATTATTTCTTGTATACCTGTAATTTCCGGGGAATACAGTCGTTTCTTCGTTATGACCTCCCGATATTGAGAATTGTGTATTGCCGCTTCCACCGGAGACACCGAGTTGTACATCTGAATACTCCGCTGTATTTCCCACAAAGTATTTTTGCCAGTCGGTGGTTTTTATTGAGCTCCAGACCCCATTGATGTCATAGGCATTGGGGGGGACGGCTACCCCATCATTGGCAAAAGCCAGTTTTCTCACGGCGATATACTCATTAAGAGTCATCATCTTTGGTAAGTTGGTCATCTGCCCAATTCCATAACTTGTTCTCAGATTGACTTCAGTTTTTTCTTTTTTACCTTTCTTGGTGGTAATCAATACAACACCATTGGCTCCCTTACTTCCATAGATCGCAGTTGCATCTGCATCTTTCAGTACTTCCAGAGATTCGATATCATCGGGATTGATGGAGTTTAAAGGATTGGATTCGCTGTACGGCAGTATCGTACTTGCCATCCCCGTGTTGAAATCATTAACTTGAGGTAAAGGAACACCATCGACGATATACAAGGGCTTGTTGCCGTCATAGCCCGTCGTGGCATAAGTTCTTAAACTGTTTCTTCCCCTGATCTGCACATCAAATCCTCCTCCGGGGACACTGGAAGTCTGTGTAATACTGACACCCGGCATACGTCCTTGTAAAGCTGAAAGGACGTTATTGACAGGTTGATTTTCTATTTCTTTTGCTGAAACTCTGGCGATACTACCGGTTCTTTCTCTGTCTTTAACCTTGTAGTAGCCGGCGTTGAGAATAACTTCTTCGATTCCCTTTACTTTTTGTTCTAAGTTGATATTAACGACCGTCTGATTAGTGAGTGTGACTTTTTTTTCTGCATAATCAGGATGTCTGAACAATAGGATGGGATTTTCTGCTGAAACCTTTATCGTGTAGGTTCCGTTATTAGCGGTCATGGTTACCTGATCACTACCCTCTTGGGAGATAATGACTCCCGACAATGGTTTATTAGATGAGGTGACGGTACCGGAAATTGTGCGAGTTTGGGCTTTTGATTGAGTGCTGACACCGGTCAGCATAAGGCCAAAGAAAATACCTCCTATATGGTAATAGGAATTTTTCATAGATTTGTAAAGGTTTTTAATTTTCTAAAGATTAATTACTGAACTACGCTCTTTCCTGATGTTTTAGGCGACTGACAGGAAGGGGCTTTTTACATTTTCTGTTTTAAGTTGAGTAGTTTTTTTGATTCTTTTTTTAGTAAAACTTTCCTGATGCCCTTTGGTATGAAAAAGGACTGGTGAGGTTCTGTAAGCAGTGACCATAAGGCACCGGAAAGAATTTAATATGAATGAATCTGTGTCCCGTGTAAGCTTTTTAAAGCCGCAATAGGTTGTACCCTCCTATTGTATCGTGTAGTCTGATACTATGTTTTAGGAAGCGGGCTTAGATTATAATGTTGAGATAAAGCGAACTGCATTGGAAAAAGACGGCGTGGAACTCTACATTATCAGCTATTGAGGTACTGGTATACCATGCAACAGATAAGAGAGCCCACGCCTAGGTCGTGAGCTTAGTACTTATCCTCTCGTTGCTCTAAAAATTACCAGTTTTCAATAGCGAGATTCTAAGCAATAGCTTCTATTATTCTTTGAAGTATCGCAAAGTTACATCTTCTGTAACCTATTTTACAAATATAAGAAAAATTTATTTGGTAAACAAAAGCGTACCAAATAAAAATTTTAATAGTTTTTAATTGCATGCATGTTAAATGATGCTGAGAAAATCATAATGATAAAGACCGCAATTGTACTACGATTATTACTTAGTCGTAATAAAGGATATTCTCAAAATGAAAAATCAGAAATCATTGATAGCTATGAAAAAATTGCCATTAATTCTAACGCCGATATACGAAAAGCAACTGTCACAAATGCTTTTAGTGGCAGAAAAAGATCGTCAATGATTACAATAGCTCTTATTGTCGAATCCATGGGATTTACAATGCTAGATTTTGGTGATTTATATTCGAAAATAACAAACAATCAAATATTAGAATTTCAACAAAATATTTTAACAAAAAACTCCTAACCGAACTGAGTTAGGAGTTTTTTTATTTTCCAATTTCTTTGTAGTAGCGGTCAGAGCATTGTTCGAGAACTTCTTCTGTTTCTATTAATTCTTTTGCTTTTTGTTGCAATTCTGTTTTCTTTTGTTTTAGATTCTTTTCAGAAGTACTAAGTTTTATATTGCTTTGGTAAAGAAATACAGATAATGTGATGATGGCGATTGTTGCTAGTGGGCTGTAGATTTTTAGTGTTTTCATATTTGTGTTTTTTTGTAAATATATGAAAATGTTAATGACACATTAATCAAAGTATCTCAAATATTTTTTAACTTAAAACATTAACAACCAAACTAATTTACCATGAAAAAACTTATTTTGATTATGCTTCTAATTGTCAGTAATCTGGCAACTGCTCAAAAAACTTCGAAAACTATTCCTTTGGATTCAATGATTGAAATCATTAACGGGTGTATGATAAATGCAAATGCACAGCTATCTAAACGTGGGTTTCCATTAAAAAAAGTGGAGATTAAAAGTGCCGAAATTAGCTTAACTACATCTTACGATGCATCTGGTGGTGGTGAATTTAAATTACTAGTTAAAGCAGGGAAAAGGTGGGAACTGGAAAAAACTAATACAATGAAATTTGTATTTGAAAAAATTGAAAAGAGCGAAAAAAGTGGTCAAAAATCATTTCCAGATCTTCAAAATAAAATAAAATTCGAGAAAAGTTTAACAAATGCTATCATTTCCGCAGTCGATCAGTGGCAGAATAGCACCCAATCAATTACTGGACTTTCGAAAAGTGAATTTTCTGTTGAGATTTCATTTATGGTAAAAGAAACTACATCTGCCGGGATAGAATTCGAAATTTGGGGCATAGGTGTAGATAGTTCTGCTGATTATGAAAATAGTGCTGTACATACAATTGCTCTAACTTTTAAATAATGAATATTTTTGACTTAAAAAAGTTAGACGTAGTCTGAAAGAATTTAAAGTCCTGACAGCTGTTTCAGGATTTTACTATATTCTGAATAATTGTTATTATAACTAAAATCCCCAATAAATGGGGATAAAAACTAATAACCATGAAAACTCATTTTTGAGATGAGAAATCACACAAATATATTTATTTCTTAAATATTTCAAGAAGATATTTCTTTAATAATATCTTTCTGAACATTGTTGGAGAATTTCTTCTGTTTTTGATACTTTTCTATTTGTTCTCATAAATGCTGTATTTTTATTAGATCTAAGATGTACGGAAGATCACGCAGTTAATGTGTTTAAACTTTGTATATTTAGAACTTAACTTAATTTCAAAAAATATTAGTCAAAAACAATCTAAAACTATGAAAAACTATTATGCATCCGAGGAGCTTGCTGAAATCTTACTTAATAATGGATTTGTAGAAGTAACTGAAGAGAAATACCCTTCACACTCCAAACAGATAAATGAAAATGGCTACGATCCAGAAAAGGCAAAAAGAGCATTTAGAATTAATACTAAGGATCTAATTATTTTTGATTACATCACAGTCAAATTCGTCCATAAAGGAAATGGTTGTAGTGCAGCAAATATGAGAAAAGAATTATCTGAAAATGAATTGAAATCAGGAATTGCATTTTTTAAACTTCCTTTTCAAACTAGAAATGCAATCATGAGATCAGGTATAGCAATTCCTACATTATTTAATGATTACAGATATATCCAAGAAAACCCTTCATATAATAATCCAAGAAATAAACATATCATCAAAGCTTTCGAAGAAGTTCTATTATAAATTTTTAGTAGAAATAAGAGTTGGCTGTTTTAAAAAAATAATTAATTTTTTAAGTTTTTTTTCTAGCACAAAAATAAATGGTTCCATAAATCATTGTATCTTAAGCTAAAATCCCTAATAAATAAGATTAAGACTTTTATATTCTAACTCGTATAATGTATGAAATCCAGTAATAATTTATATTTTAAGTATTAATAATAGAATCTATTGTAAGTTATAAAAAAATCATTTTTTTTCTAATTTATTTAATCGCATCCTAATTTATTTGGATTTACAGTGATTATAATCCGCAATAGCTCTATAGCAGGTCTAAATGTTAAAAGAAATAGATTATCTACAAGTGAAAAGTCATCGTTTCACGTCACTTAGTATCGCATTATTAATCTGATTTCAATAATTTCTGGAGGCTAATTTTTTCGCTCACATATTTGAGTAATTTTTTGAATTGATCTTAAATTTTCATTAGTTATAGCTCTTATTTATTTACCAGTAATAATAGGTAAATTATCAAAATACAATTCCTATATTTAACTTAAAATAATCATATGGAAACTCATACACCTGAAAGTTTAGATCAACTTTATGATGTAATTAATGTAAATAGGTCTCACGGATGGTCATCATTCTTAACATTTTTTAGAGGACAAATTTTCGATTGGCCCATCAAACCAAACGTTACTAGAAATTCATTGTTAAGTGATGAAGAGCTTTTAGAAATAGAAAAAGAGGCCTTTGAAGAATTTGCTTCTTACTCAGAAGGACTTAATATTTTGGAGCATTTTGAAAAGGACTCTACTAAACATGCTCAGGATTGGCATAATTTGTTTCAGGCACAACATCTAGGTTTATATACCAGACTTACCGATTGGACTCAAGATGATAGAAGTGCTATGTTCTTTGCGATTGATGATTTAAAAGGAGAACATGTTGAAAATAATGGTGTGATATGGATATACAAATGTCCATACTATCCCGAAAACGATTTGCTTATCAATTTTAATGAAACGGATGAAAACTCTCA
>Ga0157370_10002684_pt1 | contig 21323 bp, 17 predicted proteins | sample C35metaG_FD_113463 | JGI IMG/M metagenome (GOLD analysis project Ga0157370, IMG submission 113463) | Corn rhizosphere microbial communities from Kellogg Biological Station, Michigan, USA - C3-5 metaG | ecosystem: Host-associated > Plants > Roots > Rhizosphere > Soil | place: USA: Michigan...
CAGATCGTCCCGAATCCTCTCGCGCTGCTGCTCGACCAGCCGGCGCGCGCCCGCAGGAAACTCCTCGCGGGCGAGAGCCGATTCGAAATGCTTCAACGTGCCTTCCTCGCCGCGGCGGCATTCTCAATGAGGTGGCCATCCGATTCCGGCCGGATCCGGGTGTCCAGATCCACCCGGCCGCGGTGCAGGATTTCTCCTGCATGGCCCGTCATCTCAGGCTCGAAACCGAGGTTTTTCGCCACCTGCGTGAGCTCGACGGCGAAGTCGGCCCGGCTGCGCTCGATATCCGTCAGTTGCTGTCGAAGTTGATCGCTGTGCGCGCCTTTCGCCGCTTTGCCGAAGCCTTCGGCGCTATCGCGGCATGTGGCGATCAGATCGTTCAAAATGCGATCAGAGCTGTGCATACCGATCAGGCCGCAATCTGCTTCCCGCTGGTACTTCGCTTACGCTGCCCGTTTGCTGGTATGCGCAAACTGGTCCTTTAACCACGTAACCATCTCGCGCTTGTAAGCTTCCGCTTCCCGAGGCTGCGCCGCTTCCCACCAGCGGATTCCGTGGCCGCCATCCCGTACGGCAAATAACTCGCAGCTCGCTCCGGCCGCCGTCATTCGCTCGCACATGGCGCGCGATTGCGAAAACGGCACCAGCGTGTCGTCAGTGCCGTGAATCAGCAGAAACGGCGGAGCCCCCGGCCTGATGTTATGGATCGGCGACAGCTGCCCCAAGCGCGCGAGCAGGACTTGCTCGAAGGGCGTGCCTGCCAGCGAATCGCGAATCTGTTTTGGGACGAACTGGGAGGTCTTCGCCAGCTTAACGAGATCCGTGGGCGCGTACAGCGCGACCACCGCCATCACCTGCGTTCCGGGCGCGGGAGCAAGCGCCGCCATTGCCGCCAGTTGCCCTCCCGCGGATTCTCCGATGAGCGCAACGCGGTCCGGATCGATCCGGTACTCCCTCGCGTGGGCCTTTACGAAGTGGATCGCGTTCTCCACGTCTTCGATCGCAGCGCCGAATTGCGAGATGTCGTTCGAAAGCCGGTAATCGATCGAAAACCAGGCAATGCCGGCGCGCGAAAGCGGAGCGAACAGAGGGCCGACATCGACCCTCCTGTCGCCGCGCACCCAACCGCCGCCGTGCACGATGATTGCGGCCGGAAATGGCCCTGACCCTGCCGGAATGCTTGCATCCAGAAAAAGCGCCGCGCCGTTCGCGCGAGCATATTCCACGTTGTGAAGAGCGTGGCCTGCCGGGGTTGGACTTCCCGGGCTGGTGCTGCCCGACGTGGCGTTGAAAGCTGTCGACATCGCAAAGATACCCGCCCAAAGGCACATAGCGGGGACGCGGAGTCCCCGATGAAACCACATCTGCTTCATTGGATGTGTACCGAAGCGAACGAGTTGCGCTCCATTGAATCGGGAGTTCGCGAGTGATTGTCCGGAATTCGCGGGTGTCAGAATGCCCGTTCGTACTGGACCGGCGGTTTTGGTTTGCCGCCGAGCGCTTTATGGGCATGCAGGGGCCAGTATGGGTCTCGCAACAACTCACGCGCAAGCATCACAAGGTCGGCCTTTCCGCTCGCGATAATCTGCTCCGCCTGATGCGGCTCGGTAATCATGCCGACCGCCGCCGTTGCCATCTCCGCATCCCGCCGGATTCGTTCCGCGAACGGAACCTGATACCCCGGGCCCAGCTCGATCTTCGCGTGCGGAACCATTCCTCCCGATGAGCAGTCGATCAGGTCCACGCCGAGCGTTTTGGCGCATCGCGCCAGCTTCACGGATTCGTCGAGCGTCCATCCGCCTTCGACCCAGTCGCTCGCCGAGATCCGTAGAAACAGCGGCATCGATTCGGGAATGGCGGCGCGAACGGCTTTGAGCACCTCGATCGCGAAGCGAATCCGGTTTTCGAAGGGGCCGCCGTATTCATCGGTTCGATGATTCGCGAGGGGGGAGAGGAACTCGTGAATCAGATAACCGTGCGCCGCATGGATCTCGATCACATCGAATCCCGCTCGCACCGCGCGTTTCGCGGCCGCGACGAACGCCTCGATGATTTCGCGAAGCTCCCCGGGCGTGAGTTCATGCGGCGTCATATCCCCGTCGCGAAAGGGAACAGGGCTGGGCGCGACCGGAACCCATCCGCCCTCCGCAACCGGTATTTGGGAACCGTGCTGCTCCCAGGGAACGTGCGTGCTCGCCTTGCGCCCCGCATGCGCCAGTTGAATCCCCGCCGCCGCGCCCTGCGACTGAATGAACTTTGCGATTTGCGCGAGCGGCTCGATCTGCGCGTCTTTCCACAGGCCCAGATCGCCCGGCGAAATCCGGCCGCGAGCCTCCACTCCCGTCGCCTCGGCCATCACCAGCCCCGCCCCGCCCACAGCGCGGCTCCCCAGATGCACAAGATGCCAATCGTTGGCGAACCCGTCCTCGCACGAGTACTCGCACATTGGCGAGACAACGATCCGGTTGCGGAGCTTCACCCTCCGAATTTCAAACGGCACGAATAATTGCACCCTTCATGGATGCGCAATGCGCTCCCGACGGCGCACCCGGGCGCAACCTCGATCGCGCATACCATTTTCGTGTTCAAAACTGCGGTACCGGTACATCGGACGGATTACCGGCCTGGCATAGAACCAAGTGCTAGTCTCCATGTCCCATTCCGGTCAACCGAATGAAACAGAGATCGAATATCCGGCACATTGGAAGTGAATGAGAAAACACGTCGTTTTCGTCGCCTGCGCGGCGTTGGCTACTGGCGGCTTTTCCGCAGAGGCTCAATCGATACCGAACAGGTTCCCGTTCCTCGATCCGAGCGGTCTTGTCGAAACGAGCAATGCCGGCTCCGCGCACATCGATACCACCGGACCATTTTTCCAGTCGCTGGGCAGCAATGGCCGCAGTTGCGCGACGTGCCACATGCCGGATGAGGGCTGGTCTATTGCGCCGGCCCAAACGCAGTTGCGGTTCCTGCTTACGGGAGGGACCGACCCACTATTCCGCACTGTCGATGGCTCGAATTGCGATCACGACATCAACGTCTCCAACATCGCGGGGCGCCGGAGCGCATACAGCCTTCTGCTCAACCGTGGACTGATTCGCGTGACCATGGATGTGCCGGCGAATGCCCAGTTCCGGGTGGTCAGCGTGCAGAATCCTTACGGGTGCTCGAGCGCGTCGACTTTATCTCTCTATCGGCGCCCTCTTCCGGCGGCCAATCTGCGGTACCTGAACACGGTCATGTGGGATGGGCGGGAATCGACTGGGGCGCCGACGCAGAAGATCACGTCCGCTAATTATCCGGCTGCGCTGATTGCGGATCTCGCGCACCAGGCGCTCGACGCGGTAAACGGCCATGCGCAGGGCACGACGCCTCTGACGGATGCGCAGCAGCAGGCTATCGCCAGCTTCGAGATCGGCCTCACGACAGCCCAGTTCCTCGATTTCTCCGCGGGTGCGCTGAACGCGCACGGAGCGAAAGGCGGGTCAGCGACTCTCGAAAACGAGCCATTCTTCATCGGCATGAATGATCCACTCGGCCAGAACCCCGCGAACGCGCCGTTTACTTCAAAGATCTTCGACCTCTACGATGCGTGGGCGAATTTCAATCACAACGACGCCCGGGCGGCCATCGCTCGCGGGCAGGCAGTCTTCAATAACAAACCGATGGCGATCACCGGCGTTGCGGGCCTGAATGACGCAACGGGAAATCCAGTGATCAATGGCTCCTGCGGGACTTGTCACGATACTCCCAACGTGGGCAACCACTCGGTCGCGATGCCATTGAATGTCGGAGTCGCCGACACGACGAGTTCGCTTGACGTCTCCTATCTCCCCGTCATTACCCTGCAAAACATCGCCACGGGTGAGATCGTTCAAACTACCGATCCGGGGCGCGCGCTGGTTACGGGGCAGTGGTCGGATATCGGCAAATTCAAAGGACCCGTTCTTCGCGGACTCGCGGCGCGCGCGCCTTACTTCCATAACGGGTCGGCGCAATCGCTCGGCGATGTGGTGGATTTCTATAATCGCCGGTTCAACATCGGGCTGACCGCGCAGGAAAAATCGGACCTGATCGCGTTCCTGAAAGCGCTTTAGGCTGAACTGGCGTTGGGTTCTCCGGCAGGAGCATTCGCGTGAAAACGATTGCTCCTGCGCCGGCGCTTAGAGCCGGGCGGGGCACAGCCCCGGATTTTCTGTAAGTAATTGATTTTATTGGTGCGGATGAGAGGACTTGAACCTCCACTGAGTTGCCCCAACTAGAACCTGAATCTAGCGCGTCTGCCAATTCCGCCACATCCGCACAGCAAGGGTGGAATCTTCATTGTGACGGAGGGATATCGTCCAAGTCAAATCGGCCGTCCGGCCCCGGCGCCAGGCATTAGACCGGTTCAGTATCGCGCCGGATCCGAGTTGCCGGCGGCCGAAGGCGCAATCGTGGGCACGTTGCCATCGTAGCCACCCATTGCGGTTTGCTGCGCCGGGGCAACGGAATGAATTCCGCACTTTTCGTCCGGAGCCGTGCCATCCATGAAGTACTCGACTCGCGTTTCGTCGCAGAAATCGCCTTCGAGTTTGCCGCTCTCCGTGCAGATCCGCTGTGATTCGATTCCGGCAGGCCGGGAAAATTCCCGGGCATTTCGATACGGGCCGAATTTTGAAGCCTGTTTCATGAACTCTGTCCAGATCGGCAGCGCAGATTTCGCGCCTTCGAGACCGAGTTCGCGGTAATCGTCGAATCCCACCCAGACGACGCAGAGAAGTTGAGAGGTGAAACCGGCGAACCAACCGTCGTGGGATGTACCGGTCTTGCCGGCCGCCGGCAAAGCGAAGCCACGGGCGCGGACCCCCGCGGCTGTCCCCGAACGCAGCACTTCTTCAAGCATGTTGTCCATGAGCCACGCGACCCGGGGATCGAGAGCCTGATCACTGCCGGGCCGGGTTTGTTTGTGGGGCTCCTCGCCCGTTTCGGTCTCCATACTTGAAATCAGAGACGGTTGCGCGCGAAGGCCGCCGTTCGCAAAAACGGTGTAAGCTCCGGCGATCTCGAGCGGGCTCGCATCGTAGGCCCCCAACGCAATGGCCGGCGTGGCCTGAACTCCTTTCAGGCCGCAGCGTCGCGCCAGAGCGGCGACGGTACGGTACCCGATCGCTTCCGCAACACGGACAGCAGCCACGTTGTCCGATTTGGCCAATGCGTCACGGAGCGTGAGAACCCCGAAGATCTCATGCCTGAAATTGGCGGGTTCATAGGCCTCTCCATTGAACCAGAAGGCGCCCGGCTCATCATCGACCGTTGACGCAGGCGTCAGGATTTCATCGCCGCCGGTGAGCGCGGTATTCAGCGCAGCGGCATACACAAAGGGCTTGAAAACAGAACCCGGAGGACGCCGGGCCAGAATTCGGTTCAGCTGGCTACGCGCGTAATCGCGCCCGCCGACCAGGGCTTTGATAGCGCCGGTATGAGGGTCCAGGGCGATCAACGCAGCCTCCGGGCGCGCCCCGTCACGCTCCTTGCGCGCAAGCTGTTTATCGACCAGCTTCATGCCATTCGCAATCGCCGCATCGGCGGCTCGCTGCAGATTGATATCGATCGTGGTGTAGACGGCGCGAGCCGGTTGCGATTCCTTGTTCTGCAGTTCGTCATTCACGAGATCGAGAAAATACGGCGCTGCGGCTGCGTCAATCTGCGGGTGCGAACTCAGGAGAAGGGGCGCGGAGATTGCTTGCGCGTATTGCGATTCGGAGATACAGGCGTTATCCCGCATCAAAGAAAGTACGAGATTTCGCCGCTCCTTCGCACGTTCCGGATTTCGGAACGGGTTCAAATAGCTCGGCCGCTGGACCATTCCAGCCAGCAATGCCGCTTCGGGCAGAGTGATATCGCGAAGCGGCTTCCCGAAAAGCACTCTCGATGCTTCGCCGAAGCCACGAATGTTATAAGCGGCCTGGCGTCCGAGAAAAACCTGATTTGCGTACGTTTCGAGTATTTTCTGCTTGGTCCATATGTGCTCGAGGTGAATCGTCATCATCGCTTCGGCGAGCTTTCGACTCCAGCGTTTGTCCGGCTCGAGCCAGAGCCCACGGACAAGTTGCATCGTGAGGGTAGAGGCACCCTGAGCTTTCCTCCCATGCCGAAAGTCCACCCACGCCGCCTTCAGTACCCGGGGAAGATCGAGGCCGCCGTGCTGAAAAAAATGTTTATCTTCGGCGGAGATGATGGCATGCACCAGGACTGTGGGAATCCCGGAGAATGTGACCAGGCGGCGCCTTTCACGGCTGGCGTTCACAGTCGTGAGCAGGGGATAACCAAGATTAAGTCGACCGAGTTTACTTTTGGGAGTCTCGATCGATGTCACGATGCCGTGATCGATAGCGATCGAGACACGGCGCTGAGAACTGCCATCCGGAGGCACGACGATGATGCTTTGCGGGCCTGAACTCTGCCACGTGCCAGGGCGCCCGCCGGAGTCCCGATGGTAACCGGCCAGATTCAGTTCGCTCTGGATCTGCTCGGCGCTGACCGGATCGTCGATCGAGAAGATGAGAGGAGATCCGTATACATTCGTGGAGTCTTCAAAGGGATTCTGCCGGAGCCGTTGATCGATGACACGCGAGAAGTGGATATAGGATCCGGCAGCCACAAGAATGGCCGCCGCCACAGGAGCGATTGAAAAAAGAAAGGCCTTCCTGCCGCCGGAGCGTCTGGAGATGCGCCAGGCGACGACTCTTGCGATCCGGCGCCAGCGTGGTACCGAAATTACGCCGGTTCCAGTGGAAGGCGTTGGATGTTGCGCCTGGGCGGGCATTCTCCCGAAAAGGCGCAACATTCTCACCACTGGATTTATCCGTACAGAGGAATGCGCTTCCAGTCGAAAAAAGGTGAGCAGTTGAGCGAGACGTATTTAAGGGTCAAGCGCTATTGATGGATTGCGGCCCCCTGGCTTAGCAACAGCGCTGCTTGTTTGACTTCCTTCAGGCTGCGCGCGCAACTCGGCCAGCACTTCTCCGTTTCGAGCGATGTCTTTCGCGAGCGCGGCGATGCGAAGGTCAATCGTATTTTGAGCCGAGTCAAAGCAGGATCGAATCGACTGCCGTTGTGTCTCTTCGAGTTTCGTTTCGAGTTGGCTGGCCATCGCGCGAAAGCGCTGGATGATGGCCTCCTCGATCATATTTGCGAGCCCGCCGCCGAGGCCCGTCAATTCCATTTCGCAGCGCGCGCCGGAGTTGGGGCCATTTCCGAACGCCCCCGCATTTCCCGGTTCGGATGAGCCCTGGACGTAAAGCTGGCCTCGCAAAACGTCGACAATAGCGAGCCGGAGTTCCAGACCGGAACATTTGCGGAGAAGATAGCCGTTCGCGCCGGCGTTCACGACACTGCAGATGATGCTTTGATCCTCCACGCCGACGACGATGAGAATCTTCGCATCAGAGCGTTGTCTGATCCGGGCAATCAGGTCTACGGGATCACACCCAGGGATTTCGAGATCCAAAACAATCAGCGCCGGGTGAAGGGCTTCAGTATCGCGCAGGAGCACGTCACCGTTGGGGCACTCGGCAACGATTTCGATGGGCGCACACTCCCGAAGCACCGCCGATATGCCTTCCCGGCGCAATGGTTCGTCGCTGGCGATCAGAGTCGCTATCGAGTCCGGCTGGTTGCCGCCAAGGTTCGGCATGTTTTAGTTGATTCTAACCGAATGAAAGCGTCTTGCGTGGCTGTATTTATTGACACTTCTACTGGTGGTTTGACTCCGCAGCAAGCCGAATGAGGGCGGCTATGTTTTCGAGTTCGAGCTTACGCAGGATCTTCGCCCGATAGGTGTCGATAGTTTTCGCGCTCAGATCGAGCGACTTTGCAATATCGCGGGGACGAACCCCGGAGCCCAGCTGACGGAAGACCTCGTATTCACGCTCCGTCAGGATATCCCTTGGATCTCGCGGCGCGGGCGGCGCGGCCTTGATCTCGAAATTCAGGGTGGAGCTGAGATATCGATCTCCGGAGGCAATCCGGAAAACCGCCGCGGCAAGATCCACTGCAGGGGCATCCTTAAGCACGTATCCCGCGATGCCGGCGTGAAACATCGATCGGATCTGGGCCTGATCACGGGAACTGCCATGGACAATTACTCGGGTCGAAGTATTTGCGGCGGAGAGCCGCGCCAGCATTTCTTTAAGATCTTGCCCGGCGATTGCCGGATCAAGCACAACGAACTCCGGCCGGGTCGTTCGAACCATGTCGGCCAACTCGTCCGCGTCCTCGCACTCGCCGGCGATTCGTATACCCGGTTGCGATTCGCAGAACGATCGAATACCGGCGCGCAAAACCGGATGCGGGTCGGCAATGACGATTGTGATTTCCATTGGGAGAAGCTGCTCCCGTCAGCTTTTCGTCAGGACATGGAAGTCATGCCACGTGCGGCGTTCACTGCGGCGCCGATGATGGGGAGATCCGCGTTGGCTGCGACGATTTCGAACACGCTGCCCTGCAGCGGCGACATGGCCACCATTTCATGCAGATACCGACTGAGCAGGTTGATTTTCACGAACCGCGCATCTGGTCCACAGAGAAAGAATTTTCCCGGGCCTTCGATATGAATCGCTGTCGCGGTCCCGGCCGCCAGCGCCCTGTGCCAGAGAATCTCGAATTCGGAGCAGCGCGGATCTCCGGCCGCGGCATTGGCGAAGACCTCTTCAGGCTCGAGATCGAGGAACCGGAGGCGCATCGCGCGGTGTCCCATGATGCCTTCCAGGTGCCCTCGCCCGCCACATCCGCAATAGGCCTCTTTCGGATCGAGGCTGACGACGATGTGACCTCCTTCCCAGGCGCCTTCCGAGTGTGGGTACCGCCCGAACCCGATTCCCTGGCCAAGGGTCCACACACGGATCAATCTTTCGAGCTGGCCGTGCGTAGCCGCAATGCCCGCGGCCATTGCATCCGCATCGTTATAAACCGATACCGGAAGGCCGAGTCCATGGCCGCGCAGCGCCGAGCCGAGCATGTCCGCCAGATTCGCGCCTTTCGCCTGTTTCAGATTGGGCGATTCCTCGATAATTCCGGCGCGAATCAGGCCTGGAAAGCCAATGCCAACACGAGACGGCGAGGCGTTCGTTTCCACGCACAAATCGCTGATCAACTGCGCCACGGTATCCGCCACCGCCTCCATCGGCATGCTTTGGATCTCGTACCCGATGCCTTGCGCGGAGTCTTTCTCCGGGAACTTCCGAACCGGCGCCGTCAGCCGGTGGCCTTCCACGAGTCCAACCGCGATGTCTTCTCCGGCGCGAACGCCGATCACCTGGCTCATTTCCGCTCCATTCAGAAACGGGCGAGCTTGTTCAGCCCGTTGAAGGCCGCCGCTTTGTAGCACTCGGCCAGTGTGGGATAGTTGAACACCGTATCCACGAAATAATCGACCTTGCCTCCCAAAATGAGCACCGCCTGCCCGATATGGAGCAGTTCGCTCGCTCCCTCGCCAATGATATGAACTCCGAGAATATCCCGTGTCTCGCGATGAAATATCAGCTTCAGCCTCCCCGTCGTATCACCGCGAATCTGTCCCCGCGCGATTTCGCGGTAATAAGCGACGCCGACTTCGTACGGTACGTCTTCATCGGTCAGTTGTTCCTCGGTTTTACCGATGAACGAGATCTCGGGAATGGTGTAGATGCCGTAAGGGTAATTTTCGGGATTGGAATGAAGCGGAATACCGAGCGCGCGACCTGCAGCGATCCGGCCCTGCTCCATCGAGACCGACGCCAGACTCGGAAAGCCGATGACGTCGCCCGCGGCGAAAATGTTGGATTGCTTTGTTCTGAAATCCGCATCGACTTTGATGCGGCCCCGTGAATCCGCCTCGATACCGGCAGCCCCAAGATTCATTTCATCGACATTTCCCTGGCGTCCGACGGCGTAGAGCAGGGCGTCACCTGAAATTTTCTTCTTGCTCATGAGATTGGCCACTACGCCGGCCCCTACCTCTTCGACGCTCTCGACTTCCTCCGTGAGGCGCATGGTGACGCGACTGTCCCGGAGGTGGTAAGAGAGAGCCTCGACTATTTCCGCGTCTGCGAACTCGAGCAGCCGTGGGCGCTTTTCGATGAGGATGACGCGCACCCCAAGCGTGGCGAACATGCACGTATACTCAACCCCAATGACGCCGCCGCCGACGACGATCAGAGTTCGCGGTATCTCCGGCATCTGCAAAACCTGGTCGCTGCTGATGATATTGCGGCCGTTCAGCGGCACGCGGGGTGAGATGGCCGGCTTGGTACCTGTGGCGATGATGACGTACGGCGCTTCGTATTGAGTTTTGCCCCGCGAGTTTTCCACCTGGACATGGGTCGGGTCGAGAAAACTCCCCTGTCCTGTCAGCACGTCAATATTATTTCGGGAAAGCTGCGCCTGGGTAACGTCGATTTCGGTTTTGATCACGTGCTGCACGCGGAAGGAAAGATCCGCCATCGTGACCTTTTCTTTCACCCGGTAATTGATCCCGTAAATATTTTGATACTGGTAACCGGAGAAATGCAGCACGGCCTCGCGCATCGTTTTGCTGGGTATGGTGCCGGTGTTGATGCAGACGCCGCCAAGCACCTCGCGCTGTTCGATCACAGCTACTCGTTTGCCCGCCTTTGCGGCCTGGATGGCGGCCCGCTGGCCAGCAGGCCCGGAGCCGATGACAATCAGGTCGTAGGTTTGCATGCGGTCTCAAACATTTTCCTACGAAGCCCTCCGGAATGCTTGCCTATTATCTCGGCGAATAAATTTTGTAATCGCCAAATTGTGCCGCGAGATGGTACTCTTCGTCCAAACGATGCCGGATAAACGCGTAGACTGCCGGTTCGTGAGCCCGAAAATAATCGATGTCGGCGAATTCGCCGGTAACGATCAGCGCCGGCTTCACGCCCGTGTAATACCCCATTCGGTTATCCATGTGAAAGCCGGGATCCGAGTAGCCAAGCCCGAAATTCAGCGCCATCTCGCCTTCCACGTAATCGGAGGGTGAGGTATGCGCCCGAATATAAGCGATGGTTGGCGCGAATTCCCGGGCATAAGAGTTTTCACGAATCTTCGCCAGCATTCCGCCGATTTCGATCAGCAGCAGAGCCGCGACGACAGCGCCGACCAGGGGCCTTAAAGGAGTCGTGCGAAGGCGCGCCGCCACAATGGCCGCGACCGCGGAAGCGAACAGAAAGGTATGAACCATGTAATAGGGCCATTTCATGCTGTCGAGCAGCGCGACCCCGCAGTACACGATAAGCAGACAAGGCGCGAGCGCCCGGAAGGCGATGGAGTTCCGGACTGCGCGCGAAAACAGGGCGATTCCGATCAGCAGCAGATGGAAAACAAGAATCAGAACCTTGAGCTGCGCAATGGCGCCTCCTGTGACGGGCCAGAAGAAGTAGAGATATCTTTGGGTGGCATCCGTGATCAGCGAAAGCAGCGGGTTTGCGAGTCCACTCCAGCGGGCATGTGTCGCTGCGGCGAACTGCGCATTCGCAATTTCACGATGCGGCGCCATCCAGGCCATCACGCCCGCGATGAACAGCGCCCAGGGAGCCGCGAACCAGATCGCAGAGACCGGCTGCAATCGGCGGCGATCGAGATAGATGACAATCCACAGCAGGGCCGCTCCGTATACCAGTCCCATTGGATGCGTGAAAAACGCAGCTGCCGTGCCCAGGCCGCCGAAGAAGAGCGCTTTTTTCAGGTTGTTCTCGCGAAACTCGAGATAAGCGGCGAGCGCAATGGAACCAAGCGACGCGCACATCATGTCGAATCGCCCGTTCGCGGCTTCCACGATGAACTGATAATTAACGGCCAGAAGGACAACGCCAAGAGCGGATGCGAAGCGATCTCGCGTGAGGCGTTCGATGATCCGGAACCAGGCCGCCATCGCCAGCAGCGCCCAGATGATCGAGAACATTCGGATCTGCATCAAGCCGTACCCGAACACCTTCATCCAGGCCGCTGCCGCGAAAAGATAATCGGGCCCGTAGATATAGCAGTAATGTTGTATTTCCGGAATGCGGGCCGTGATCGTCATCCCCGATTCTTCGAGTTGCGGAATCGCGAACTGCCCGTGCGCGACGAGACTGTACGCCGCTGAGGCGTTAAGCCCTTCATCGAGCCATGGTTTCTTCGTGCGGGCGTACCCGATTGAAAGGATGAGAAAAACCGCAACAGCGATCAGAATGGTACGTTTAACGCCCCAGCGCGCAGCAATTCCGCGCGTACTGGTTTCGAGCTTTTCAGGCTGCGTCAAATCGATGGATGCCAACTCGAAAATTCTCGCACGTCTGTAGGGTGGAGCAGGGATATCGCTGGATCGATTCTCACGGACCGTCGCGGGCTTCCGGAATCAAAAGCGGCCTGAAAGCGCCGCCTCCGGGTCGATCTTCACCAATGAATGCGCATCGGGCCGCGCGAGCCATACGTTGCGATTCGGTAAAGCGCGAATCAACGCCTCATCCGATTCCGGCCCGCAGATTCGGGCAAATGTGATGCGCTCTCCCGGAATATCGGCTCCGTTAAAAACCCATTCGTCGGTATAGGAGTGTTTGGCCGAATACGCTACGAACACCAGGTGTTTACCCGGAATGTGACGCAGATATGAAAGCGCCTGTTCACGCGGGCTCGAGGCAGGGAACAGGGAACTCCATATGCGATGAAACCGCACGGGAACCCTGTTCTCTATCGCGCGGCCAATTGACACGGCAATGATCGAGACCGCGAACCCCACGACGAGAGTGCGCGTAATTGCAATACCAAAGCCTTGCCTGCGCCGCCAAATGCGAAGCCTCCGCCAGCATTGAACCAGCATCAGGGCGATCAGAATAGTTGAGGCGGCCGATTGTTGCGGATACCACGCGTGATAAGTCGCATGATCCAGGATCAGCAGCCCGGAAACAAAAAGCCATGGCCGGACGCGCCGGTCGCGCCAGAGGTATCCGGCCCAGAGCAGCGCGGGGACCAGAAAAGGTCCGAGAAAGAACCGCCAGAAATCGCGCAGCCTTCGCCATGTTGAGTCCCAAAGCAGAGACGGCGAATACCTGCGCCGCCAGTAAGCAAGCTGATTTTCGTAGTTCGCGCGAAGCTGCGGAAAATCAAAGCTGGTAACAACGATGGCCGGCTGCCACCAGTAGGATTGTGGAGTTCCGTATTGCTCCCGGTACAGCTCGTATGGAGGCTTGAGCGCGTCGCCGGTAACGCGCGCGTTATAGAGCGCCAGGGCTCCCGCACCCGCCGCGAATATAACGCCGAACCACGGTACGGCCCTTCGCAAGCCTTCAGAGCGCCGGATTGCAAACCAGATCACCGCCACCGTCCACAGAATTGCTTCGAACGGCCGGCTGGCGAACAAAATGAGAAGACCGGTTGCGCACAGCGCGCCCGATGACGCCTGCCACCGACGCATGCGCAGAAGGGATCCGAACACGAGAGCGCTCCCGATTGCGGCCGCGCCCCCTCCGAAATAGCTGTTCATCCAAAAGCCATAGATACCAATTTGCATGGCCAGCAGACATGCGCCGAAAAGAGCCCAACGAGCTGGAACCGCCTGCCGGAGCGCCCAGCAGACGACGGCGAACATCACGCCAATTTCGAGCCACACGCCCCACCAGGGGCGGCCTGTAAGTATCTCGCCCGCCGCCAGAAACAAACCGTGCGCAGGCTGGTACTGCGAGGCATACGTGGGCGTCAGCAGTACGTATTCGGTTTCGAAATGCCGCCACTCAGGCGGCGTGGGATTCGCGACCCGCAAATGCGCGAACGTGTCGCCCAGAAGCAGGTAGCTGAATTCATCATGAATAATGGGACTCGGAAACCCGAGTAAAGGCATGAGCGCCAGCCGCGCGGCCATTGGAAACGCTGCGCTCAGCAGAACCGCGACCCGCGGCTTACGCGCGAGCCAGGCGAGCCGGCGTTCGACTCCTGAGTAAAATCCCGCCCCGAACCGCGGCGCCGCGAAGCCGATGAGTATGCAAACCGCAGCCACGATCTCCATGAAGTTCTGAAGATGCCTGGAACTCAGGAGGATCGAATAGGTCACTCGCCATTGTCGTCCGAGCGCAATGTCTTCGCAACCCAGGAATCGTCCGTACGGGTCAGGCGATAGGGTTTCGCATCGGGTTCGATTACCCAGACATCATGGTCGCCAAGGTAGCGCGCAAGGGCAGCGTCGCTTTCGGGAGTATAGGGACGAGCGTACACGATGCGCTGATTGCGAATATCCGCGCCGTTAAACACCCATTCCTCGCAAGAACAGTGGCCGGCGGAGTATTTGACGAAGACGAGGTGTTTGCCTGGCGTTTCTTCGAGGACGGCCGTCACATCTTCCCGTAGTGTTCTGGCCGGATACAACGATTCCCAGAGCGGGGGCAGGTGGCGCAAAGTTCGCGGGAGCATTGGTTCCACGGCGCGCCCGACTCCCCCGAGCGCGATCGCAATCGCGCATGCGGCCACAAGGTGATTGCAAATGATCGCGCCGATGCGGTGGCGGCGACCCGCGGCGTAAAGATGGCGCCAGCACTGAGCGACAACAAGCACGATCAACACCGTAGCCGGCGCGTTCTGCGCAGGGAACCACGCATGGTAAGTAGCTTTGTCCAGCACGAATGGAATGGAAGCCCACAACCAGGGGCGAATCCTGCGATCGCGGAGAATGTAGCCGCCAAAAATCAGGGCCGGCGTGAAGAACGGGCCGATGAAAAATCTCCAGAAATCACGCAGTCTCTTCGCCTCGCTGTCAAGAATTCGGCTCAGCGAGTAGCGATCATCGTAGAGCTGGAGCTGGTTGAGATAGTTATCGCGAATCTCCGGGTAAGTGAAGCTCGCAATGTGCAAGGGCTTGCCCCACCAGTAAGGCTGAGGGGTTCCATAGATCTGCTGGTATTCGAGGTAGGGAGGAGTCAGCGGACTGCCGGTCACGCGCCAGTTGTACCAGGCCAGAGCCCCGGCTCCAATGAGGAACACCGCAACGAACGATGGGAGGACTCGCGCATAGAACCTGACTGGTGTTTCGCGCGACTTGCGCCGCAGCCGAAATTCGGTAAAGCCGAGCGCTACGCCGGACCAGAGCAGCGCCTCAAACGGACGCGACGCAAACAGCAGGATCACCCCTAAAGCGCAAACTGCGGCCCACCTCCGCTGCTTCGCGGCGTCCTCCAGCCGCGCCACTGAACCCATAACCAGCGCTCCCGCCGCCGCCGCGACCGCGCCGCCGAAGTAACTGTTCATCCAGAGGCCGAAGATCCCGAATTGCAGCGCGGCGCCGACGCTTGCCGCGAGAGCCCACGCGTTCGGCATAACGGACATGAGCGCCCAACAGATAACCGCGAACATGGCGCCCATGCTCAGCCACACCCCCCACCAGGCATGTCCGGCAAAGACCTGACCCGCTGCGAGCACGACACCCTGCGCGGGCTGGTATTGTGACGCGTAGCTCGGCGAGAGCAGAACGTATTCGGTTTCGAAGTGTTGCCAGTACGGCGGCGTTGGATTAGCTACGCGTGCGTGAGCGAACGTATCACCCTGCAAAAGGTAGCTGAATTCATCGTGTATCTGTGGCGGTGGATAGGGAAACCACGGCAATAGTAAAAGTCTCGCGGCCATCGGGAAAATTGCCGCGGCAAGAATGGTCCTGAAGCTTTTCAGGGAGAGCCATCGGATGGCGCGGCCCCTGCCGCGCAGCCGAACGCGGCGCAAAAAGATCTGCACGAATGCGATCACGAGCGCCGCTGCGGCGATGCATGCCAAAACCTTGATCAGGCGGTGCGGGCTGAGCAGCATCGAGTAAGTCATGCATCACCCGCTCGCCGCCCGTCTACGGCTCGCGCTGTCATTCGACTGGGAATTCAGCCGGCACGGATGCGCCGGAATGGCGCGTATTGGATGCCGGCAAGAGCACGTCCATTGGCTCAATATACTAGCTGGGTTCGGCGATACCGGGGGATGCCCAGGATGGCTGTCCTCCTGATGCTTCGCTGGCTGATGTATCGGCTCTATCGGGCCGGCGCATTGGTTTTGCGCCACTGCGCCCACTACTTGCAGCAGGCGAAGATTCCCGGCGCAGCATCATGCATCGGCGACTCGTCCGCCCGGACTCGGAGCGCGCGATTAAACGGCCACTGCCGCGGTCGAATCGCGTTTGGCGGCTTCCACCTGGCGTCCGATCCATTCGTAGGTTTTCTTTAAACCTTCTCGCAAGGGTTGTGAGGGCGCCCACCCCAGCTTCTCGCGAATGAGCCGATTGTCGGAATTACGTCCTCGTACGCCGAGTGGCCCGGGTACGTGGCGGATGGATAATTTCTTGTCAGCAATTTGCATGATCAATTCCGCCAGTTCGTTAATCGTGACCATCTCATCGGAGCCGATATTCACCGGGCCCGCAAAATCAGAATCCATCAGCCGGCGAACGCCTTCCACGCACTCATCAACGTAAAGAAATGAACGCGTTTGTTTCCCGTCGCCCCATATCTCGATTACCCCCCCGTGTGGCGCCTCAGCTATTTTGCGGCAAAGCGCCGCCGGCGACTTTTCACGGCCGCCCTGCCAGGTGCCTTCGGGGCCGAAAATATTGTGGAACCGCGCAACGCGCGCGGTGATGCCGTGATTCCGACTATAGGCAAGATACAGACGTTCACTGAACAGCTTTTCCCAGCCATATTCGCTGTCCGGAGCCGCAGGATATGCAGACGCCTCAACGCAGTTCGGATTGTCCGGATCCCGCTGATTGTATTCAGGGTAGATACAAGCTGATGACGAATAGAAAAACCGTTTTACACCTGCTCTGACGCCATAATCCAGCGTATTCAGATTGATGGTAGCGGAATTATGCATGACGTCCGCATCGTGCTCGCCGGTGAAAATATATCCTGCCCCGCCCATGTCGGCCGCGAGTTGATAGACCTCATCGATACCGGCCACGACGTCCCGGACAAAAGACTGCTCCCGTAGATCACCCAGAATGAATTCGTCCGCGACCGATTCCGAGAATTCGTGTTTCCTGATATCCACAGCACGGACCCAGAAGCCCTCCGCCTTGAGCCGTTTTACGAGGTGTCCACCAATGAAGCCGCCAGCGCCGTTAACGAGTACTCTTTTCATGAAAAAGTGCCTACTAAGACTAAATTTGGGTGATAGTTTCGATTACTGGGCCCAGTATACAGGCGCCATGCGAATCGTATCGTCCCACGGTGTGATGCCTGGCACGTCACATAGATGGGCGTGAGAATGTCTGTTGATTGCCGCTCACACGCGCTTGTGCGCCAGACAGCATGTCTGTTCCTGATTCGATACCGTCCGTCACCTGCTAACAATCACGACGGCAATATCGCATGTGGATGTGATCTCAATTACGGAAAACACAGGCGGATTTTGAGCAGCTTTGATCGTTTACAGATCCAGCAGGATTAGTCTTGCGTGTTAGTATTGTGATCGAAAAACCTGGCATGCCCATAGCCGAAATCGACCTTGCGGTTGTCTGCCCTATGGCGAACGAGGGACAAGATGCACCGCGTTTTGTGAGCGCCGCCCTGGATCGATGCGTGGGATTTCGGAGCGTAACCTTCTTCGCAATTCTGGATCGCGCCACTACGGATGACTCTCTTGAGCTTCTGAGGAAACTCGAACGAACAGAATCGAGATTGCGGGTTATCTGGGCACCCGAAAACCGGTGTGTTGTAGACGCCTATTTGCGCGGGTACCAGGAAGCTTTAAGCTCTGGCGCTGACTGGATACTTGAAATAGATGCTGGATTCAGCCATCAGCCGGAGGACATTCCGCGTTTCTTCCAGGCAATGGAAGAAGGATATGACTGCGTTTTCGGCAGCCGTTTCATTCCGGGAGGAAGCATTTCTGATACGCCCCTCAAGCGGCAGGTGCTCAGCCGCGGCGGAACTTTGCTGGCGAATGCTTTGCTTGGCACGAAACTTAAGGACATGACCAGCGGATTCGAGCTCTTTTCGCGGAAAGCCCTTCAAATGGTTCTGGACAAGGGCATCCAGTCCCGAGCGCATTTTTTCCAGACTGAAATCAAGACCTACTGCGCGCACCTGCGCACAAAGGAAGTTCCGATTCGCTATAAGTCGGCAAGTCCGCGCGTCAGCCGCTCTGCCGTACTCGATTCGGTACGGCAGTTGGGGCGTCTTGCGAAATTGCGTTACAGGGGAGAGTTGAGGTGCCAGACGGCGAGTAATGCGGAGGGCTAGAAAGTAGCTGCCCCGCGGCGGCGCTGTTCTGCGGCGGCGACAGATGAAGTCCAGGCTTCCGCCAACACCAGCTCTCGTTTATCCATGACGCCTATTCGGATGAGAGTTTCGTAGCAGATCAGCAGATTTTGGCTGACCTCGGCGACGCCGGGCCGGAGGTCCAGACTCTCCAGCACGTTTGCGATTCTGCGGTTGTTGAGGTATCCCGGTATCTCATCTTCGAAATCGCGCATCAGGTTATGCTCGTTCCGTTCCTGCCAGACGGTTGCCTCGTGAAAAAGTACTGCCCAATCGTTCACGGTTGCGATTCGCTGGGCAACGAAGCTGCGCCATATATCGGTCATTCGAAGCGAACAGTAAGCCGGAAGATAGAGCAATGGAAAAGCGTCCTTCCACCACGTCGTGTTTTGGCTGTTAAATGGACACCACGCGTTCCGACCGAGAGCCAGACGCCGGCCTTGTTCAAATGTAACTGGCAGCGGCAGAGTCAGCCGGTAGATCGCATCAACATCCGGATCCTCGTCCGCAAGGCCCTGCTGTATTGGACAATCCTGTTCGCGAGTGGGAAGCGAGTCATACTCTGGCGGTCGGCTCTGAACGGCATCGAGCGGCAGACCCCGGGGCCATATATTCGCGCGAGTAAAGTAGGAGTAGATATTAGTCCAGCCGGTGTTCTCCAGAACGGAAACCGCTTGAATCCGATTCCGATCAGCCCAGAAGCTCTCATACGGCAGGTTGTCATCATCCGTCTCGATGATGATCTCGGCTCCAGACTCCATGGCCAACAGATATCCCACATTTTTTCGCGCATAGTGCTTCGTGGGGCATAAGTTCGCGAACTGACCACCCCTCGCCAACTGCTCATAGAGCGAGTAAAATTGGGCTCCATCCAATTGATACCCTGAAGGAGTCTTGCTATCCCCGATTACCAGGAAATCGAAGTTGTTTTGCGCAGCGCCGATCGCCAACGCTCGCATTGCCTCATTCGGGGAAGAGATAGATGTAACAACCAGGGCAGTCTTGATTGACATTGTTGAATGCGAAAAGGAAGCTGGGCCGTTTGGCTGAGTCAGCTCAATCAATCCAGTCTCGACGATGCGTGGTTCAGAAGCAAACGCAGCAGAAACAGATTGGGTATCGCTCGGTACATATCCCGGGAGAGTTCGAGGACAAACCGATATTGGTTCGCGTATCGATCGTTGCGGACGGCGGAATACGACAACCCAACATCACCGGTCGCGTGGATGCGGCGGGTGCTAATCAGCACCCGAGAGGTAGTCTCCGAATGATTCCGCCACCATGCCTCTGATATATTTGGATTAATCCTCGCACAACAAACCGCTCCGCAAGGCCCATGACATTGAGCGCGGAATTCATCCGACATCTGAATGGACGGTTCTCAGTCAAGCGAGTTCAGCCTGTACGCATCTATTTGATGGATCTTAAGTACAGGCGGGCCAGTCTTCTACCGTGGATTGTTTTCTGCTTTTTCTATATCCCGCTGATCTATTGGTCTGGCTGGGCGCTCCACGCGAAGCAGGTGATCGATTATCCGGGCTATTATCTGGCGGCCCATAATGTCTTCATCGACCATACGAGTCCGTATGGTTTCGATGCCTTCGATTCCTACGCCGAGGCATTCGGCCGATGGATGCCCCCGTATGTTTATCCACCGCCCTCGATCCTGGCTTTTTGGCCTCTGACGTTTCTCTCGCTGAAAGGCGCGTTTGTCGTTTTTACTTTGATCAGCCATTTATGCCTGCTCGGATCCATATGGTTGATGCTCGTGAGGCTGACTCCCCTGCCGCGGCAACCATTGGTTCGGACCGTATTCCTTTGCCTGGCGACGGCTTACGTGCTCTGCTCGGATGCCGTCCGAATCACGCTGGAACTCGGGCAGGTGAATCTGATGGTGCTCTTTCTGATCTGCGCCACGCTCGCCGCTCTCCAGGGGCGGCGTTCCAATTGGCGCATTGCCGCTCCTCTTTCAATTGCTATTCTCCTCAAGACATACCCGCTGTTCCTTCTCATTCTGCTTTTGACAAGGCGGCGCTTCAAAGCGGCTGTTCTGACTTTGGCATATTTCGGAGTCTTCGTGGCGCTGGCTGCAGTCGCAGTGCCGTCGTATGTCTGGTCGAGCTGGTTAACAGAGGTGGTACCCGCGGCTTCAAGTACCAGGGCACTGGCGTTCCTCTTCTCACATACGCCTTTGAATTTCACGTGGAATCAGAGCGTCGCAGGCCTTCTGAAGCGCTTGCTCGGCGACACGCTTTGGGGCCATTCACCCTTATCGTTTCCGGGGCTCGCTGAGCCACTGATAAAGATCGTTGACGCGGCTCTCATCGGGATCACCTCTTTTTTCGCGTTCCGTTTTTACAAACGGCGCCATCCGGTGGATGGAGTGGCAGAGGATACCGCGGCCTTCCTGCTGATGATGTATCTGGTAGCTCCCATTTCCTGGGACCACCATCTGGTGTATGTTCTTCCTGCAGCGATACTCGCGCTCGGATTTATCGTGCAGGAAAAAGTACGCGGGCGGGCGGCCTTTTGGCTGGCAGTGACTCTCTGTGTGCTTGCGTGGCGGGTCGAACTTGACGTGTCACTCTTCCAGAAACAATGGTGGACTCTGCTCGGATTTGTGAAATTCTATGCTGTCGCCGCGCTTTGGGCTTTCTTCGCGATTCGACTTGCGCGAGCGTCGTCCAGGGTAGCCGAGGAGTCAAGTGTTCCGGTGATGTCTCAGGAATTGCAGCCACATCTGTAGCCGGATTTGACCAGTCCAGCGCTTTTGGACACTCGTTAAATCGGGATCCTGTTCAGAAATTATCAGGGTTGAGAGTGACTGGTTCGTAGAATCTTCCGCTAAGACTGAGTTCATCGCTGTGTTCATGGCGCCTGTCTCAGTGCGGTTGCGCGTTTGGCGCATCAGGCCAGACGGAATACTTTGATTCGGGAAAGCAGGTCACATTGGACCGTGTGATAGCATGACGCTAAACGTCAAGCCGTTTTTATGCCCGCTCGCGTGAGCGAAGCCTTCGTCTTGCAAACCTATCCGTTTCGGGAAGCCGATCTCATCGTGAGCTTCCTCACGCGCGATCTGGGGAAATTGCG